>Ga0187833_10004267_pt1 | contig 14037 bp, 11 predicted proteins | sample ETNtaG_37_FD_167968 | JGI IMG/M metagenome (GOLD analysis project Ga0187833, IMG submission 167968) | Marine microbial and viral communities from oxygen minimum zone, Eastern Pacific Ocean - ETNP2014_SV_400_PacBio MetaG (Illumina Assembly) | ecosystem: Environmental > Aquatic > Marine > Hypoxic... | reverse complement strand
TTTAAAACATTTTCTTCAGTAATATTTTTTTTTGTATAAACATTAATTATAAGATTTACCAAAAAATCATTAGTTAAAATTTGTTTTTTTGAAACTACTATTATTCCCGTTAATAGAAATGGAAGAACAATTAGAATTAGAATTTTTCTTAATAATTTATCCATTTTTTCCTTTCGATGAAATATAATTATTGAGAAGAAAAAAAACATAAGTAAATAAATAAGAACTAATCTTGATTGAGAAAGATAAAGTAGAAAAGATAAAAAAAATAATAAAATAAATTTTTTTTTAGAAATTGGGGAAATTAATAAAAATAAATATAATGGAATTAACAAAATAACAGTATTTCTTGCTAAGCCTGATGATCTAATAACATTGGAAGAAAATACCAACAAAGATGCGTAAACACCTGGAAATGTGCCATATAGATTTAAATTATGGGTAGTTAAAAAATATTTAATTGATAAAAATCCATATACTAGGACTAGAAGTGATAAAAAAAAAATTGAAATAAAAAAGCTTATATCTAGAAATCCTTTGTTTGATGCATAAGAAAAATAAAAAATTAAAAAAATACTTATAAAAAAATAATATGTAAAAATATAATAGTTATTTGATAAAAAATGACTAAATAATGTTAAACAAAATAAAAGTAAAAAAATCAAAAAAATCAAATTAATATTTTTATTTTTTGATATAAATTTTTTTATATCGACAGAAATAAAAATAATAATACTAAATATTAAATATGGCAATGTAGATCTAATAAGTAATAGAGTATTTCTAAAATTTGATTCATTTAAAAATTTAAATATATTCTCAAAGTTGGTATCAATACATCCCCAAATTGATAAATATAAAATAATAAAAAGAAAATTAAGATTTTTCTCTCTTGATATTAGTTTGTGCATTTTAAATAAAATTTTGATACTATTAAGATTAAATTATTAATCTTTATTATCAACTACATATTTAACATAAAAATTTAATAGGCTCTCTTTTCTTATGTTTATATTTTTATGTGTGCATGGAGGTGCATTGTAATAACAAAGATCGTTTTCAGAGTAATAATATAAAAATTTATTATTTTTTATAATAATTTTATTTTCGTTTTTAGTATTAAGAATATTTGATGAATTTTTTTTAGGCCAAGGATAATCTACATATATTAAATTGTAACTATTGTGAATTCGATAAATATTTTTTGTTAATATTGATATACAAAGAATTACAGTCAAAGAGATTATAGTTTTATAAAATAATTTATCATCCATATTTAATTTATTGTAAAATAAATAAATAAAAATTAAAGATAAGAACGTACATATAATCCCAGACCCAAATCTGTAAGCTGGGAAGGAAAAAAACCAAATAAATAAAAATAAAAAATTAAATATTATTAATTGATATAGTTCTTTTCTTTTTTTTAAATTATTAATTTTATTTCTAAATAAAATTACTATTGATAAAATAATTATTAAAATTAAAAAGGGCGCGGATTTCTCTAAAATTAATTTAAAATGATTATCAATCCAGGTAAATACCCAGCCAAACCCAATTAAATAATCTTTATAATTTAATAATTTATTGCTATCCGGCCAACCTTTAGACCAAGCCTCACTTTCGAGTGAAAAACTTGATGCTGTATTAGTTACCCAACTTAAATTATTTAAACAAGATAATTCAAATGGATAAATAATACAGCCACTTACTAAAACATTTTTAATTAGCCATAGTAGAAAAATAAAAAAAAGAAATATAATTGAACTATTAAATAATATTATATTTTTTAAATTATTAATCATAAAAATTAAAACTAATATTGACGCAATAAGAAAAAAAGGTTTTATAAAAAATGCAAACAAACTAAGTAATGCTAAGAATTTATAATTATTGTTTATATTGATTTTATTACATTGTTTTAAAAAATAAAAAATAATCAAAAAATAAAACATTTGAACCGGAGCATCATTGCCAAATCCGCTGTAACGATTCATATTTATCAAAATGAATGAAAAAAATAAAAATGAAATTGCTCTTAAAAAATTTTCATTTTCTTTTTTTAATGTTTGCTCTAAGAAAAAAATAATAACAACAGAATATATAATTACTAAAGGGGTCAAAATACCATTTTCTTCAGAAACAAAATTTAAGTTTATCGCTGATATATATTGAATTATAGAGTTGACACCAAATCTTTCATTTAAATTAGCTGAACCAATGATAATTGGGAATTCGTTAAGTATTCTTATATATGGCAGATGATATAAACCTGCATCAGGTCTATTTATATTATCCAAGCTAATTGTTACTAAAGAAATTAATGAAATTAATAAAGAATATTTAATAGTTTTTATGATTATATTTTTTTTTATTCTTGTCAGGTAAAACAAACATATAATGAGAATAATTGAATTATAGTATATATTAAGGCTAACAAAAAAATTTGATGCTAATGCTAAAAATGATATAGAGACAATTCCAATAATATAGTTTTCAATAACTTCATCATCTTTTGCAATTTTAAAAAAAAACTTGTTACTTATGTTCCCGAAACTATAAAAAAAAAGAGAAGTTATAAAACAAGAAACCAAAACATTAAAAAAACTCATATTTTAAAAAACATATTCTTCAATTAAAAATTAATTAACTTTAATACTATAATGGACTATTTATAAAATTTGATATATCTAAAATCAATATGATTTTTAATATAACAAAACTCTCTAAAAAAAAATATAAATTATGAAAAAAATATTAGTCACTGGTGCAGGCGGTTTTATAGGCGGACATTTGATCAAAGAACTACAGAATAGAAACTATCTTGTTAGAGCGGTTGATATAAAGCCTTTTAATGATTGGTATCAGTATTCCAATAATTCAGAAAATTATGTTTTAGATATGTCTGTTAAAGAAAACTGTTTCAAAATGGTTGATGGTGTAGATGAGGTAATTAATATGGCATGCAATATGGGGGGAATGGGATTTATCGAAAACAATAAAGCTTTATGCATGCTATCTGTATTAGTAAATACTCACTTACTAATGGCATGCAAAGAATTTAAAACTAAAAAATATTTTTTTTCATCTAGTGCATGCGCTTATAATAAAGATTTGCAAAAAGATATTAGTATTAGCGGACTAAAAGAAACTGATGCTTATCCAGCTAATCCAGAGGATGGTTACGGTTGGGAAAAACTTTTTAGTGAAAGAATGTGTAGACATTTTTTAGAAGATTATGGTTTAGATGTTAAGGTTGCCAGATATCATAATATATATGGCCCACATGGTACTTATGATGGAGGTAGAGAAAAAGCCCCTGCTGCATTATGTAGAAAGATTATAAATTCAATTATTCAAAATAATGATCAAATAGATGTTTGGGGTGATGGGCAACAAACAAGGTCGTTTTTATATATTGATGATTGTATTGAAGCTACACTCAGGCTTTTTGACTCAAACTATCATGGGCCAATAAATATTGGAAGCGAAGAAAAAGTATCAATTAATGAAATGATTGATAAAATTGAATTAATTTCAAAAAAAAAAGTAAAAAGAAACTATCAACTAGATAAACCGAAAGGTGTAAGAGGAAGAAATAGTGATAATACTTTAATTAGATCCCAATTAAAATGGGATACTAAATTTTCTTTACAACAGGGTTTAGAAAAGACTTATCAATGGATTTATTCTGAAATAAAGAAAAAACATAATCAATAGACAATGTCAATTATATTGGGATTAAACTGTTATCATGCAGATTCATCGGCATGCATAATTATAAATGATAAGCTTACATATGGAATAGAAGAGGAGAGAATAAATAGAACTAAACACTGGGCTGGTTTACCAATAAAATCAATAAAAGCTTGTCTATCATTTAAAAATTTAAAACTTTCAGATATTACTGATATAGCAATCAACACAAATCCATTTTCTAACATTACACACAAAGCAACATTTTTTTTAAAAAATTATATGATTGGATCAAAAAAAAAAGAAATTTTTATCAGAAATAAAAATAAATTTAATATACTTGAGAATATTAAGAAAAACTTCGAAGATCAGGAATTAAATAAAAAAGTAAAACTTCACTTTATAGATCATCATACTGCTCATATTTCATCAGCTTTTTACCCATCAAAATTTGACAAAGCGATAGGTTTATCCGTTGATGGATTTGGCGATTTTTGCAGTGTAGCAATAGCTAAATGTCAAAATAAAGAAGTCAAAATCATTGATAGAGTTTATTTTCCTCATTCATTAGGGGTATTTTATGAGGCTTTTACTCAATTTATTGGTTTTAAAAATTATGGAGACGAGTATAAAGTGATGGGATTATCCTCTTACGGCAAGCCAGAATTTTTTAATTTAATTTTAAATAATTTTTTTGATAAAAAAAATTTAAAATTAAATTTAAAATATTTTAATTATACAGGAAAAAATTTTTCTTATAAATTTTCAGGAACCCCCAATCAATTAAGGTTACTAAATAATCATTCAAAAAAAATTTTTAATATTAAGAAAAATTTTACTATTAAAAAATATAGAAAAAATATTGCTTCTTCAGTTCAAAAAGTTTTTGAACATAAACTCATGGAAATAATTGAGAAAATTAAAAGTTTGAATTTTTCAAAAAATTTGGTTTATGCGGGAGGTTGTGCACTTAATTCATTAGCTAACAAAAAAATTTACGAAAGTAAAATTTTTAAAAAAATATTTATTCCCTATGCTCCAGGTGATGGAGGAGGTTCTATTGGGGCGGCACTTGTGGTTTCAAATAAAAAATATGGTTTTAAAAACTTTAAAAATTTATCCTCGCCTTATATTGGACCAACTTACAGAAGTGAGGAAATTTTAAAATATATAAGAAATAATAAAAAACTTAAAAAATTTGATGTTAAGATTTATAAAAACAATAGTAATTTATTCTTAAAAATTGCCACTTCAATACATAAGAATAATATTGTTGGACATTTTAGCGATAAAATGGAATTTGGTGCAAGGGCATTAGGCAATAGATCTATCTTAGCAAATCCATGCAATCCTAAAATAAAAGATATAATGAATAGGAAAATTAAAAGAAGAGAAAGTTTTAGACCTTTTGCACCAACAATATTAAAAGAAAAAAAAAAATTGTGGTTTGGCAATAATAGAGATAATCCCTATATGTCTGCAGTAGAGTTAATCTTAAAAGAAAAACAAAACAAAATTCCAGCTGTAACACATGTAGACGGAACTGGTAGAATTCAGACAGTAACAAAAAAAAATAATTTTAATTTTTATTCAATAATAAAAAAGTTTGAAAAACTTTCTGGGGTACCCATTGTATTAAATACTTCATTCAATGAAAACGAACCAATAGTTATGAATTATATAGATGCTATTAATTGTTTTTTAAGAACAAAAATGGATATTCTGGTATTAAATAATATTATAATTACAAGAAACAAATAATTCTAAATTTAGTGTTTGCATATGAGTGATGAAATTATAAATTTTAAAAAAATTAATTTCTACAATAAAAGTTTTAATTCCATTTTTTTAAAAATAAACAAAGGAGGATATTTAGTAGCTCCTGCTGCATCAGCTTTATCAAAAATTTATGAAAATAAAATATATTATAATTCATTGATTAAATCTGATGTTGCAATCTTAGATAGTGGATTATTATGTATTTTACTTAGAATTTTTAAGGGTTCAAAAATATCTAAGCTATCAGGATATAGATTTTTAAAAAAATTTCTAAATATTAAATCTATAAAAAATAAAAAATTTTTATTAATTGATCCAAATTATAATGAGTCTATCGCAAATAAAAATTATCTAAAAAAAATAAATATATTTAACGTAATATCTTATGTGGCCCCATTATATAAAAAAAAAATTATTGATAAAAAATTAATAAGATTGATTAATAAAGAAAAACCAAAGTATATAATAATTAATATAGGTGGAGAGAGGCAAGAAATATTAGCAAGTTATATAAAAAAGAAAGTTAATTTTAAAGTATCCATATTTTGTACCGGGGCTGCAATAGCATTTTTAACAAAAAGACAAGCACCTATAAATGATTTTATTGATAAATATTACCTAGGATGGTTTGTGAGGTTAGTACATAATCCTAGAAAATACATTTCAAGAATACTAGGTTCTTTTTATTTAGTTAAACTTTTTTTTGAATAATAAAGTAAAATTGAATACACTTAATATATGAGCTATATAATAATATAACTAGCTTAATTCTTCTAATAAGATTTAAAAGATATTGAATATTATGAAATATATAAAAAAAATTTTCTGTTTGGAACTTTTTATTTTTTTTATTTTTATAATTTTTTCAATATATTCTTATTCACATATTTTTTCACATAATCTTTTTTCAAATTATTCATACAGTGAACTTTTTATTAATTATCAAGCTGGTTTTGTGAGAAGAGGATTGCTTGGAGAACTTTTTTGGCAAATTTATGAAAATTTTAAATTAGATCCTAAAATTTTTTTTGGTTTAATATTCTATTCTTTATATTTATTTCAAATTTATTTTTTATATGTTATTTGCAAATCATATAAATCATCAATTATTTTTTTATTATTTATAGTTTTTGCTCCTCAGCTTATTTTATTCCCAATTTATGATTACAAGGTATTTTTTTTAAAAGATATTTTTTCTAAATTTATGATATTTTTTCACGGTTATTTAATTTTAAAATGCAATAAATCTCAGTACTTAAAATTATTTAAATTTTTATTATTACCTCTACTAACAATATCAATTCTAATTCATGAATATCAAATTTTATTCTTGGGAATTCATATCTTAATATCAATTAACTTTTTCAAAACAAATTCTGAAATAAAAAAAATATTAAAATATTATTTAATTCTTGCTATTCCTGTACTTTTAATTTTTTTTAACCTTGGAAACAACGAACAATTCAATAAACTAAATGAAATATTAATAATTTTTAATGCCGAAATTCACCCTCAACTTAGCGGAGGATTTAAAAATCTTATAGGAGGATTTTATAAATGGCATTTTTATTATTTCTCTTATAATGATTTTGTTAATTTTTTAATAAGTATAATTTTATCAATCTTTATACCAATATTAATTTTTGTAAATCTTGTAGAGTCAAAAGTATTTATTTTAAGTCACAACTTAAAAAAAAATTATTTTTATTTTTTTTTCCCAACTTTAATTTGCTTTCTTGCTTTAGACCATGGAAGAAATATAAGTTTAATAGCAAACCATATTTTTATTTTTTATTTAACTTTGAATATAAATAAAAAAAATTTTTTAAATATTCAAAAAAAAATTCAAGGTAATATAACATATGTTTTTTTAATAATATTATTATTGATTTTTTACATTTTTATGTGGAAATTAGATCAATATGCTGGGTTTGCCTTACAAGGCAAAGATACATCTGTACTTAAAAGTTCACTTTTCGCAGAAATTACTAAATTTATTAAGTATACGTATTATCTAATCGACCTCTATTATTTTGATTTACCAGAAATAAAATTATAACCTTTTTGCTAAAAAAAAATAGTGTCTTTGTGTCTTAAACACATTTCCTTTGTAAAAGGAATTTAAAATTATTTTCACATTATATTTTTTTTTTATTTTGTGTTTAATATTATTAAAATAATTTTTATTATTTATATCTTCAAATGTTTCTTGATAGCAAATCATTATATATTCATAGTTATTAATTATATTAATTATTTTATTTCTAAAATTAAGTGGAGTTTCTGATAAAGACCAATTAGCTATAAATAGAGTTTTTTTTTTATAATTACTATTATATTTTAAAAATTTATTTTTTAGTATTATTTGATCTTTATTTCTAAATCCAACATTAAGATTATTGTGTCTAAGGTAATAGAATTGTAAAAGATTTACTAGTTCTGTATCATATATACAATATTTTATTTTGGAATTAATTTTCGAAAAAATTCTTGCCATGCAACCATAGCCACCACCAAATTCAAACACATAAGATATTTTTTTAAAATTCAATTTAAAATAATCGTTTAAAATTGATAAATGATATATATGATTAATTTTGTTTCCTGAACTTTTTGGATAAAGAAAATATCGTATAGGGTTTCCAACATTATCTTCAACTAGTAATTTTTCATAAAATTTCCAATTAGGATCTTTTTTTAGCTTTATTAGTTCCTTAAATATAAAAAAACGATTATGTACAAAAAACATTTTTTGAATAAATGATTTTCTTAAGAAATTGTATAATTTTTTTTTACTTAAAAGTGAATAAAGTTGTTTATTAAATTCTACGTGAGTTTTTTTTAAATTTTTTTTATAACTTTTCTTTAATTTTTTTTTGATAATATTTGTTATTGCTTCGTCTCTAGATATTATTTTTGACATATTATTAAAATAAAATATGCTTAATAAACATGACATCTTTCTTAGTAAAGAACTCATTTTTTTAAATTAAATATAATTAAAATAAATAATAAAATAATATATACACTTATTTCTTGAAATGAAAAAAATAAAATTAAATTAAATAATATTAAATTGATAAAATATTTTTTATAGTTTTTAATCTTCTTTTTAAGATAGAATAGTCTTAAGATATTTAATATTAATTCTTTTGATAAAACAACCAAGCTAATATTAACTAATGAATCATGATATAAAAACAAATAAATCAAAACAATTAAAAAAATAGGCAACAAAAATATTTCTATTTTAAAATTTATTTTTGATATTTGATTTGCTTCAAAATTTGTTATTAAAATATGAGAAGTGCTAGATAATATGGCAATTAAACTAAATATTTTAGTTAATGATAGGATTTGTTCGCTGTAGTTTTCTCCTAACCATGTACTTAGTATTAAAGAATATAGGGGAAATAATGAAAATATTATTATTGGAACCAAACAAAAAAAAATATCCAAAGTTTTATTAAAATCTTCTTTTTTACTGCCAGCTGATAAAAAAGGCATTAAAAATGCACTAAATCCTCTTGATAAAACACTTAGCTTTCCCGTTAATTGCTGTGGTATTGAATAAATTGCTAATGCAGAGTTGCCAAAAAATATCTTAATTAAATATTTATCCAACATTTCATATAGCTGCATTAAAAAACTATTTAGTGTTAACCACAAGGAATTTTTTTTTATTATGTTTGATAAAATTTTACTTTTAGATTTTAGGACAAGCTTATCTTTTAGCATTATTAAGCAAATCGATAAAACAACTACAAACTTTATAGAGATGGAAATTGAGATTAAGTTATTTAAACTAAGATTTTCAAAATATATTAAAATAATAGATGGCATCGATAATGCCAAACTATAAAATAAAAAATTAAATAAACTTATAGCTTTGAACTTTTTATATGATTGCAGAATTCCTTCTAATACTAAATATATTATAGATAATATAATTCCAATTAACAAAACATTTGATGAAAAGTTTTTAAAATTAATAATATTAAAGTGTAAATTTACTAAATGAAAAAATATTAATAAAATTATAACTAAAAAAGAATATTTTAATCCTTCAAACGCAATTTCACTTTTTGAATTTTGGAATTTTCCACACGCAATTATTATAGATTTAGAAATGCCAAAGTTAAGCAGAAAAGAAAATGACAACATAATATGAAAAAAAATATAATTGCCGTAATTATCTATACCTAGAATATTTAGATGAATAGGTATTGAAACTAAAGATAATAAAATAGAAACGAATCCTGGTGTCGATAAAATAAGAGAGTTAAAATATAATTTATTTTTTAGAAATTGCATTTTTTTTCTTGAAATAAAAATAAAAAGGTAATTGAAAAATACCCATCATCATATTCCAATTATTAAAAATATTTCCTGATGGCAATAAAGGATTAAGATAAAATAGGGCTGGCAAAATAAAAAATATTAATGCTGATTGTCTTAAATCTGTTTTTCTTACTAAATTTTTTATGACAATTTCCAGTAATTTATAAAAAAACAATATATGTATAATTACACCTAAAATACCAAGCTCAGAGAGTATTTGGAAAAAATTGTTATGAGGATGTGTAGAGCAGTTGGATACAAATTTATATTTTGGTATAATTTTTTTACATTCATTTCGAAAATTTTTTGGCCCTATACCAATTATAGGTTTATTTTTAAAAATTTCAAAAGCCGTGTAAGCAAAATTTTCATGTTGTTGAGAAAAAAAATATACTTTAGATCCGTCTCCAGTAATTTGTTTGAATGTATTTTTTAAAGTTTGATCGAAACCATCTATTGAAAATTCAAAAAATATCGAAAAAACAATGAATGGAATAAGCAATAAAAATAAAATTTTATTACTAATTTCTCTCGCTATTAACACAATGAATATAAGAGTGACAATCAGACTGTTAAATAGCGATACTCTTTCTGAAGTAACAATTAAAAAGAAGTTGAAAATAAAAATTAATAATAAAAAGTAAATTAAATATTTTTTTTTTTTTACTAACGCTAAAAACAAACCAGATGTTACAGATAAAATTACCACTAAATACCTCCCAAGTTTTTTTTCATCTCCAAAGAAACTGGTTATGATCGTTTCATTGTCTGGTATTAGAAATAAATTGTATCCTGTAAATTTTTGCAATAAACCATCTAATAACAGGAACAATAGAAGAGACATCAAGAAAATAAAATAATAATATATAATCCAGCTGTTTTGTTTTAACACATGGGATATGATTATTACGTATAAAAAAAATCTTATTGTAGGCATTGATGATTTTAAAGAAAATGTTTGATAATCTGATAATGACGAGGAAAGTATTGCCAATAGATATAAAATCAAAATTAAAACTGTAAATAAATTAAATTCTATTTTTATTTCTTTATTATAAATTAATGTTAAACAAACTATAGACAGTATTAACAATAAGGGCTCAAGTGTTGCCGGTCCTGATAATAATGATATAGGTATTAAAAAAATTATAATTAATAAAAACTTGGATTTTGTGTTTAGACTATTTAAATTTGATTTTAAATCTGAAAGTAACATTGGTTTTTTTGATATATCTTATAAATTTATTTGTATAGGTTAAAAGTGAAAAAAAAAAGAATTTTAGTATTAGGATCCAACGGCCAAATTGGTAAATATTTATGCGATTATTTAAATAATAAGAATTATTTAGTTTATAAAATTGATATTGAAATTGGAAAAAAGCATGACTTAAGAATTAAAGATAATAAAATTTTAAAAAAATATATTAAAAATTCAGATTATATTTTCTTTTTAGCTTTTGATGTAGGAGGTTCTAGATATTTAAAAAAATTTCAAGAGAAATACGAATTTTTAAATAATAATTTAAAAATCATAGTTAACACATTTGAATTATTGGCAAAGTCTAAAAAGAAGTTTTTATTTGCAAGCAGTCAAATGTCTAACATGACTTATTCAAATTATGGTTTACTGAAATTGATAGGAGAAAAAATTACAAAGAGTTTGAATTGTAACTATGTAAAATTTTGGAACGTTTATGGAGTTGAGAATAACTTAAGAAAGTCTCATGTAATAACAGATTTTGTTAGAATGGCGATTAAGAGAAAGAAAATAAGAATGCTTACAAATGGGAGAGAGACAAGAGAATTCTTACACGCTTTAGATTGTTGCGAAGGCTTAGAGATTATCATGAAAAAACACAATCAATTACTGAAAGAAAAAATTGAACTTCATTTATCTACAGGAAAAAAGATTAAAATATTAAAAATAGCTGAAATTATAAAACAAATTGCTAAAAACAAAAAAATTAATATTAATATTTATCCTAAAAATTCAAAGGATAATGTTCAACTTGATAAAAAAAATAGATTTAATTATTACCTGTTTAAATATTGGAGACCAAAAATAAGTATAAGAAAAGGTATTGAGGAAATTTTTAGTCAGAATCTAAAAATAATAAAAAAAATATGAAAATACTATGGATGACATCTTTAAGACCTATCGGCACTTCTTATGAAAATGATAGAATTCAAAATATTTTTTTAAATTCAATATTATGTATAAAAAAAAAAATTAAATTTAGCTTTACTCAATTTGATGATACCGGAGTTAAGAAATTTGTAAAAAAAAAAAAATTAAATTCTTTTTTTGTCAACTTTAATAAAAACAAACTTCCACCACGAAAGAAATATTCTAATAAAATTATGCTTCATAATGCTTTAAAACAGTATCTAAGATATAACTTTAATTATTTAGTTTATTCAACAGCCGATATAGTTGTACCTTCCAATTTATTTGATGTTCTAAATGAAATGCATGAGTTTAAAAAAAAAAAAGAATTTTGTGCTTTAATATATCCAAATATATTATTAAAAAATGGAATAATAAGTTCTGTTACCAAACCACATTTTGGAATAGATATTTTCATATTTAAATTGGAAAAAAAAAATATAAAAAAAATAATCAAAGCGACAAAACATTGGAATCAATACGATTGGGGTATTAATGATAATTTTTATGTATCTTTATGTGAATTATTAAACATACCGATTTATAATTTATATAAAAAGATATCAATTTTAAAGTATGAAAATGATTTTAAAACTATAAATGAAAATAGAAAATGGCAGATAACTTCTTGGAATGAAAATAAAAAATACTTTTTAAATTTTTTGAAAAAGAACAATTTATCTTTGATGTATGCTCATGGTTCTTATTATTTTTTATTATTGAAAATATTAAGAATTTCAGACCTAAATTTTAAGTTAATATTTATATATATTCGATTTTATATATTCTTACCTATTAAGATTATTAATAAATTATTTAGCTAATATTTTTAAAAATTTTTTAGTAATATTATTCATTGAATATAAATTATTATAATAATTTATATTATTATTTGAAAATTTTTTTAACTTTTTATTATTATTTAATATATAAGTTAATTTTTTAATCTGATTATTCATTGAACTGGCTATGAATGGAGGATTTTTTTTTTTTAAATTTTTTCCCTCTATTCCTTTTACAGAAGATAAAACTATACAACCAAGCATTAAAGACTCTATAATTTTTATTCTAGTACCAGAGCCAAATTCAAGAGGGACAAGCATACAGCTAGAGAAAGATATCAAATTATATAATTTATCTTTAGAGACTATATTTTTATTAATTAGCCAAGGATATTTTTTTGTATATCCTCCGCCTGTAAGAACAAGCTTTATTTTTGGAAACTTTTTGCACAAATTTGGCATTAAAAAATTATTTAGATAATCTATAGCTTTTTTATTTGGTTTATAAAAATAAGATCCACAATAAATAATATATTTATTTTTAATTAATTTTTTACCTTTTTTTTCTTTAATAGTTATTCCGTTGGGGTAAATAATAGTTTTTATTTTATATAATCTATAAATTTTTCTCCATTCGATTTTTGACACAGTTGTACTTGTATTTGCATTTTTAAAAACCAAATATTCTAAAAAGTATGTAAGAGAATAAATTATTAAATTTGAATATTTTTTTCTAATTTCAAATTCAACAGAATGAGATATATAAATTATTTTTGTTGATGGTAAAATTATCTTAAAAGCAAATAATACTAAAAAACTATAAAATATCCAACTTGCCCCCTCAATTATTAGAGTTTTAGATTTACTATTTTTTAAATATTTGAATACCTTAAAAATTAATTTAGGCAATGAAGCAATTTTATTAATAGGACTTTCTTTTCTTATATAGACAGTTTCAAAATATTTATTTTTTTTTTTATTGATGTGAGAAATTTGAAAAATTTTTTTGTTACTTGGCCATACATTGAATCTTGAATTTATTACTGCAGATGAACCCATATTGTCAGGGCTGACAGGAAAAAAAGTGACAAATGCAGTTTTGTTGTTTTTCATCATATTTTTTAACAAAATATATACAATTTTTGCATTTTAAAAAAAAAAAAATTGCCTTTTAAAAATAAAATTATATAAAACATCTGCCTGGTGATTATTGCGAAAGGGTAATACCCGATCCCATTCCGAACTCGGAAGTCAAGCCTTTCTGCGCCAATG
>Ga0187833_10004264_pt1 | contig 14058 bp, 9 predicted proteins | sample ETNtaG_37_FD_167968 | JGI IMG/M metagenome (GOLD analysis project Ga0187833, IMG submission 167968) | Marine microbial and viral communities from oxygen minimum zone, Eastern Pacific Ocean - ETNP2014_SV_400_PacBio MetaG (Illumina Assembly) | ecosystem: Environmental > Aquatic > Marine > Hypoxic... | reverse complement strand
CTAATATGGCAAACGGAGGAATCACCCCAATACAAAAACTAGAACAGGCAGCATAAAACGTTCTACTTTTGAGGAACATTATTAATGGGGGGATTACCGTATCGTTTACAGTGTTGCGCCGCTCCTGAGGGTGCTGCGGACGCCTTGCGCCGACACGATTAGCTTTACAGTACCGCACTGATCGGCCAGAACCGGCTAGCACATCAGTTATCATCGATCTCCATTATTGCCATACCCCACCAGTATCTGTACTACCTGCTCGACACTAATGTGCATTTCTGTCTGTCCCCCTGAGATAGGCTCAGTTTTACCCAAATTATGGCAGACATATTCTGAGCTTCTTCGATCTTAGCAACTTGCTAATTGTTCGTTGATCAATAACTATCGCTGCGGTGGTGCTCGGGACTTCGGCAGGTGATTGGCAGGCGTGTATTCAATGAAGTACTTGTAGCTATCGTTCTATGAAGCAGCAGTTACTAAGTGTTCTGTAACAAGATTTTCTGCCCACCAATTCATCATCAATAACTTGGTGGCCCGTATTGTTCTCAAAATGTGGTGACTAGTCACTCTTCGATGTTTTCATGCAGCAGCCGAACCGCAACATCAACCATCTCATCACAGCCTGAGTATAAGAAGCATTAACGCCCTTTTCCTGCAAATCCACAAGTACAAAGTGACGATTAAGGGCTATTTTCTAGAGCAGTAAACCTGAAGATACCTACTGTTGGCCATCCATCTGAAATCGATTTCACCGCTCAGGACAGGGTTTTATTTACCATGAAATCCCAGCATACACTGGCGGCGCTTGAAGCGCTGCGGACTACAGCAGGAGAAAGCATACCCCTGATCTGTTGTCAGAATGGCGTTGCTAATGAGCGCATGGCTGCGCGGCGATTTGATCGTGTTTATGCCATGAAGGTATTTCTGCCGGCCAGTCACATTGAGCCTGGCGTTGTCCTCCATGAGGCAATTAGTTGTGGCGGCATCCTGGATGCTGGTTGCTTTCCCAATGGAACTGATAACTTTATTCGCTCTGTTGTACATGATATTGAGGCAGCCGGCTTCAGCGCAGTGGCCGATGAAAGAGTCATGCGCTGGAAATACGCTAAATTGCTGTCCAATCTGGGTAACACGCTGCAGGTTGTCACTAAAATTTCAGATACTTCTCGCCCAATTACCCATAAAATGAAACATGAAGCGCTGCAATGCTATGCAGCGGCAGGAATCGAGTGTGCTGATCGTGATGAAATTGCACAGCGACACGGCGACCTGATCCACCTGGGGAAAATTACCGGACACGAACGAGCCGGCAGCTCATCCTGGCAGAGCCTGCTGCGTGGAACAGGAAATATAGAAACCGATTATCTAAACGGAGAGATTGTCCAACTGGGCAGGCTTTACAACATCGCGACCCCTGCAAACCAGTGCGTACAACAACTGGGCAACATGGTGGTCCAATCGGGTATGGAACCAGGCTCCGTGCCAGTAGCGGATGTACTGGCCAGAATTGACGCTATGAGTTCATAGCTTAAGCCTAAACAGGCGTGCACAGATCAGTTGCGAAACTAATCTGTGCACAAGACCCTAGTCTCCCAACGACATAACAAACGTTACGCCATACTGCCTTGGCTGTGTAGGCGAGGCGAAGGCAAACAGGGTTGCCACTGGAGTACCACCCAGTCGCTCAACATTGTCATCAATGTTCTTACCCCACAGAGCTAATCGATATTTGCCATCAACAGACTCCCAGGCGGCTTGAATATCGATGGTATCCATATCATCCCGAATAAAGCCCACATCATTCGGAGTGGTCAACATCATCTCATCGGTATAGGTATAACGAATACCCAGAGTGAGTGATCCCATGTCGTTTAGATCAAATTCATAGTTAGCTGCAAGACTGTAGTCCCACTTGGGGGCACGAACCAGTTCAAGGGAACTGTTGTCAGTTTCGATGCCATCACCCGTTAGATCAGCAACAAAATCCTTGTACTCGATATCAAGCCAGCCGATGTTGCCGGAGAGGGTGAGGTTGTCTGTAGGCGCCAGAATGAAGGTCACTTCTACACCAGAAGATTCGGCTCCAGCGGCATTATCAACAAACGTTTCCTGCCCCGTAGATGTATCTGCTGCGCGGATGACACCCCGTTGCAGATCCTCGTATTCGGTGAAGAATACATTAACGTTCAGACGCAACCGGTCATCCCACAGATCACTGCGCATACCCAGCTCAAAGTTGTCTACCTGCTCCTGATCATAAGAAGTTGAAAATACCACCTGCGTTCCAGCATTGTTGCCAAAGCCGCCAGATTTAAAGGCGCGCTGCCAGAATCCAAACAGCATTACATCATCATTGACTTGGTATTCCAGGCCAATACGTGGAGAAAAGGCATTCCAGTCTTCGTCCACCGGACCAAAGCGTACAGCGGGATCAACGTCCTTTACGTTGGTAATATCTGTTCCACTGAAAGGAACGCCGTTGCAGTTCGCAGTAGCGGGTGTTTCTCCTGGCGGACAATTACTGTCGTTGATGGCCATACCCATGACGTTTTCTTTCTCTTCTATGGTATAGCGTCCGCCCAGATTAAGTGTCCAGCGATCATTAAAGTGCCAGTCCACCTGCACATAGGCAGCCTGTGAATTACGTTCCTGGGAATTGTTGCCCCAACTAAGGAAAGGATTATCCCTGGAGAATCCACCACCGCCAAACAGTTCGCTGTCCAGGAAGATCCACAGAAACTGCTGAACGTCATATTCATCCTGCATGTAAAATAAACCAGCCAACACATCAATATCGTCATTAATGGTGGTCGCATAACGCAGTTCAAACTGAGTTGAGTCAAATTCCTGCACCCGGGCACTTGAGAAAATATCCCAGTTATAACCATCGGTGTCGGTGCTGACATCTTCTTCTACATCACGGTGGTTAAAAATCAGAGTCCATGTTCCGTTATCCGTGGTGTAGCTGGTATCCACGGTGATGCCCCAGACTTCATGATTCGTTTGATTGGGACTCAAATTTGCACCCACTGAGTAGGGGTCACTGCCATCACCAGCAATACCGTAGCGGCTATCTCCAAAGGGATCTTTGCAGGGGTAGCCAAATAATTGGTGTACTGCAGGATTTCCGCTTGGACCACTCCCCAACGGAGGCGGCAGGCTTCCTGGCTCATAACACTGCGTCCAGTTTGCTGAGCCGTCACCCTTGTCGTCCCAGTATTCGCCGATGACATCTATCCGCCAGGAATCATTGGGCTCAAAGCGTACACTGGGACGCACGTACAATGAGCGTTCACCATTTAGCCGCTTTCCTTTCAACCCTTCATCAATGGTCGTTCCACCTGCACCATCCAGGACCACACCATCATTTTTGTAGAAGCCGTCCAATTCATGGTAATTGGCCGCAAGACGAAAAGCGACACGATCACTCACGGGTAGATTGAGAACAATCCCGGTGTTCTGTCTACCCGCATTGCCCGCATCAATATGGATTTCTATTTCCTTTGCGTCCAGATTGGGGCGCTTGGTTCTCACCGCAATGGCACCGGCAAAGGCATTTCTGCCATACAGCGTACCCTGGGGTCCGCGGAAGGCTGATACCGACTCAATGTCAAATAGGTCGAGTAGAGAGACGGCATTCCGAGAATAGTAGACATCGTCCACAAACACTGCCACTACTGGATCAGCAAAGCTCTCGATACCAGCAGTTCCGATACCACGCATACTAAAAGAAGCAGCAGCCTGAAAAAGACCAACGTGTTCCAGTTGTACATTTGGAATGGCGTGATTGAAATCTTCCAGAGATACTGCAAATTCCCGCTCCAGAGCCTCTCCTGAGAAAGCGGTGATGGCTTCTGCCATATCCTGAACATTCTGAGCATCCCCACGTTTTGTGGTGACAATAATTTCTTCCATAACCCTTGATGTATCGCCTTCTGCCGCCGCAGCCTGCGTCGGGCCGGTTAAAACCACCATGCCACAAATCAATGACACGATAGACCAGACAGTCTGTTTCCTGATTTTGTACATAAGCTATTTCCCCCATGGACGCGCCTGCACAACACGCGCACTTTAAATACCTATGAAAAATATCATATCTTAGTATACGTTGCCGATTAAAGAAGCATTAATATAAGAAGCATTAACGCCCTTTTCCTGCAAATCCACAAGTACAAAGTGACGATTAAGGGCTATTTTCTAGAGCACTTTTAGGAATTAGAAGGGAGGTTACATCGCTTTTGATGAGTCTTTGGTAAAAATTCGGCTGATATTATCACGTCACGGTGTCTCAAATTTGAATGATCATCAGCATCCCAAGAGGCTTAGGTGTTGATTTGCACTTAAAACTGACCCAGGATTTGCATCTAAAATTGACCCACCTGTTGGGGCCAGATTATGGCCTATGATGTTTTCTTATTGCCAGTTTTTCCCTTCTTTTTGTTTCCAGTTGAATGTTTGAATCGATAGCTGTCATTCCCTGTTTCAATGATATGGCAATGATGTGTTAATCGGTCCAGCAGTGCCGTTGTCATCTTTGCTGGACTGGACTTAAATTGATCAATTTGTGAGCCCCGTAACTCGTTTGAGGTTTATTGATTCAAATAACTGATTGTGCGAATAGATCTAATTTAGTTTAATCGGCCATGTTCCAGTCGATCGAATCTGTTGCGGGTCGAGTGTGGACTAGTGTGATTCACTTGTTGTCATTACAGTGACCGAACTTTATGGGAAACCACGTATTTGATTTGATTGAAAACGCATCGGATGCCGCCTTCGCTATTGACGCAGATCGCAAGATCACTGCATGGAACGCTACAGCACAACGTTTACTCGGCTACAGTGCTCCCGAGGTTGTTGGCATGCGCTGTGGCCAAGTGTTGCAGGCATCCTTACCCGGCGGCGAGTTCCTTTGTCACGGCGATTGTGATTTATTCAAGTGTTTCCTTGATTGTCGACCCTACGGCGTTCCGCAAGCTATTTTGAAACATCGCGATGGTGAACAGGTTTCTGCGAGCATCGCTTCTATCGCCATGTCGCAACGAGCCCGTCGTATATACGCCGATAAAGTCATGGCAGTTGTCTTCCTGCGGGAGGGAATGGCCACCCCTCCCGTGACACAGCAGCATAGGCTGCAGGTATTTACCCTCGGTGGTTTTGGTGTAACGGTAGCGGGTCGAAGCGTTGATATAGGTAAATGGAAACGCAAACAGGCCGTCGCACTATTGAAGTATTTAGTCAACCAGCTCGATCATCCGGTTCATCGTGAATGTCTGCTTGACTATCTCTGGCCAAAAGCAGACGAAAGCCAGGGATTGGGCCGCCTCAAAGTTGCCATTTATTGTCTGCGCCGTGAACTGCGCGCTCTTGGCATAGGTGATGATGTATTAAAAACGGTAGGCGATACCTACATACTTAGACGGGATTCAGTGTGGCTCGATGTGGACACCTTCGAACGCCTGTTCGCTAAAGGGCGCAGCTTGCAGGACCAGATGAAGTGGGGCGAAGCTTTGGAGCACTTTGCCGAGGCACGACATCTCTACCGGGGTGATTACCTGGAGGAAGAAGTTTATGCAGACTGGTGCGCTGAAGAGCGGGGGTGCCTGCATGAACTTTATCTCGAGATGCTTGCTAGGACCGCTGAATGCCACGCGAAACTTGAACAGTATAGTGAGGCCGTGCATATATGCCGCAAAGCACTGGTTTTTGACCCCTGTAGAGAGAACTTCCATTATGCGCTAATGGAGCATCTGTTAAGCAGCGGCTATCCCGATTTAGCGCTGGCTCAATATCGCCAATGCATGCAGATCCTGGCCCAGGAGTTTGACGCATCTCCCCTACCCAAAACCCAGCGCCTGTATGAACAAATTCTAAACGGGGCTGATTGTGTTAGGGAAAGTATAAACAAGTAGCTAGCACTGCATACTCAACCCTCTGCTTCACAATCAAGCTACACCCGTATTGTGGGGTTTTTCGATCATCTTCTAATGTAACACTCCTAGAGAACTATCAGCTAATTGACAATTGATTTGGCATAAGCCGGAAATCTTGTGTCACTGGCGTGTCACCAGCGTATGCAGGATATACGGTCAAGATTCGGGTCTCAGCGCCATGATTGATGAACATCTTCAGGAGTCTTTCGTCGCCCGCATCTGGCTGGAACATGTTGATAATGGGGACACAGCATGGCGAGGGCACATCCGGCATGTTCAGGGAGAAGAGGAGCAATATTTTCAGGACTTGATGGAAATGTGTGATTTCCTTGGTCGGGTGAGTGGTGTACCAGGACCATCGTTAGCCAAGCAGCCACTTAAAGCCAACGAGTCTGAATCAGGTGTGGGAACAAACAAGAAACATACGGATTAGTCGGAGATCTAAATGTTTGCCATCGAACAACCAACACAAATGATCAACAGCAAGAAACAGTCATCGGAGATGAGTCGAGGCCTGTCTAAGACATGGCGTGTTTCAGCACTAGGGATCCTTATGATTCTCCTTTGGCTGGGACCGATCAAGCATGGTTTGGCCGCGGAGACCGGCCAGGAGATCTTTCAAACTCGATGTTCTGCTTGTCACACCATTGGCAAGGGGAAAACGGTGGGACCTGATTTGGCAGGGGTCACCTCACGCAGAGAGGACGGCTGGCTAGTAAGACAGATCAAAGAACCTGACGTGCTACTTGCTGAGAAAGATCCAATCGCGATTCAACTCTTGCAGGAATCCAACAATGTTCCGATGGTGCCTCTCGGCCTAAATGAGACGGAAATATCAGCGGTCATTGCATATTTGAAGAGCACCGAACAACAGGTAGAGGTGGCAACCGGCCTTCCTTCTCAATATATGCCGACTGTGCTCATAAGCATTGTCGTGCTGATTGTCCTTACCTTGATTGGACTCAAGGCGGGAAGCAAGGAAGTGGACGTCAGATGATTTATAAGAACTGAAGGTACCAGGAAAACAGATCATGAGAAATGGCAGCAAATGGTTTAGCGTGACAGAGGACTCTCGATCATGGGAGGAGTTCTACAGAAAGAGATGGAGCTACGACTACAGTGTGCGAACCGGTCATGGCGTGAATTGTTCCATGGCCTGCAGTTGGGAAGTCTTCGTAAAGGACGGGCTTATTTGCTGGGAACTTCAAAAAACCGACTACCCGCAGATTGATCCCGACATTCCAAATGTTGAACCCCGTGGGTGTCAGAGAGGGGTTACCGCTTCCTGGTATCCGTATAGCCCCTTAAGACCAAAGTATCCGTACGTACGCAAAGTGTTGTGGGATTTGTATGCCGAAGAGTGCAAGAACGGAAAAGATCCCGTTGAAGCCTATGGAAGTATTGTTGAGGATGAAGAGAAGTCAAAACAGTACAAATCCGCGCGAGGTAAGGCTGGATGGAAGAGAGTAACTTGGGAAGAGTCGGTCGAACTAGTCGCCGCAGCCCAGATTTACACCATCAAAAAGTATGGCGCTGACCACATGGCCAACTTTTCACCTATCCCGGCCATGAGTTTGCTCAGTTTCATTTCAGGTCACAGATATAACAATCTGTTAGGTGGCATTTACTGCAGCTACTATGAGTGGTATCACGACCTCCCTCATGTTTCTTCCTCCATGTTTGGAGATCAAACGGAGAACTGTGAAAGTTCCGATTGGTATCTTGGCACCTACTGGGTTGTTGCCGGTTCGAATATCAACATGACCCGTACTGCTGACACACACTTTCTATCCGAAGCAAAATACCGTGGTTCGAAAATTGTCGTGATGTCGCCGAATTACTCGGACGTTACGAAATATGCCGATACCTGGGTGCCGGTCGTACCGGGCAGCGATGGTGCCTTCCTGATGGCCTGTATCCACGTCATCCTGAAAGAATTCTATGTTGACAGAGAAACACCCTACTTCACCGATTATGTAAAACGGTATACCAACCAACCATTCCTGGTGATCTTGGACGAAGATGGCGACAAGTATCAGATGGGCCGGTTTGTTCGAGCCTCTGACATTGCCGAATACGCCGACGAGGAAAACGCCGATTGGAAACTCATCATGACCGACGGCGATGGCAAGCTGCATCTTCCTACCGGATCGGTCGGTTTCAGGTGGGAGAAGGAGCCGACAGGCAACTGGAACCTCCAGCTCAAGAACGCTGTTACCAATGAAGATTTTGACCCGCTGCTCACCCTCCTCGGTAGCGAAGACCAAAAAGCAATGGTTTCGTTCGGCGATTTCTCCGATACGTACAGTATGAACATCGGCGAGACCGAAGGGAAAGGACAGAAGGCGGTAGAACTTCTGCGAGAGGTACCAGCGCAAAGGATTAAAGGTAGCGACGGCAAGGAAATACTGGTTACCACAGCCTTTGATCTTTTGATGGCGCAGGTAGGCGTGTCAAGAGGATTGGGGGGCGATTACCCGGAAGATTACAACGATCCTAAACCCTATACCCCTGCGTGGCAGGAGGCACATACGGGTGTCAGCAGAGACCTTGCCATACAGGTGGGAAGGGAATTTGCTGAAAACGCTGAAAAAACGGGAGGAAAGTCACTTTTTATAACCGGACCCGGTATACAACACTTCTTCCATGGCGCATCACTTTATTACCGTAACCAGGCAGTGATGCTGGCACTTTGCGGCTGCAACGGTGTCAATGGTGGTAATTTCAATCACTATGTCGGCACCCAGCACACGCGCCTAAACGCTGCATTTGTGAATATGAGTGGAGCCCTCGATTGGTCCAGACCGCCACGGTTGATGAATACAACCTCATTATGGTATTTCCATACCGGCCAGTGGCGATATGACCCCATGTCCTTTGATACCCAGTGGGCACCGGGTGCGAAGAAATTACCTGAATTCAATCATGCTGCCGATATGAATGCCCTAGCAGTTCGGCTGGGATGGTTACCCTTCTTTCCCCAAATTGACAAGAAGAACCCGATGGAGCTCTACAAAGAAGCCGTCACCGCAGGGTGCAAGTCAGATGAGGAAGTAAAAGATTGGGTTGTGCAGCAGTTCAGGGAAGACAAGCTGAATTTCGCCATCCATGACGTCGACGCGCCCGAAAACCGCTTGAAGATGGTCACGGTTTACCGGGGCAACCTCATTGGAACCAGCATGCGTGGGCATGAGCTAACTCTCAAACACTGGCTCGGTACACATAATAATGTCATGTGGGATGAAGAGCCGGCAAAGGGTCTGGTGAAGGAAATCGAATGGAAAGAAGATTCCCCCATAGGTAAATTGGACTTCCTGGTGAATCTGAATATACGCATGGACTCGACTGCCAACTATTCAGATGTGGTGCTACCAGCCGCCTTCTGGTACGAAAAATACGATGTCACGTTCGGTGACATGCATACATTTGTACACCCCTTGACTCCGGCTACACAGCCCCCTTGGGAAGCCAAGCACGATTGGGAAGCATTCAAACTTATCGCCAAGAAATTTTCTGAAATGGCGCATAAACACTTCCCCGAACCGGTGAAAGACATTGTCTTCAATGCGTTGTGGATGGATAGCTCAGACCAACTCGCCCAACCCATGGGCGAGGTGAAAGACTGGAAAAATGGAGACACTGAACTAATCTCCGGCAAGACATTTCCAAACGTCGCCATCGTTGAAAGGGACTACACCAAGGTTTACGACAAACTAGTCTCCCTGGGCCCGCTTGTTAGCAAGCCCAAGGGCTACGGTTCCAAGGGTCAATACACGGACCTGACGCCCATCGTGGAGGAGGAGCTTAAGCATAACGAGGCTCTGGACGTTAAAGATGGGCGTGTGTATTTCGAAAAACCGGAACAGGCCTGTGAACTTCTTCTTCAAATTTCGCCTGAACTCAACGGGCGACTGTCTTCACTATTCTTCAAGGAGATGGAAAAGAAAGTTGGATTGCCACTTGCTGATATGGTTGAAGTGGTCAAGCACAGGAAGGTTCACTACAAGGACATCATATCACAGCCGAGAAGAATCCATATTACGCCACAGTGGAGTGCCATGCTCCATGATAAGGAAGGCAAGCAGAGAACCTTTGGTCCATGGACAATGAATATTGAACGACTGAAGCCCTGGCATACCTTGTCGGGAAGACAGGAGATATATTATGACCATCAGGGCTTAAGGGAACTCGGTGAGGCCTTGCCAACCAATAAACCGCCGTTGGACCCGGTGGCGCTTGGAGATGTGAATCTGGCCAAAGCAGGCCCCAATTCGAAAGTCTTCCGTTTCATCACACCGCACGGTAAATGGCAGATTCACAGTTCTTTCCGGGACCATTGGCCGATGATGCACATGTCGCGCGGCGGTCCCACCGTATGGCTCAACCCGGATGATGCGACCGACATTGACGTCATGGACAACGACTGGGTCGAGATGTTCTGTGAGAATGGCATCGAGGTTGTGAGGGCGGTAGTAAGCCATCAGGTACCGAAAAAGATGGCAATCACCTATCACCAGGTGGAGCGGCATATCAATGTTCCTCTTTCGCCACTAGCCAAGAAAAATAATGCATCCGATCTGCGCGGCGGCAACAACAACGCTACCACCAGAATCCTGATGAATCCGGCAACAATGATTGGTGGATATGCGCAATTCTCCTACTACATAAACTATTGGGGAACCAGCCCATCTGAGCGAGATCACGGAGTCATCATCCGCAAGATGCCGCTAGGAGCTGAGAACAGACCGATTTATCAGGAAAGCGAAATTGATAAATTACCAGCGGAATAAAACATTGACACAAAACCATAGTAGAAGACCATGAAAGTAAAAACACAGTTAAGCATGTCCTTCAATCTGGAAAAGTGTATCGGTTGCAATACCTGCACGGTCGCCTGCAAGAATGTGTGGACGAACCGAGAAGGTGCCGAATACATGTGGTGGAACAATGTCGAAACCAAACCAGGTATCGGCTACCCGAAGCAATGGGAAAACCAGGAGTTATGGAAAGGTGGATGGGTGAAACAAGGCAATAAGCTGAAACTCCGTTATGGCGGTAAAGCTTCCATGCTGTCAAACCTCTTTTTCAATCCTCACATGCCCGAAATGGCCGATTATTACGGTGACGGCGATGTATATACCTTTACCTATGATGACTTGCATTCTTCGGAGCAGAGCAAACAACAGCCGGTTGGAAGACCCAAGTCCATGGTCACCGAACAGGAAGATGTACCCATTAACTGGGGCGTGAACTGGGAAGATAATGCGGGTGGTACGCACATCACCGGCAAGTATGACGTGAATTTCGCCGACATGAGCAAGGAAGAAATGGAAGCGACGCTCAAGTTCAGGGATGTCTTTTATTTCTACCTTCCCCGTATCTGTAATCACTGCCTTAACCCGGGGTGCGCAGGCGCATGTCCATCCGGCGCAGCCTATAAAAGGGAAGAGGACGGCATCGTTCTGATCGATCAGAACAGATGCCGCAGTTGGCGCTATTGTGTTTCTTCTTGTCCTTATAAGAAGCCCTATTACAATTGGGCCAGCGGTAAAATGGAAAAATGCATTCTTTGCTACCCGAGAATTGAATCAGGCCTCCCCCCCGTTTGTTTTCACAGCTGTGTAGGGAAAATCCGTTCGTTTGGCGTCCTGCTCTATGATATGGATCGCGTAGAGGAAGCAGCGTTGGTGGAAGATGAAAATCTCGTTGAGGCTCAAAGAGATCTCATTCTAGATCCGTTTGATTCAGAGGTAATAGAATCGGCGAAGCGAGATGGCATAAGTGATGACTGGATTGATGCAGCGCAACGCTCACCCATTTATAAACTGGTCAAGCTGTGGGAGCTGGCGCTTCCGCTTCATCCGGAATTCCGGACCTTGCCTAGCCTGTTCTACATTCCCCCTTTGGCACCCATCACTACCAGTGCTGGAATCGACACTCCCTCCGATAAAGATATTTTCAATATGGAAAAACCGTCATCGGGGCCGCTACTTGATCTTGATGAACTGGACAAATTCCGAGTCCCTTTCAAGTATCTTGCCAGCATGTTCGGTGCAGGAAATGACGAGGTGGTCAAAAAGACGATTCTCCGTCAACTTGCTATACGACACTACCAGAGAAGCATCAGGGTGGACGGGAAGCCCAACACGGCCGTGCTCGACAGAGTGGGGTTAACTGAGCAGGAGGCAGATGGAATAGTACGGGCATTATCCCTTTCTTTCTACAATGAACGTTTTGTCGTTCCCACAACAAAACGTGAAGCCGCGGACATCAGCCCATATACCGAACGTGGTTTCGCCGGGTTTGAACACATGAACCCCTGGTCGCCGATGAAAAGAAGGAAAAGCTACTTCAAATCGTATCACTCAGGTTCGAAAGATTATGAATAGCATGAATCAGCAACAAGTACTCAGCGATGTTTATGGGTGCATCGCAGAGCTGTGGTGCAGTCCACCCGCGACTGAAGACTGGGAGAACGTTAAGAGAGACAGCGAGGAAGTTGTCAAAAGGCTGGAGCGTATTGACAGGGAGAGTGCCACATTGTTGTCCCGCTTCCTTGCAGAGAATATTATTTCGGACGAGGACTATATTGACCTGTTTGAACTGGATCCTCAATGCGCACTCTACCTTGGTAGTCACAGCTATGATGAGCCCAGCACCTGTGCCAATGCTGCAGTTTCAGACAGGAATGGGTACATGATAGAACTCACTGCCATCTATAAGCATTTTGGTCAGATACCAGACGGCTCGGAGTTACCTGATTATTTGCCATTGATGGTGGACTTCCTTTCGCTGACTGCGCAATCGGACGATGATCCGATAAGAGGAAAACTCCTGAACGAGTACATTTTGCCCTTCCTTCCGCCGATGCGTTCTCGACTGGCAGAGCTGGAAACACCTTATCTCTACCTCCTTGACGCATTGGAGAAAATCATCAATCTCGAGACTCTTGAGATAGTAAGAATAATACCGCCAAAACCCAAAGCAGAGGTGAAAGGCTATGACAGATAGTTTCTTTTTCATCGGTTTTACCTATGTAAGCATCACACTGTTTTTTGGAGGTCTGATTTATCGTGGCTTTAGCGGAACGATGGGTGGGCACAGAGGCAAGTGGGACTGGAGCGCTCGAGGGGATTACCTGTGGACGACACGCTCTACCGGGTTTTTTGGGCGCGCGTCCATCGGCCCTGCGTCTCTGTGTCTGCACTGGGGCATAATCATTTTGTTTATTGCCCATGTTGTGGGATTAATCGGAGGCGCCTACAACCTCGTTTCCTGGGTCGATTTTTTTAGATGGGCAGGATTAGGTGGTGGCATTCTGTTCTTCTATGGAATAGTTTGGGCACTAGTGCGCAGGTTTACTATTCCGCAAGTCAAAGCGATGAGCACGCCAGATGATTATATCATCCTTCTGCTTCTCATCATTATCAGTGGCTTTGGACTTTATCAATCCGCCGTGGAAATGATTTTTGGCGTCTCTTATGCGGCAGGGCCCTGGCTGGGGAGTATCCTCAAATTACAGCCTGATATTGCGATGATCGCTGGCGCTCCGCTTGTTAATAAACTGCACATCGTATTTGCACTTCTCTTTTTTGCTTACTTCCCGTTTACCAAACTGGTACACGTTTTTAGTTATCCGTTTGGATACATCACCAGACCATTTATCTCAATGCGCAGATACGTGGCGTTAAAAAAATAGGCTACATTGACTGTCGTCTAGTGAGGAACAAGGTGATTGATGTGACAAATTCAGATGCTGAGGGCACGGTTTCTCAACCGAGCGGCATTGAAAAGAGAAATGTGAAAGGCGAGAGTTCATGGGAGCCTACCGGCAATCCAAAGGTCTTGTCCGTTGCTCTTATTGCATTCATCTATGGTTTTAGTGTATGGGCTATAAACTCTTCTCTCGCCCCTTACTTAAAGGATTGGTATGGTTATTCTGCAAGCGAGGTCTTGCTTGTGGCTGCCATGTCGCCACTTTTTGCAGCCATCACCAGCCTTCTTCTGGGGATAGCGTCGGATCTATGGGGAGGGAGGATTGTATTCACGTTGCTTCTTCTTTTTCTCCCCATTCCAATGATAGGATACATGTTCGCCGACAGTTACTTCGCGTTTCTCTGTGTCGGTA
>Ga0187833_10004261_pt1 | contig 14059 bp, 17 predicted proteins | sample ETNtaG_37_FD_167968 | JGI IMG/M metagenome (GOLD analysis project Ga0187833, IMG submission 167968) | Marine microbial and viral communities from oxygen minimum zone, Eastern Pacific Ocean - ETNP2014_SV_400_PacBio MetaG (Illumina Assembly) | ecosystem: Environmental > Aquatic > Marine > Hypoxic... | reverse complement strand
TCAGAAGGTAGTTCGAGCGAAGTGGGAAAAACGACTTGGAAAAACACTTGGAACTACTGTGGATTTATCAAAGGTAAAAACTTGGGGAAATTTCAAGTTCAAAACAAAAGGTGGTGAATATCATTTTTACCAAACTGGTGAAAATCCTAGATCTATGTTTTATAACTTAAAGAAGATAAAATGAAACCAAAAACAAACATATTAAAAAAATTCAAGATACCCACGGCATTGGGTGACAATGTGGCTGGTTTATTACGGTTTGTTCAATCACACCCAACTCATCTTTTGATGATATTAAATCAAATAGCTGAAGATAGTTCAATTGAAGAATCAACAATAAAATTAACATCATTAATAAAAGAGAAACATGAAAATCGGTGGTTAAATTTCGATTGGAAATATACAACATTCCCAAAAGGTGTGGCGGTAAATAGATATTCGAAACTTATGAATTTCCCAGATGAATCATACGCCGTTGTTTCTAATGTTCAACCAACATTCAAGCCAGGTGATAAAATAGATAAAACTTGGGCTAAATCAACTAATGCTAGACCTTATGTATGGGTAGTTAATGGTAATAAAATTAAATATCACGGAATGAAACATAGTATGATTGGTGTAGAAGATCAAATTAAAAAATACAAAAAGTAAATACAAAGGATTGTCCAACATGAATATAACAAGAAACAGAATAAAGGAATTAGTGCGTGAAACATTAGTTGAAGACAATGAATATCAAGCGTTTTTCAAAAAAGCATTAGAAAAAGCTGGTAAATCTATTCCTAATATGAGTGATGAAGAAAAGAAAGCATTCTTCAACAAAATAGATGCATCGTGGAATGGACGTGGTGAGAAAAAGGAATCATGTGGTGATATTAACGAATCACCAAAACCAATTGAAATTAAAGTTGCAAAATTCATTAATAAGCTATTAATGATTTATGGTAATAATTATAATCTTGCCGTAAGAAAATCATCTGGAGATATCCGAAAATTCTTAATAAATCAAATTCAAAATGAGTTTGGATATCAAGATTTTTTATCTAATCCTGCATTAGATAAATATATATTCAGTGAATCAATCCATGAGGATAAAGATTATCAAGCGTTTTTCAAAAATGCACTAGAGAAATCAGGAAAGTCAATCCCTGAAATGAGTGATGAAGAAAAGAAAGAGTTTTTCAATAAAATAGATGCAGCATGGAATGGTAAAGGTGAGAAAAAAGAATCTTGCGAATCAGTAAACGAATCCATCAGTGAACGTGAGCTGGAAAAATTTATAGAACAGATTATGAAGAAGAATGGATATAAATCAACTTCATACTCAACATATGATATAGAAAATGCATTTTCTAAAGAATGGAAAGGTAATGATGGAACTAATTATATGATTGTTCCCGTAGTTAGACCATATGTTAGAGGGGGTGGTGACTTTTGGATATCCATACTCATTGCTCGAATTGAAGATAAGAGTCTTTTAGCGAAATTATTTTCAAAAATAAAAACCAAACATAATGTATTAGACTTTAATGATAACAGTAAATATGGTTATCATAATCCTGGTAGAATTAAAATAGATTGGAATAATGATGAAAGAGATATAAAGAAACAAGTCATCCAAAGATTACCATCAGCCTTAAAAAAGGCGGTAAATAATATTACAACAAGGATAAACAAAGTATCAAATCCTAGTGCATTGGAACATGTAAACGAAAAATACACGAATGAATCAGTAAATGAAGCATTCGGTAACGATTACATGATGAATAAATTACATAAGGTTATCGGTGATACCAAATTTATGAAATCAACAAATGTTAAACAATTTATATCAAAAGTAGACAAAGAAACAAAGGATTATTTCAAAAGAAACGGCGAACATGATATCTTGACTAAAATATTCAATGATTATCAGAAAGATTCAAATTGGAAATATGATAACAGAGAATATAATTTAGAAGAGGCCACCGTTAAAGGTAGAAATAACAAAACAGGTGAATCATTCGGTATAGCACTCGGTGCAGATAAACATGATGATGATGGATTTCATATTCTTATACGTAATTCATATAGTGAACGAATTAGCGAAATTGAATGGACTTTTGACAAAGATAATAATTTAGTATCAACAACGGATTATGGATATAAAGTGGGTGGTGGATATCCAAGTCATGGTGGTGGAAGTGGTAAAAGTTACGGTGGTAACAAACGTGAAACCATAACAGCACTCGCAAAAGAATACTCACCAGCATTTGCTAAAAAGGTACTTCAGTATGTTCAATCACATAATAAGTCTCAGAATGAAATGTTGTATAATTCAATGAATGAAAGTAAACCTGTAAAAGGAAGAAAATCATTCTATCAAATGAATAATATTGGTAAAGCAAAATACACTATTAGTGATTATGATGGAAAATCAACTCATAAAGATGGTAGTCCATTTTATGGTATAGATACTTTTAAGAACAAAAAAGATTTAGAAGCTGCAAGAGCAAAATTATTCAAACAAGGCTATATTGAAGAATCGGTAAACGAGGTTAAATCAATTGATTGGAAACGATTTTATAGAATGGCAAAGGATACAACCGGTAAAACTCTAACTCAGTTTGAAAAGGAGTATGGCCGAAAACTAGATTTGCCACATATTAAAGATGCATTGGATAATACAAAGGATTTTAATTCATTTATGAAACATATAAATAAATTTGAATCAGTAAATGAAAGTATGAGTTTTCCAAACATGAAAAAATGGTGGACTGAAAAACCTGATGATATTTTAACATTTGTATATTGGATGCAGAAACAATTACCACCTAATGATAGAGAAAAGGCATATCGTAAAATAGCATCACAATTGAATAAACAATTCAAAGCACCAGCAGCTGATTACAAACGACTTATGGGTGAATCAATAAACGAAAGTAGAAGTTTATCTAACATAGCAAGTGAAATTTCACGTGATTGGAAAAAAGTTAATTACGAGGCAAAACCTTATTTAGATGCTATGTTTAGTTTGGATTCAATAAAAGATAATTATCACCAAGATTCAGGTAAAAGTATAGTTGCATATTTTCTATCAAATGCACGTCAATGGAAAGGTGATACTGCAAAACGTGTTAAATTGGAATTAAAGAAAATGTTGAAAAAGGACCTTCATAGGAGCCGCTTTCAATCAGGTAATGAAAGTTTTGATCATAATAAAGTGATGGATATATTAGATATAGCAGCACAATATAGTTCAACTCAACATCACGCTGCAAATCAAGAATGGAAAGATGCACAAACTTTATATAGCTATTTAAAATCTGACCACATTCCTCAAAAATATCGTAAAGATTTTTATAATGATGTAAAAAGAAAATATAAAATAAAAGAATCAGTAAATGAGGCTTCACAAACGATGAGATCAATGGATGATATGGTTTCAAAAATCTCATACAGTAAAGATGGGTACGTAAAACGTATGACCAATAATGCTGGTAAATTGGTAAAAGATATTGAATTAGATGGTAAAAAATATAGATATAATTCTGTATACAAAACATATAATAGTGTTAAAGGTAATGAATTATTACATAAATCAATGACCGAATCTATCAACGAGAGTATGAGTTTTCCGAACATGAAAAAGTGGTGGAACGAAAAACCAGAGGATATCTTAACGTTCGTATATTGGATGAAAAGACAAACACCACCAAAGGATAGAGATAAAGCATATAAAGATATAGCAATACAATTAAATAAACAATTTAAGGCACCAGCTGATATTTATAAAGGTATTGTAGATGAATCAGTAAATGAAGCTAGTAAAGAGGCAATGGGAATTGCTGGATTCACTGGTGCTCGTGGTATTGCTGTTGATGATTTTATTAAAAAACATAATATTGATGCTAGAAAACTTTTTAACTATGTAAAGAAGGGTAATCTAAAAGATAGAATGTCATTCATAACAGCTTTAGTTGGTAAACCAAACAATAAGTTTTTTAAAATGATTGTTGGTAGGTTTGCAGAATCAATAAATGAACTAAACTTAAACAAACATATTTGGGAAGGTTGGACAGTTCAAGATTTTATAGATGATTTAGAACCACAATTAGATATGATAATGAATAATAATAGTTGGCAAACCCCATTTAAAAATAAATCCGATTTGAAAAAATGGTGTATGGAAAATCAACCATATTATAAAAAATATATCCCAGATGTAGTTGCCTATTTTGTTAAGAAATATAAAGGTAAAATAAAATAATGAAACAACAATTTAATATACAAAACTATCTCAAAGAGAATAAAATAGTAACGGGAATGCACGAGGGTTCAACCAGTAACTATACATATGATAATGTATTCGATGATATAACAAAAACATCAGAATTTAAAACATTCCGGACTAAAATAAAATCATTGGTATCTAAATTCGAAGATTCTTATTCGGATTACGTTGATAAAAATGATTTAAAAAATGATAGGGATTTTAAACTTGATTATGGAGAAATGTTTAATGAGTTAGTTAGTTATTCAATGAAAAACGTATTGTATTAATGAGTTAAAAATATATAATGAAACAACAAAGAATACTTGAAATAATAAACGAATCTGGTAAGAAATATGAGTAAATCGGTAAAAATAAAATATAAAGGTAAGGATTATTATATTGATTCAACTAAATATGATGATAAGAAGAATATTCAGTTCTTTTTGTTTACCGATCCAAAATTAAAATCGGTAGCTAAAGTAAGTGGTAAATCTCTTATGGTTAAGCGAAACGATATTAACTATACTCTTAAAGAAACAATGAAAAAACAACGGATATTAGAAATAATCGATGAAGAGATTCAGAAAGTAAAATGGGGTCTTATAACAGAAGAAATAACGAAAGATGATGAATTTGTAATACGTGATATCATTCGTAAAGAGGTATCATCTATATTTTTTACACTTTTCAAAAAGAGGAAAACCTGGGGTGCATAAATGGATTATACAAGAATCTATAATGATATTTATAAAAGAATGGACATCAGGAAATATTGCAGCTACAACATTAAATATAAGTAGAACTGGTATAAGTAGTTGTATTACTGGTAAACTAAAAACATCAGGAAATTATATATGAAAAAACAACTTTTAATAGAAACAACACTTTTTGAAGGAAAAGTAACACAAGATGATAGTGGCCGTACTATTACACGTGGTATATTACAACGTGCAGATGCACCCAATCAAAATAAACGAGTGTATCCTAAGTCGATATTAATGAGAGAGGCACAGAAGTACCAACAACTCATTAAAGAACGCAGAGCAATGGGTGAATTAGACCATCCAGAATCATCAGTTATCAACTTAAAGAATGTATCTCACAACGTGAGAGAAATTCATTGGGAGGGTGATGACTTAATCGGTACGGTTGAGATATTACCGACACCAAGTGGAAATATTCTTAAAGAATTACTAAACGCTGGTATTTTATTAGGTATTTCATCACGTGGTATGGGTTCGGTATCACCAATGCATGAGGGTGAAAATGTACAAGTAGGTGAAGATTTTGAATTGATTGGGTGGGATTTCGTATCTAATCCATCAACACAAGGTTCATTTATGGTACCTGTTAATGAATCAAAAGTAACCGATGACCCAATAGAATGTGGTATTTATTGTAAATCACAATCATTAATGCAAGAAATAATAACAGAACTAACACAACCTATATAATGAAAAAACAATTTAGCATAAGAGAATATCTTAATGAAAATAAGATATCAACCGGATTACATGAATCAAATGTATTAACCGATATAACTCTTAATGAATCATTAATTAATAATCCAAATGCCGCTACAAAAGGTAAAACTATAAAATCTTTCAAATCTAATGGAAGATACAAAGGATACACTATGATATTCACCGATGGTACTACTATACATATTAGTGGAGATTCTCAAAGCGAGTCTATTTATATTACAAAAGGATAACTAACATGAAAAAACAATTTGATATCGGTAAATACCGAAAAGAATATAAGATACATTTAGGATCAGTTGAAAAGGAAGTTGGTACTACTGTATTTAAAGGTGGACATAATGATTTACGTAAAACTAGTCATAAAGTACAACTTAATGAAGAGGGTAAATTAGTATTAAACACACATAAAACAATTATTACAGAGGGTGTAAAATATCCAACACAAGATGAAGCCGAAGCAATAGTTGATTGGACTAATAAAACGAATAGTATTTATTTTGGTGGAGCTGGTACAGAGATTCGTAACGCGTTTAATAAATGTGAGAAAGTACGTTTACAACAATGGAATCGGATATTTGATGATGATTCACCATGGGTTGCAGAACGTAAAGGTTCAAAACTAGCAGTTAAGTGGGATAAAACTAAAGCAGAAAGATTAGGATTATGATAAAAATGATAGGATTGGTAGGACAACAACCAATAACAACAAAATCACTAAAAGAGGGTAAAAAAGATTATATGCTACGCGGTGAGGGTGCTGATATATTATTCAAGAATGGGTATAAAGTTTCTGACGAGGATACACTAGAACATGCATATTATAAGGTAATTGGTTTATTAAAATCGTTTGGTATGAATAATTTAAAACCAAAAAAAGTTACATTTGAGTTTTAACAAATATAAAAAGACAAAACAATGATAAAACTAGTAACATTAAGACCAATGGGGTTGGGTGAAGAATCACAACCAAACATTTCCACTAAAGGAAATATTGCAGCGGGAGGAGGTTTAGGGGCTGCAACCAAAACTACCTCTAAATCAATTAATGAAGGACGTGATGATGCCGTATTAACCAAATACAAAAAAGGTAAATTGAGTGGTAACTTTTCAATAGCATTCGTTAGTGATAAAGCTAGAAAATTAGCAGACGTTATCGGTGTTAAAATTACTGATAGTCGTGGTAATCCATTAATTGCATATAAAATGGATAGATTACATAAGGCTGAAGAAATGTTACATAAACACAAACTGCATTATTCAGTTGTAATACGTGAATCGGTAAACGAGGCTTCATACAACAAGGATGTAGGCCATTATACTATAAAAGGTGGTAAAACATACGTGGATTCTAATTTTATTAACAAATCAAGCGGTATATTACCAAACTCGGAACTAAAACATATGGGATTTGGTGAGTTCTATATAGATACACCAAACGGTTCAGTACAATTTGCAAGACAGAATAATAAAATTGATGGATTTGTAGGACGTACACATAAGATATATGATGATAAAGGTGGAAAATTGGTTAAACAATTAATCGCTGGTATGCATAAACAAAAAAGAGTTGAACAAGTAATGCCAATGTAATACAAGAAACAAAATGACACAGGAAGAAGATAATAATAGAAAATATTCTAATGAGGTAAAGAAACACTTCTTGGAAATCGTATCCACATATAACAAATATCAAGAAATGATGGATAGAAAATCGGATATTACCGAAGTTGCAGAAACACTTGGTGGTATAACTGAAGCAGCAAGAACACTTGCAATACATGAAGGTGATGATTGGTTCGATAAACACACAGTTAAAAGAAACATGAGTGAGTTGGATAAGTTGGGAAAACAATTTGATAAGGTTGCGGTTGAAGCAAAAGGATTAGACCAAAGAATGGCTGGATTATATGAAGATATGGGACACATTCTTTCAAGATACTACAAAATAGGAGAAATTACAGAAGACCAAATGAAAGAACGTTTAGGAATGAACGAATCTAAAGAAGATTGTGGATGTGGTTGTAATGGAACAACAGAGGGTGGATGTAATGAATCAGTAAACGAAGCAGCAATAACTTATGGTATTGAATATAAATCATCTAAAAAAGATAGAAAATTCAAAAAAGCATCTTTGACAAAAACAACACACAATCCTAATATAGATAAAATGATGATAAAGGCTATTTCTAAAGATGCCAAATCATTAGCAAAACAAGATGGCTGGGTTGATTATAGAATAACCAAAGATGGAGTACCTGTAAAAGAATCAGACTTAAAGAAACTGTTACAAGTTGTTAAGAACACTAAATATCCAGCGGCAATTGATGAATCCAAACAAGTATTTAAGAAAGGTTCTGAAAAAATAACAGCAAATGTTGATAAGAGTGGTGATACACCAATTGTAACGTATAAAACTAACAATGTGGAATCATTAAGTCAAGATTTATTACTTCAAATGAAAAAAGATATCGGTGGTGACTTCATTTTAAAAACAAATGCGGGTGTTGACGTTCATTCAATGCATAAAGGGAATTGGAAAGGTATTACACTTAAAAGATTAAACGAAGCTAAATCGTTTAAGGTGAATATGTTCGGCCCAAAGATGGCAACGAAACAAATTCAAGATGTTAAGGACTTTATTTATAAAAAATTAGGTATGAATTGGGTATTTAAGACATCATATTCCCCTACATTCGATGAAAGTAATAGAAAAAAGAAAATAGATAAACAAATTGAAAAACAATGGGATGTTAATAGTCGCATTATCAATTTTAAAATAGATGAATCAACTATAAATGAGGCTAAAAAACTTCCTACTAAACAAGAAATTATTAAATATCTTATAAAAAAAGGTAACAATCCAAATGATGCTAAGAAAATGGTGGATAAACAATATGACCATGTTATTAGTGCATGGAAAAACGCATCATTACCTCATATGGCAGATGTAGTACGTACACTTGGAATGGATGAACAATTTGAAGCCACAATGAATGAAAACTTTTCGGATACAGATATTGAAAAGATTAAACAAATCATAACCAAACAAAAGAAATTAATTGGATTAACACCACATTTGAAAAAAGCTGGTTTTAAGAATATTGATTTTGTAATGATAGATTCAGTACCACCACATATTAAGATAAAACAAGGTAACAAAACGTTTTTAATCGTAAACAAGAAATATGTTGATAAACCTGATTTCGTAATCGGTGATATCGCTGGTGGATTAGATGAGGGTAAATACATCGAAGAGGGTGCAATGAGTGATATTGATATTATTCGACAAGAATCACCTAATCTTGCCGTATTTGTTAAAAGTACATTAAAGGCATATCCTAAACTTGGTAAAAGTAAAAATACCTTAAAATGGTTAAAGGATATTTATGATGATAAAATGACAGAGGCCGCACATGGGTATGAAGATTCAGATGCATCATATATCACAAAACATAAAGGTGAATTCAAACTTGCACAAAAACTTGTTAAGAAATCTGGTAAAGATGAAATGAAATTTTACGATGAATTGGAATCAATACATGAAAAAATAGGACATCCCAAATATATGATGTGGTTATCAGCCGCATTACGTGGATATAAAGTAGATATGCATAAGGATTCGAAAATTAAAAATAGAGCAGAGGCTGAAGAGGCATTATTCTTATTAAGTAAATAATTAAGACTATGAAAAATATAATCACCGCAGAAAAGAAACTGGATAAAATGTTAACAGAATCAATTAAGATAACAACCTTAACCGAGAGTAAATCTTCAAATTTCATGAAAGGTTTAAGAGTAACCCAATTTCCTGATAAATGGTCAATGATTGATATCCTGAAACGATATGATAGTGAAGTCTTTGAATATTTATGGAATGATTTAGGATATAAACACGAATATGGTGGGTAATAAAAATGACCGTGGTTCTGTTAAAAGATTTACTATCGGAACACAAATGGGGTAATTATGATATCGAACTCGGTAAAGTAAATAATATACTAATGATAAAGAATTTAAAAAAATATTGGATAGCAACCTCATCATTTCGAGGTGATATAGGTAAAGTTCAAAAAGGAGAAATATTTTCTCATGAGGGAACTAGTAAGGAAAATTCTGAATATGTTTTCATGTATTTGGCTAATCCATATCAAGAATTCTATACTGATGTTCGCAAGGATGAATTAAAGAAATTATTTAGACCAGTTGATGAAACCAAAGATATCCGATCATTAGAACTATTGAACAAGTGGGGTTTAATCGAATACGGTAACGGATATTGGATATTATCGGTATCATTGGATAAAAGACACGATACATTCAAAACAGCAATAACATCTGGATTAAAAGGCGTTAAAGAATATAAAGCTAAATCACCAAAACTTGCATTAAAGAAAGCAGGATACCATACAGGTCGTATGGATGAGGTGGGTAAAGATATGTGGTTTACTAAAATGTATGCCGATTGGGGTTTCATTGTTTCAATTAAGAAACCAACTGAATATTCCGTACAAAAATTGGTAAACATGGTGAAAAAGGCTGACACAATAAAAGAATCAACTACGATAAAATTAAAAGATTTAATTCCAGGCACATGATTCTGTTAAAAGATTTATTGTCGGAACACAAATGGGGTAATTACGATATCGAACTTGGTAAAGTATATACAGCCCGTGACTTCCCAGCTTTCAAAACCCCAACGCAAATTGAAGAATCAAATTCAGATTTGATATCACAAATGCAAAAACACTTTGAATACATTTCTAAAAAGTATTTCAAAGAGGATTATAACAAATACAGTAAACCTAAATTCAAAATAAAATCAAATTTAAAATCCGTAGGTGTATATATACCACGTGATAATCAATTTGATATAAATTCTGATTTTGCAAGTGATGAGGTTTCGTTAAAGGCAACAATGTACCATGAAACAATACACTATTTTCAAGTGCACAGAAATGGGTTTGACAAACGTAAATTTAATTCAGATGGATATCATGATGATTTTTTTAAGAAGATGGCATCAAAAATCAATTCAGGTGAGGGTTCTAAATTAGTAACTGTATCTGGAACATTTCAATCAATCAAAAGTGGTAAAGCTGTAAAATCATTTTGGGTATATGTAGTTGATAAAAACGATGGTGATATTAATTGGACATGGAGCCCACGTAAAAATGATAAAATGATTGAACGGTTGGATAGAATGAAAGATTATTACAGCTGGAAATCAGTTAAAGTATTTGAAACCGATGTAATAGATTTTAAAGAAGCACCACGTGCAACTAGTGGCCCCAAAGTTAAATTCGGTGCAGTTAATTCAACCGAACCTTTGTATAAAAAGATTAACAAGGTAGTAAAACAACATAAATAAAAGAATTCAATATTTATATAAGGTATGAATGATATAGAGAACACATTAGATAAGATGTTAACAGAGGCAATTCGAATTTCAAAAACTAAAAGTTTAGATGAAATGACTGTTTTACCATTAGATAGCATTACCAAATTAGTACCAAGTACAAAGGGTGCATATTCAGCTGAAGAACGTAAAGAATATAAAGCTTTACTTATTGATTTAGCTAAACACTTGAATAAATTTTGGAAATCACATGATATCAATATATCAGTAAAAACTAAATAACAATAAACAACACAACAATGGCAGCAGAGCTACTATCAGTTAAAGTAAAGGGGAATGATATTAATGATATAAATAAGGCGTTAAAACAGTTCAAAAAACGAGTTATGGAATCAGGACATTTACAAGAATACCGTGAAAGACAAGAATTTCACAAACCATCTGCAGTAAAACGCAAGAAAAAACAACACGCAATACGTGTTAATTACCTGCGAAGAATGGACGAAATTAAGCTATCTGACGTTTAATTCACTTTTTTCGAAAAAAAACCTATCAAAATTAGGTTTTAATAAAAAAATTATATATGTATGTATAGTAATCTACATCTATGTAGATTTTTTATTTTTAGTTAATTAATGAATACCCACGAACCCAATGTGAGGTCACCAAACAATTAACTTAACTTCCTATTGAAATTCTCAATAATTTCAGAAAAACACAAAGGTAAAAAAAGAATGACAAATTCAAGATTGTTAAAAGAGGCTATTGCTGATGCTAAGGCTGTACGGGAAACCGCTATCGCTAATGCAAAAATTGCTCTCGAAGAAGCTTTTACTCCACGACTACAATCAATCTTATCACAGAAACTTCAAACCGAAATGGAAGATGAAGAAGCTGGTGAAGAGGATGCTGAACTAGACGAGGAATATGGCAAAGAGGATGTATCTACAGCAGGATCATCTACATTAGGTGGTGAACCAGGTGGAACTCCATCAGGTGATACAACCAAAGCACACACCAAACTCGATCCAGAAACCGGCACTGAAACTTCAGCAGTTGGTAGTGAACTTGACGACGTAACAGTTGTTAAGGAACAAGAAGGCGATGAAACTGGTGATGGTGTAATTGATGACCCAACCGGTGCATCTGTAACCGAAGACGAGGACGTTGAAGCAGAAGAAGAACCTACTGAGGACGAATTCGATTTAGAATCAATTATCAAAGAACTTGAAAGTGAAATTGATGATGATGATATCGAGGACGAATTAGAAGATGAAGCTCCCGTAGAGGACGAAATTCCAGTTGAAGATGAAGCTCCTGTTGAGGACGAAATTCCAGTTGAAGATGAAGATCCTGTTGAGGACGAAATTCCAGTTGAGGATGAAATTCCTGCAGAGGTTGAGGACGAAGAGGACGATGATATCGACCTAGAAGAAATTCTACGTGAAATGGGATATGGTGATGAAACTAATGAAGCTGAAGAAGCTGAAGAAGAATCTGACGGTGAACCATGGGACACAGAAAAAGAAGATGAACTTGAAGAAGCTTATAATGTAATTAGGCAACTAAAAGGTACAATTAACGAAGTTAATCTATTAAACGCAAAATTACTTTACAGTAATAAATTATTCCGTTCATATGACTTAACAAACGAACAAAAAATGAAAATTGTTGAAACGTTAGATAGAACAATTAACATTAGAGAAGTTAAACTAGTATTTGCTACTTTAGCGGAATCATTACAAGTTGGTGGTACAACTAAAAAACGCCGAAACAAAATAACTGAATCATTTGCATCAACCACAACTGCATCAACTGCACCTGCAAAGGAAATCATTTCTGAAAATTATGATTATAGTGCTAGATTCAAAGAATTAGCTAATATTAAAAACAAAAAATAGGAGAAAATAAATGAAACAATTTGATCTATCCAAACTAATGGAAGGAAAGACCCCACAATCTGTGATGCTTACTGAAACACGTGCATTAAAAAGTAAATGGGAAAAATCTGGTCTTTTAGAAGGTTTAGGAGACAACGAACAATCACAAATAAGTGTATTGTTAGAGAACCAAGCAAAACAGCTTTTAGATGAAGCTACCGCAACAGGTACATCTGCTGGTTCTGAAGAATGGAGTGGGGTAGCCCTTCCATTAGTACGTAGAATCTTTGGTGAAATTTCAGCAAAAGAATTCGTATCCGTACAACCAATGAATTTACCATCAGGATTGATATTCTATCTTGACTTCAAGTATGGAACAGCTGTTCCAGGTAATCCTACGTTCAATGCAACATCATTATTTGGTGGTAATAGTACTGATTATGGTAGCACTGACGAAGCAGTTAAAGGTTTATATGGTGAAGGTCGTTACGGTTATACCGTGAATGATTCATCAGCAACTATCGCTTCAGGTTCAGCTACATATGCAACTGCATCATGGAATGATGTTGGATTTGATTCATCATTATCATCATCAGTAGCGGCAGGTACACTACGTTCACTATCATTTGCAACTAGTGGATTAACAAGACCTGACTTGCAAGCAGCTCGTTCGTATTATTTATCATCATCTGACTTTAACGCAGCTGATGCATTCTATCCTGCACATACTAAGATATCAGGTTCAAACGTTGTATTCTATTTCAAAGATGCATCGTCAGCAGCACCTTATCAAGTAGGTGGTACACTAGTTAATTACCCATCACAGCCAGTAGCTGAGAATCGTGGTGATTTTGAAGATGGAACACCAACTGAACCAGCAACTGATATTAACATACCAGAAGTTGACCTTGAGTTGAAATCTGAGGCTATTGTAGCTAAGACTCGTAAGTTGAAAGCTGTATGGACACCAGAACTTGCACAAGACCTTAACGCATATCATAGTATAGATGCAGAAGCAGAATTAACATCAATGTTATCAGAGTACATTTCGTTAGAAATTGACCTTGAAATTCTTGACATGTTA
>Ga0187833_10004258_pt1 | contig 14061 bp, 11 predicted proteins | sample ETNtaG_37_FD_167968 | JGI IMG/M metagenome (GOLD analysis project Ga0187833, IMG submission 167968) | Marine microbial and viral communities from oxygen minimum zone, Eastern Pacific Ocean - ETNP2014_SV_400_PacBio MetaG (Illumina Assembly) | ecosystem: Environmental > Aquatic > Marine > Hypoxic... | reverse complement strand
AACCTGAAAAATATATTTAATCGAGATTTTTATAATCAGATAAATAACCATAATGCTCAGCAATCTATATTGAAATATTTTGATGACAGTAAAGATTTTATCAATCAAATGGGTATTGTCGATTTTAAAACCTATCTTGTTGATAGTAATCTGCAAAAGGTTGATCGCGCCAGTATGTTAAACTCACTGGAAGTCAGGGTTCCACTACTTGATAGTTCTATTGTAGAATTTGCTTATACGATTCCTGGGAATAAAAAAATTGTTAACGGTAGTCTTAAAGATATTTTGAAACAGGTTTCTAAAATGGTATTGCCAGATGAAATACCAAAGTTCCCTAAAAAAGGTTTTTCAGTGCCAATAAAACATTGGTCTAGAAAAGAATTGAATCCAATGATGAGAGAAGTAATTTTTTCAAATAATAGTTTTGTTGGCAATTACCTGGAAATGGATATGGTTGAAAAAATATTTTCAGCACATACTGTTGATAAAGTTGATAATTCTCGTTTATTATGGTCAATAATGAACCTTGAGCTTTGGTCTAATAATTACTACACTTCTTAAAACCGTTATAATTATAATATGGCGATAACTTTTATTAAATGTAAATAAAGTGAATTTAGAAAGTAGAATAAAATTATCTGATCCAAACAGTTATTACGGGACACCATTTCGCTATTGGATTGCAAAATATTTACCCAATTTAATTAAATCATATTGCCCAAATAATGATGCCCGTATACTTGATCTAGGATGTGGCCAAGGACAATATGCAGAATTATTTAAATCATTGGATATTCATGGTACATATTTGGGTATAGACTTTAATAGGAGAGAAAACTGGGATAAACTTGATTCAACCTCTACATTAAAAATTGATTTAAAAGAACATGACGCAGAGCAACTCCCTACACTAAATCAAACATTCAATTTTATTTGCGCCGTTACAACTTTTGAACATTTTGAGAACCAAACTGCTGTAATAGATGGCGCCTATGAGGCAACAGATATGAATGGGAACATAATGATTATAATCCCTAGCCATTACAGTTATCTCCTTTATGGTACCCATGGTTACAGACGTTATTCAAAAAATAGTTTACAAAAGCTAGTATCTAATGCCGGATATATATCAGTTAAGTCAGGTAAAATAGGTGGACTGCTCAGTTTTATCTTTCATTTTTTTTGGAGAAATATCAGTTTCATCTTAAAACGTGGATTAAAAATGATTTTCTATCTTTGTTTTTTTGGGAAAAAAGAAGTTGCGCGAAAAAAACTACCCACTTTGACAATAATTTTGGATAACTTAATGCACCTACATTTAAAAACAAGAATTGGTCGCATGGTACATAAGTCAATTATAATATTTTCACATAAATTAGATTCCATTTTACCTATTTTCGAAGTTGGGTACTACTGCATAGCTAAGAGAGAAGGAGATGGCAAATAGCTATTAGAATTTGCTTTTATGCACCGAACGCATACCCTCTTTTATCAAATAACAAGGATGGTAGATTTGGTGGCGCGGAGGTAAAGTTATTTTTACTTTCTGAGGCTCTCAGAGATTTGGGTTATGAAATATTTTTTATAACAAATGAATTTGTTGTTCAATTTAATAAAAAAGATAATAATTGGAATAAGAAAGGATTTAATAATGGTTACAAAGGAAAAAGGTTTCAATCCAAGATTCAATTTTTTGTTAATATCTATAATACTTGGCGTGAATTTTCTTACGTAAATGCTGATGCTTATTTTCAAAGGGCACCAGGCGCAATAACAGGTATTTTAGCATTTTTTTGCAAGATAAAGAGGAAATCATTTTTTTACATGGTTGCCAGCAGCCAAGATGTTGATCGTAGTTATATAAAAAATACCGGTATGAAAAATAAAGTACTTTATAAGTATGGTTTACGAAATGCAGATTGTATTTTTGTTCAAACTAAAGATTTTAAAAAATTATTATATAAAAATCATAAATTAGAATCCTATTTTGTAAGGGATGGTATTCATATTCCCAAAAAGGTAAAATTATATCATGAAAATATATATATTATATTTATTGGTGGCATAAGGCCGGTAAAAAACCCTGAAATATTTATCAGTTTAGCAAATAAACATCCCAATTGTAAATTTTTGATGATAGGCGGGCCTTTAACAGGTCAAAAACAATACTACTCATCCATAGAAAAATTAGCAAAAAAGGAGAAAAATATTATTTTTAAGGGCCATCTTAGAAGAGATAGAATAGGTCATTATCTTTCACAATCTTTGGTTTTAGTTAATACATCTGATCGAGAAGGATTACCCAATACGATTACGGAAGCTTGGAACTATGGAGTTCCAGTTATTGGTTTAAATATAAATCCTGATAATTTGTTAAATGGCGATCTTGGCTTCTACTGCAAAGGTGATTTCAATTTGATGGTGGAATATGTAAATGAATTAGTGAATAATACCGCTATTCACAAAATGATGAGCGATAGGTGCATGAAATATGTTGCTACCAATCATGATATTAAAAAGATTAGTTTAGAAATTGACACCATCTTAAGAGCACAATTAAATAAATACTATGGTTAGTTAAGGTCGGGTATTAATATGAGAATAAGTGTATTTGGTATGGGTTATGTTGGTTGTGTAACAGCAGCATGCCTTGTAAAGCAAGGTCACAATGTGATTGGAGTAGATATAATAAAATCCAAGATAAAAGGGTTAAATAATGATATCTGGCCAGTATACGAACCAGGTTTAAATGAATTAAATAAAAAGCAAATATTAAAGGAAAAATTCTTTGCAACTTCTGATGAAAAAAAAGCATTAAAAGAAACTGAAGTAGGTATAATATGCGTAGGTACACCAAACTTATCTGACGGAAGTGTTGATATAAAATATGTAGAATCTGTTATAGAAAAAGTAAGTGATTATTTTAATAAAAGTTCCAAAGATTACACCTTGTTGGTAAGAAGTACTATTCCACCAGGGTCAACACATCAATTGGTTTACAATAGATTTAAGAAAGTTAATAATATCCAGATTGCTTTTTTCCCTGAATTTTTACGTGAAGGGAGCGCAATTAATGATTTTTTCTTTCCCAGTCTTAAAGTAATTGGTTGTAAAAAGAATTTTCCGATAAAAATAATGGATAAAATTTTTCCTGATGTGGAAGGAGAATGGAATATAACTAATTATGAAATTGCTGAGTCCCTAAAATATATAAGTAATTCTTGGCATGCTTTAAAAATCGTATTTACAAATGAAATAGCTTCAGTTTTAAAAGAATATAATTTGAATAGTGAACAATCAATGGAGCTTTTTTGCCAAGATAAAGTATTGAATATTTCACCTCATTATATGAAACCGGGTTTTGCTTATGGTGGCTCATGCTTACCAAAAGATCTTAATGCATTAATATGTCTAGCAAAAAAAGTTAAGGTGCAAACACCATTATTGAATTCAATATCGATAAGTAATGACTTATTGATAAATCGCTTAGAACTAGTTATTAATAATCAAAAATGTAGCAATATTGGATTCAGTGGTATTTCATTTAAACCAAATACAGATGACCTTAGAAACAGTCCAATAATTACTGTTATTAAAAACTTAAAATTTGGGAAACGACCATATCAAAGAGAATTCAACATTAAAATATGTGATAGTCAAGATGCACTAAAAAATTTTTCAAATGATATTAATATTGATGCTGATATCTTTACGGATATAAATCAAATGATAGAAGCAAGCGATGTTATTATTTTAGGGCCTTATAAGATTCCAAATGATATAGTAATTCAATTACTTGAACATAATAAAATTTTAATTGATTTAAAGTGGAATACACTTTCTAGTGATATAAAGACCCATGAAAACTATTTATCTCTGGTTTAATCAAAATTAACCACCCCTATTCTTTTTACCTAAAATCGTTCCATGATCTATCAAAGATGTTAGTATAATAATGGCTAAGTTATATCTAACTGGAGGAAATGGTTATGTAGGAAAATACTTAGTCCCTGCATTGCTAAAAGAATCATATGCACTTGAACTTTTACTTTATGGAGAAAAGCCAAACCAATTCAAAAATTTTGATCGTATTGAATTCGTTAATGGCGATATACGGGACAAGGATTTACTAATGAAGACTGTGGAAGGTTCAGATGCTGTAATACATCTCGGTGCTATTGTAGGATCGTATAATGTGAATAAGAATATTGAAATAAACTATGTAGGTACCAGAAATTTACTTGAAGCCTGTAAGTATCATGGAATTAACCGATTTATTTTTATTAGCTCTGTCAGTGCAACTAGAAAAGTTCAGGGCCCTTATGGTAAATCAAAAAAATTAGCTGAAGATGCTATAATTTCTTCTGGATTAGACTATACTATTTTAAGACCAACGACCATCATGGGACGGGAAAGTCTTGGATTGAATAGAATAATAGAAAATGTTAATAGATTCAATTTTTTCATACCCATGGTTGGTTTTGGATATAATACCAGGCATCCGGTATATATATTGGACTTTCTAAATTTAATTGTTAAATCAATTAATAATCAAAATACCTTCAAAAAAGTATACGAAATCGGTGGAGCAAATATCATTTATTTTAGAGATTTAGTAAAACTTGTAAATGAAAAATTAGGAAATAAGAATAAAATTATAATTCCTATACCAAAACTGTTTGTTTACTTGGTGGCTTTTTTTATTGAAAGATTTTTTTCAACACCTCCATTTACAAGAGAACATGTTAATGCATTAGGCGAAAATACCAGTATGAATACAACTATGATAAAAGAAGATTTGAATTTTCACCCAATTTCCATGAATAAAATGTTAGATATTATTCTTGAAGAAATAAGAAACAACCCTCCCGATTTACTATAATAGTATTAACCTAGATGATAATGATTGCTGAAAAATATCGTTTTGTGATCAAGCTATTGTTCACGATTATAATTTTATTTTTTATTATTCAGCTTTTAGATTATAATAAATTAATATCTGCTTTGTCAATTGCTAAAAAAGAATTTTTATTTTTTATTTTTTTTAGTGTACCTGTCTGGATTTGGCTTAAGAGTTTAAAGTGGAAAATTCTACTATCTTCATTATATCCCGAAACATCAATTTCGTTAGCATGCAGATCTTTCCTAGGTGGACTTGGCCCAGGTCTATTAACCCCTGGAAAAGTTGGAGAACTCGCTAGAACTTTTTATTTACCTTATGGAGATAATTTTAAAGTTATTAGTTTAGTTATTTTGGACAGGTATAGTGATTTAATTTCTTTATTACTTTTATCCGGAATAGGAATATCACATTTTTTTGGCGTTTATTACGGAATTGCGATAGTTATTACTGCAATTTTTGGAATAGTTTTATTTTATATTTTCCCCATTTTAATAAAATTTTTTAGGATAAGTGTAGGAAGAGGAGAATTATATAAAAAATTATTTATTAAGTTAGAAGATATTTCAAAAATAAAACCATTAATCTTTTATAAATCACTTTTATTATCACTTATTATGTTTCTACTATCTATTTTTACTAGTTTTCTAATTCTGAATTCATTTGAGACTACGCAATTGTCAATAGTGTATGAAGTTTTCCCAATAACTTTATTAACAAATATTTTACCAATAACTATTGGCAATCTTGGTGTACGAGAAGGAGCAACAATCCTACTACTTCGAGAATATGGAATCGATAGTGAAATTGCATTTAATACTGCAATTATTCTTTTTTTTCTCCACTCTTTCCTCCCTGCTATAATTGGAATATATATGGTACAATCAATAAACAAAAAAGTTGTATAAAATGAATAATAATGAAAGAAAATTTTGTGTTGTATTACCTTCAAAAAATGAAGGCGAAATTATTAAAGAAGTTATATATGAAATTCAGAATATTTTTAAAGTTAATGGTTATAAGAAGCCAACTATAATCGTAACAGATGACTCAAATGATGAAACAAGAAAATACATTAAATCCACTGGTGCCATTATAGTTAATGGTGGAGGTAAAGGTCTGGGCTTTGCAATGTACCAGGGATTGAAACAAAGTTTAAAATTTAACCCGGATTTAATTCTTTCATGTGACTCTGATGGTCAGATTGATCTAAATGAAATTCCAAAATTTATTAAAGCAATAGAAAATGATAATGCAGATTTAGTATTAGGATCCAGATTTATAAATTCTGATCTTGTGGATTATAAATATCGATGGATTAATAGATTGGGGACTATAATACTTTCTAAAATATTAAGATCATTCACTGGTTTAAAATTGACAGATTCGCATGGAGGTTTAAGATGTATGAGACCAGAAGTAATACAAGAATTAGAAATGTTAGGGACACATACATATGTACAGGAAACAATAATTGATGCATATGAGAAGGGATTTAAAATAATAGAAATTCCAAGCATTTGGAAAAAACGTAAGGTTGGTAAATCCAAAGTAGTAGGTTCAATTCCAACTTATATTTTTTATACTTTACCAATTTTGATTATTAGGTCAAAACAGCATATTAAATGGCTTTATTCTATTGGTATTATTTTATGTTCAATGGCGGTTATTTATTTTTTGGTTATTTCATGGCAAGCTGCTTTTGATTTTAAATCAATGTTCTCTCGTTTGCCCTCATTTATTTTAATCGCGTTATTAGTCTTAGTTGGTATTCAGTTATTTTTCTTTGGATTCATATTGCAAATTATAAAAGATATTAAATATCGAATTGATAGAATTGATAAAAATTGGAAGTAAAATCAAAAAATTTGCATCTTTATAAATTTGTATTGGATAATGTCCCAAGAATGTTGAGTTGGATAGATAGGCGACAGGGATCACCAACTTATGGGAGTTCAGATAGAAACTATTGGCATTACAAAATTGTAGATTTTCCATGTTCAATGCTCCAGGAAACAGCTTTAACCTTAGCATTACTTTATACAACGAAATTTAATGGAAATTACTTTTACGGAAAAAATTATATAAAAAAACTCGCTCTAGCTCAAATATTATATTGGAAGAAAATTCAAAATAGAAATGGGTCTTTTGATGAATTTTTTCCAAATGAACAGTCATTTTCTGCAACAGCTTTTACATTGTATTCATCATGTAAAACTTTACAGATTTTAGATGAAGACCCTGAGTTTATAAGAAAAAATGCAAAAAAGTCTTGCGAATTTTTAATTAATTATGGTGACCCTGGTGCATCGAATCAAATTTCGGCTTCAATTGCAGCTATTAACTTATATTCTATTTTGTTTAATGACACTTCCTTCGATCAACAATTAAACCAACAATTAAATAAATTACTAGAATCACAAAGTGATGAAGGTTGGACACCGGAATATGGTGGTTTTGATGTAGGTTATCAAAGTATAACTTTAGCATACTTATCTGATTTTAATATATCGAGGGCTGATGATAGAGTCTCTAAGTCTATCCTTAAAATGATTGAATTTATGTCTTATTTCATTCATCCAAATGGGTCTGTAGGTGGTGAATATGGAAGCAGAAATACCACATTTATTGTTCCTTTTGGGTTTGCACAAAACTTAAGTAAATGTGAATTAGCTTCTACAATCTATAAAAAATTATTTTTTACTGATAAAAAAGATATTAATACTTCGATTGATGATAGATACATTTGCCACTTTATTTTACCATCATACTTATTAACAATTAAGTTAATTTCAGAGAATAAGATAAAAGTAAATCTTCTGCCATATGAAAAATTATTTTCAAATGTATTTAAAGATTCTGGTTTATGGATAGAATCTAGGCCAGGATTTTATTTTATATGTAATACTAAAAAACAGGGTGTTTTCAATATATATGGGAAGGAAGGCCAAGGTGTTTTATCAGATTTAGGTTACAATATTGAAAAAGATAGTCAACTAGCTGTAACAAATTGGATAAATACTAGTGCAAATATTATAAATAATAAAAGTGGTACCCATATCAAAGGTTCCTTTTTTTTAGTATCCAATAAATTACCAAATTCTTTTTATCACTTTTGTTTAAGATTATTATCATTTTCTTTTAAAAGAAGATTATTACCAATTCTAAAAAAATATTTTATACTAAGGGAGAAACCATTAAATGGATTCTTTGAGCGATCAATTAAAGTATCAGATAGTTCTATTGTTATAAATGATATTATTCATTATGAATCAAAAAAGAAAGTTGATTTATCAAAAAATGAAACATCATCATTTCGGTATGTTGCTCCAACAAATTATTTTCAAAGAAATGAATTATCATTTTATAATTCACCTATCATATGTAATAACATTATAAATCATATTCAGATTTCTCAAAATATTATTGCGAAAAATTTTGAAGTAAAGAAGACAGTTAATGAGATATAGAAATTTATAATGTCATATTTATTCAATTTAATAAGCAATTCTAAGGTAATCAGAAACATTTTTTATCGGTTATCACAAAAATATAAAGGAAAAATGGAAATATCATTTTTAATCAATGGATTTAAGTTTTATGGAAATAGTATAGATAGAATTATCGCAATACTTTTATGGAAATGGTCATTATTAGAAGGCTTTGAAAGTAAATTTGTTGTAGATAAAATTAAATCAGGATGGACAGTTCTTGATATTGGTGCAAATATTGGTTTTTATACTATTCAATTTTCTAATCAAGTTGGATTAAATGGAAAGGTGATTGCAGTAGAGCCAGCTGCCGATAATTTATATTTATTAAAAAAAAATATTAAAGTTAACCATTTGAAAAATGTATCTATTATTGAAAAAGCTATTTCATCGAAATCGCAAAATAGTAGATTATATTTTGCACATGGACATCAAGGTGATCATCGAATTTATAATACAAACGAAACACGTGAGTATACTCCAATAGAGACAATTACAATAGATGATTTAATTAAAGATGAAACACGTTTAGATTTAATTAAAATGGATATTCAAGGTGCTGAACATTTGGCAATATTAGGAATCAAACAAACTGTAAAAAAATATCGCAATATAAAAATTATTTCTGAATTTTCTCCAAAACTCATATCTGATGCAGGCGGCAATCCTTATGATTTTTTAGATTATTTTATTAAGGAAGGTTTTCATATTAAATATTTTGATGAAAAAAATAAAATGATTATAAAAACAACTAAGAAAGACTTGATAAAACTATGTACAGGTGCAAAATATGTGAGTCTTTATCTTGAGCGCAAAAAATAATCAATAATGGATAACGGGTCAAATTTATGGAAGCAATTAAAAGAAAATGTAATTGATAGTAATTTATGTTCTCATTGTGGAACGTGTGTTGGTTTAAATAATACTATACTAGAATTCAATAAGACACCATTTGGGCCCTTACCTTTTCAGAAAAATAATGAAGAACTTGACCCGGCAACATATTATGCATGCCCAGGTAAAGGAGTACCATATCCAGCTATATATGATTTTTTACACGGGACTGAAAAACATAATTTTCTTTCTGGCAAAGTAGTTAATTCATGGATTGGTTATTCTACAGATCATAATATCAGATTAAATAGTGCATCTGGTGGTGTAATAACCTCAACTCTTTTATATTTATTGAATAACAGATTGATTGATGGAGCTATTGTAGTGTTAAGTGGAACTCCTAATCCTGAAGATGCAGTCCCAATTATAGCAACAACTGAAAAAGAAATAATAGCATCAGCACAAAGTGTTTATCTACCAGTACCAGTTAATAAAATCTTGGACAAATCAAAAAATTTTAAGGGGAAACTTGCTTTTGTAGGGTTACCGGACCAAGTTGCTTCTATACGTATGCTTCAAATGGCAATACACCCATCCGTTAGCAATATAGAATACATCTTAGGTCCATACACGGGTACAAATATGTACGAGGGAGCTATAAGAAGTTTTTTAAGAGGAAGAGGAGTAAAAGACTCAACTAAAATTAGTTCTTTAAAATGGAGAGCAGGTGAATGGCCTGGATATTTGGAAGTCATACTCGAAGATGGCAAAGTATTTAAAGCAGAAAAATTTTATTATAATTATCTTACACCATTTTTTATTACAAAATCTACTTTGCTAGCATGTGACTTTACTAATGAACTCACAGATATTTCCGTGGGTGATGCTTGGTCTCCAGTTTATGAAAAGCAGGGGCAGGGTTTTTCAGTTATATTATCCAGGACAAAAAAAGGTGATAGACTATTAAAAGAAATGTTTGAGGCAAGAGAGATTGAATTAAAGGAAATTGAATTAAACGATGCATTGTCAATGCATGGACATATGCTTGATTTTAAAAAAAGAGGCAGCTTCATTCGTATTGAAATGAAAAAATTACTTGGGAAAAAGGTACCAAGCTATGGTTACAAGCCAATTGACATTACTTTTTCAAGAAAATTAATTGAATTAATTGTATCCTTTATCTTTTATTTCGCTTCAAGAAAAATATCAAGAAAATTAAGTGAGCTTATACCGATAAAGATTCTTGGCCCTGCTTTTAATTTTTTTAGAGTTTATTGGAAAAAAATGTCAAAGCCAGCAAAAAGGAAAGGTCTTTTAGAATCGAAATTTATTATTGAAAAAACTAATTAAACTTATTATGTAAATATAATGAATATGAGTTTTAACCAAATCAAATAAAGAAATCTTAAGAGACTAATATAGTGACAAATAAAGATAAGTGCCTTAAGGTGTTAATGGAAAAGAGAGTTGCTGTTTTCATTGTAGCTTATAATGCTGAAAAATATATTGGAGAAGTAATTTCTAGAATTCCTTCATATATAGCTCGTAATCTTATAGAAATTTTCATAATTGATGATAGTTCTGAGGATAATACTTTTGATTCGGCTAAGAAAATTCCTTGGTCCCAAGAGTATGCACCTATTAGAGTATTTAAAACTCCTTTTAATCAAGGTTATGGTGGAAATCAGAAGTTGGGTTACCGTTATGCTATTAAAAATAAATTTGACGTGGTCATATTACTTCATGGTGATGGCCAGTATGCGCCCGAATCCCTGCCGGAGATAATCGCCCCTTATGATGATGATAATGTTGATGCAGTCTTTGGTAGTCGCTTTATAATTAAAGGTGGCGCTAGAAAAGGTGGTATGCCCTTTTACAAATGGATAGGTAATAAAATTCTTACTGGTATACAGAATTTTGTTTTAAAAACTGCAATGTCAGAAATGCACAGTGGTTATAGGTCATATAAAGTGAGTTCTCTCAAACAAATTCCATTTGAGTATAACGCTGATAATTTTCATTTTGATGCTGATATCATTATTCAGTTTGTTGATGCAAAATTTAAAATAATAGAAGTTGAAATTCCTACTTACTATGGCAATGAGATATGTCGTGTTAATGGAATGCTTTACGCATGGAATTGTATACGATCACTGATTAAATATAAACTAATGCAATTTGAAATATTTTACGATCCAAAATTTGATATTCGCAGATCAAGTTCAATCTATACTGTAAAAAAATCGAAAACTTCATTGCATTATTATGTAAGAAATTATTTCACTAAGAAGAAGCAAAGAATTCTTGATATAGGAGGCGGAGATGGTGAGTCTATTTCCATCTATTTGGCAAAAGATCATGAAGTTACCTGTGTTGACAGTATTGGAAATAATTCAACTAAAGAATTTACTAAAATTACCTTAGACCTTGATGATGAATGGTATAATCTGAAGAATAAATATTTTGATACTGTTTTGGCTTTAGATATTATTGAGCATTTAAAAAATCCTGAGGGAACTATAGTTAAGATCAAAGAAAAGTTAAAACCTAAAGGGACTCTAATAGCTAGTACAGGGAATGTAGCATTTATAATGATTCGATTTATGCTCCTGCTTGGAGTATTTAATTATGGGAGAAGAGGAATACTGGATTTAACTCACACTAGGCTCATGACTAGGAAGAGTTTTCGTAGATTACTTGAACAAAATGGATTTAAAGTTGAACGAATAATAGCTTTTGGTATTCCTTTTTTGGATTTAAAACCGGGTAATTTCTTATTTAAGTTTCTTGAGAGATTCTCCTATTGTCTGGCAAAAATTTGGCCAGGATTATTTGCTTTTCAAAATTTGGCAATCTGTACTAAAGAAAAAGATATTGAAAACTTGGTAGAAATCACTTTTTCATGAAATTTTTTATTGAATAATTTTTTTTATTGATTTTTGAAATATCGATACATACTTTTCTAGGGTTTATTAAATTGTGACTTAGATCATGAATTCAAAAGAACATGCACAAAAAAACTATTTTTGGAACAAGACTCAGTGGATGTCTCAACTTCAGGAGTTAGCAGCTTCGTATCAATCAGCTGAACCTTATCCAAATATAACAATCGATGATTTAAAATCATTTGGTTTTGTAGGGACAAATGATGGAAAAGTTGTTGGTTTTATATTATGCCTTGGTGATTCAAGAAATTTTTATAAGAAAATTATCAAACATTATTTTTTTATTAATGCGTTTACAGTAATTAAAAGGTCATTCACTAAACCTAAAATACTAATAATGATATTTCAAGCTATCATTTACCTATTTATTAAACGCTTGGATAAAAAAAATACATCACAAGATAATGTTCAAGCGGAAATACTCACATTTCATATTAACCCACAATATCGTGATTCAATTGATATGAAAAGTGGACTTAAATTGCCAAATGCATTAATCATTAATGCTATGAATCAATATAAACAAATGGGGGTAAAAAATTGTATCGCTGTAGTATTGAAAAAAAATATATTGATGAGATTTTTCTATATGAAACATGAGCAAAATGATTTTCAATCTATTATTCTTTTTGGCGATAGTAAAATCACCTATAATTTAAATGTTGAAAAATTTTTATCTTAAAATCATTATTGTTTTAGATCATTGATAGATATTTCTTCGAATTGGTTGATTCTACTTAGGCTCCTATCTTCAGGGTTATTAAGTTATTTTATATTCGTTTATATTTTAGGTAATCAAATTAATTTTAATTCATTATTTCCTATAATTCCGTTTCTAATATTTATTAATCTGATTGATTATTTGCTAACGTGGCTTTTTAATCAGAAGAAAGTAGTTCTCCAAACTTTTATAAAGAATTCAATTTCTTTTTCCCCTTTCCTATTATTGGCATGTTTACCAATATTTGATTTAATAGTAACTGATGACTACTATGGTCGAATGGGTATACAATTAGTTTCAATAATAATTTTCTGTTTTGCTTGTAGTACTTTTCTGGCTTTGAGGATAAAATTACCAACTATTAATAATCTTGAATCCATTTATAATAATTTAGATAGATTTATTCCTCCTATCTTATTTACTATATTTTCAATTTATTTTACTTGGCTTCTAAATAAATCGAATCAATTATTTATTGCTAATTCCTATTATACCAATATGGTTTGGAATCTTAGCCAATTTTCTTTTCAATACTCTGCCAGTGACTTGGATATTCCCACAAGTATTTTTGGGACCCATATTAACTTTATATTACTTCCTGTAGCTTTAATTTATAAACTAATACCCACTGATTTGACATTATTTGTCATTCAAAGTGCAATTATTTGTAGTGTTGTTTTTCCTATAAGCTATATTTCAAAGAAAATAACAAAGAGCAGTTTACTAGGAATTCTTGCTTCTCTATCATTCTTGTTGCATCCATCAATTCACATAGGTCACAAATGGGGAATTGTAGTTGATTTATGGGCTGCTGCTTTTATGCTTTGGGCAATCTTTTTCTATTATAAACAAAATATCAAATTATTCTTTTTATTTACTGTATTAGCAATATTTTGTAAAGAAATTATTGCTGTTTCTTTTTTTGGATTAGGATTATGGCTATTTATAAATGACGATAACAAAAAATTATCAATTCAGTTAATAATTTTTTCGGTAATTATATTTTATATTTTAATTGTAATGAAAAATTATTTCAATAATGGGTATGATGTACATGTGGATTATAGTCAGAAATTGAAATTTTTACTATCAAACCCATATCAGTTGATACTCCACTATATAAACCCATGGACTATATTAACTGTTTTATTGTTGTTAATTCCATTTGGA
>Ga0187833_10004257_pt1 | contig 14062 bp, 13 predicted proteins | sample ETNtaG_37_FD_167968 | JGI IMG/M metagenome (GOLD analysis project Ga0187833, IMG submission 167968) | Marine microbial and viral communities from oxygen minimum zone, Eastern Pacific Ocean - ETNP2014_SV_400_PacBio MetaG (Illumina Assembly) | ecosystem: Environmental > Aquatic > Marine > Hypoxic... | reverse complement strand
ACTTTTGTATTAAGAATGTTCTGCATTTCAGGGTTACAAGGATTTGAAAGGATGCTTCTGTTTCCTAACGCTCTTGGGCCAAATTCCATGCGTCCTTGAAACCATCCAACTACATTATTCTCATGAATTAGTTTAGCCGTTTTTGATATCAATTCTTCATCATCCTTAAAAGTAGAATATTTTATTTTGTTATTATCAAGATAATTCTTTACTTTTTCAGTTGAATACTTTGGTCCCAAGTAAGCTGAACTAAGCACATGTTCTCTTTTGTTGTTAAATATTGTATGATATACATAAGCAGCTGTTCCAATTGATGTTCCTGCATCACCTGCTGCCGGTAAGATATAAATATTCTTGAACTTTGTATTTTTTAGTATCTTACCATTTGCCACACTGTTTAATGCAACACCACCAGCAATGCAAACATTGTCCATCTTTATATCTTTATGAACTTGATTAAGTATCTTAATGTAAATTCCTTCTGTAACCTTCTGGATCGAAGCTGCAATGTCTTTATGTTTTTGAGTTATGTCTGATTTTGATTCTCTTATTGGACCAAATTCTTCAACAAACTTTCTGTTAATCATTCTTCCTTTGTAATGATAAACAAAATAGTTCATGTTTAGTCTATAGCTACCATCTTCTTTTATGTCAATGACTTTCTTTAATTTATCATAGTAAATTGGTTTGCCGTACGGTGCCAAGCCCATTACCTTGTATTCATCATTATTAACCTTAAAACCAAGATAAGCGGTAATCGCACTGTATAATAACCCTAGTGAATGTGGGAACTCAATGTCTTTGATCATATTGATGTCATTGCCTTTGCCATAACCATAAGCAGTTGTTGTCCATTCGCCTACACCATCAATTGTCAATATTGCAGCTTCTTTGAAAGGAGAAGTTAGAAAAGAACTTGCGGCATGTGCTATATGATGGTCTATAAAAAGAATATCTTTTTTGAATCCTAATTTCTTTTTAGTGGTATTTGGAACCCTTAATTTCTCATTGATCCATGAAGGCAACGCCTTATAGAAAGACCATAATGATTTTGGGAATGCTTCTAAATGCTGACTCAATAGTCTTTCAAATTTAAGTAATGGTTTTTCGTAAAAGCCAATATGGTCAATATCTTTTATTGTAATGCCTGCGTATCTTAAACAAAATCCTATTGATTTTATTGGAAAACTAGTATCATGTTTCTTTCTTGTGAATCTTTCTTCTTCAGCAGCAGCAATCACTTTGCCATCTTTAATTAGCGCAGCTGATGAATCATGGTAATAACATGAGATACCTAGAACATACATTTAAAATGACCTCTTATAATTCTCTATTTTCTCTTTAGTGATGATGTTATCTTTCCAGTAAGAATCAGTTAACAATCTTGGAGGCTTAACATCTATGAAACTTTTCTTGAGCAATTTTGCTATTAATGAGACAGGACCTACACTAATGAAATATACAAATGATAAAAGGATGAAGTTTACAACATTTCGGATTGTATGACTTAACTCAGTGAATCCTTCTCTAAAAGCAGAAAAATTTGATTCTTTTTCTTTGCTCAATGAATGTTTTTTGAAAATATAGAAAATATTGAATGCTAAGACAACCAATGCAATAATCTTTGGTAGATTGCTTTTGAATGAATTTAATCCAAAAAAAATTGTGCTAAAGACTGTTAAGAAAACAGAAAATCCGATTGTGAAACCAAGACTTCTGACAAGTCTATTAATAATCATATTTGTTTATATGATCTATGAATTTTTATTGGTTTTGGTTAATTTTGAAGATATTTATATCCTTTATTGGTTTCTTGATCCAAAATAACATTCCAATTAATGCAGGAATTGTATTAAGGAATAGGTATAATAAAGAATAAGAAATAGCTAACTCTTTTGAAATTCCAATTAAAGAAAACAAGAAGATCAAACTAATATCACGCGTGCCCAGACCTGATACTGATATTGGCAATGAAATTATGATCGATGTTATTGATATACATACAATAACATAAAGAAAACTTATTTGAATGTTCAGTATAATTGCAAGAACATACATATGAAAGAAGTAAAACATCCATGAAATTATGATTAAGATAAAGAATACTAACAATTTGCCCAATCTTATGTTCTTGATTTCATTAATCAAATCCAAGAAATGTGCTTTTATCTGTTCTTTGTATTTTTGAGGTATAAAATAACTTAAAAACGCATAAATAAGCTTTCTAACTAATCTCTTATTAAATAGTAAGAAAGTGAAAACAACAGTGCTTATAATTATTAATGTATTTATCCATATAACTTCTTTTAGAAAATAGTCAATAAAGACATACATTGATATGTAACTTGCCAACAACATAAAAGTAATATCACTTGCTCTATCAATGACAACTGTTGCAAAAGAACGTATAAGATTGTGTCCGTCATTTTTTAAATAAATAACTCTTACTAAATCACCAACTCTGGCAGGAGTAATCTGTGCAGCAAATTGTCCAACAGAATACATAAAGAAGCAGTTCCATAAAGAATATTTAATCTTCATTATCTTCATAATATATTGCCATGCATAGCTTTTGATAACAATATAAAGAATTCTCATTATAACTATAACAGAAAACCAAAATGGATTTATTGATTTTATTATTGAAGAAACTTCTTTGAGATCTAATCTACTTAGAATGAATATAAATAGGATAATTCCTATTAATCCAAGTAATTTCTTTTTAATTCTCATTTAATTATCAAATTATCTTTATTAATTATAATTCATTGATTATGAAATACTATTTGTTTTTATTGGTTTTGTTTTTCTTCCAAAAAAGCAAATAATTTATACCTTTAATAGTTCTCAAATACTATGGTTAATATATTAATTACAGGGGGAAATGGTTATATTGGTGCCCATACAGTTAAAGAACTTGTGAATAAAGGACACACAGTTAATGCTTTAATAAAGACTGGAACTGATTTAAATCCTGTTAAGGGTCTTCCTGTTAAGATAATTATGGGAAATCTATTAAATTCAGATGATATAGAAGAAGCTATTCAAGGTTGTAATGTTGTTTTGCATCTTGCTGGCTTAGTTGGTTCTGCTTCTGAGAAAGATAATCTCTCTATTAATTATAATGGCGTTTCTACTCTGATTAAGGTATGTAAAAAGAATAAAATAAAACATTTAATCTTCACAAGTTCAATTAGTGCAGTAAGAAAAAAAGTAGGCCCATACGGTAGATCAAAACAAATGGCAGAAAATCTTATTATCAATTCAGGTATAGACTATACTATATTTAGGCCCACAATGGTTTATGGTAATGGAAGTATTGGGTTTAAGAAGATAATAAAAAATATTAATAAATTCCCATTATTTATTCCAATTATTGGGAAAGGAAATAACTTTAGACAACCCATATATGTAAAAGATATGGCAAAATTACTTGTATGTTCAATTTCAAAATACGATGCAAGAAATAAAATTTATAATACTGCTGGAAGAGAGAAGATTGAATTTCGTCAACTAGTTAAACTTGTTGCCCAAAAGATGCATAAGGATAAAATATTTATCTCAATTCCTGTCTTTATCTGCAAAATTTTTGCAAGGATATTTGAATTGACCATGAAAGAACCCTTTTTTACAAGAGAAAATATAAGGAGTTTAGGTGAAGATACAATGCCAGATATTAAAGATATGATGGCTGATCTTAATGTTAGACTAACGCCCCTTGAAACTGGTCTTAATGAAACAATAGAAGATATTAAACTTTCTCACAGATAAATACTCTCCTTAAACAAAAGATCCTTCTTATAAATTCTGGAATATTTATTTCAATGAATTCTCCGAGAGTTGTAAGGAACTTTGGTCCATATGCAATCAATACTGTTGTCTTTTCTCTCTTGACTTTTAGATTATATCTTTTTAATGTCTTCAATATAGCTCTTCGTGGAATGAACTTGTGAGGTCCTTCACTATGATGAATACCTGTTATTGCTGCAAATGCATGTATTGGTTCCCAAAGAACGTTAGGCATCGTGATTATCACTTCACCTCCTTTTTTTGTGACCCTTGATAGCTCTTCAATGAACTTATCAGGATTAGGTATGTGTTCGACTGTCTCAAAGCACAGGACCTGATCAAATGTGTTATCTTCAATAGGAAGTTCATGCGTATGAAATCGTTTTACTGTGAAATCAACATTCTCAGCCTTTAATCTTTCATCAGCGATCTTCAGCATTTTATCAGAAACGTCCATACATACTGCTTTAATCTTTTTTTTAGAATTGAAGTAAGATGTTCCGTTTCCTGTTCTGCAACAGATATCTAACACATAAGCATTCTCTTTAATATCAGACATTCTGTAACCATCTGTGAATCTTCTGAAATATGAATAAGTTTTTTCATTTATGTCATCGTAATCTTCTGTATGATCCCAGTGTCTACCTACGTCTTCTAAAGTCCAATTTCTTTTTTTCATTTTACAGCTCGTCTTAAATATGATATTATATTCATTAATTTAAATGGAATTACTTTTGGTGCTAACTTATTATTTAATAATTTTGTGATATAACTAAATAAGAAAGAATCACCTAACTTCTTGTGTTTTATGTTATGCCAATGATATTTTATTATTTCTTTATAGTTTATCTCTTCAATATGAATCTCTTCTTTATCTAAAGCTGATTTAATTAGTTTATTACCTATATCAGTTCTTGTTATTATAGTAGAATAATGTTCCTTGCCTTTTATCCATGTATCACCTACTGAGATATCTGAATGCTCTGCAGTGTAAAATTTACAACCTTGGCAGCTCTTATCACCAAACATAATATTTGGGAAATCATAGTGGTGTTTTTTGAAATGTATTGTTTTATTATCTTTCGTAAATATAGTGAATCCACCTGGAAATTTACCTCCTCTGTAATCAATTTCCTTGATATTGTCTATTCTTTGTTTTGATTTCTTGATGAAATATCTAGTCATATCATAACTTGGGCACCAACCACAGAAAACGCCGAGCATTAGCTTTATATTACTGTATTTGCCAATCTCTTTAAGTTTCCTAATTGTTGCAATAGTACATGGTAAGCCAACTATTGCTGTATTCTTATTTGGATCAATCTTATCTTTTATATCCAGAAAAGTTGTTTTAATATATTTTGAGCCAATGCATGATAAAATGTCTTCTTTACTTTTGCATTTTCTTATCTCTGATTTAGTAGGGTCATCTTTCTTGTAACCTATGCATATAACTTCATCAACTAGTTTCTTTTCTAAAGCATGAATAAGTAAAGATGTTACAATACCACCAGAAGAACTTTTCTCTCTTATTAATTGGTTTTTAGAATAACCAATATAGCAATTCTTGAAATCACCTAATAATTCATTTGAATTCATTTTCTTTGTTTGACAATAAGGTCTGCAATTAATCCAAATAAGAATATTTGTACAGCTGAAAGAAAGATAACTACTACTGTAATATCCATTAATTTATTAGACACTACTGAAGTATAAAGGTAAACAAGAATGGCTAGAAATAGTAACATTAAACTTATTGAAAAGAAAATCTTAAATGGATTGAAATAAGTTGTCATCCTTATTATCAAATTAAAGAACTTTACAAAGTCCTTGATAGGGTGTATTGTAGATTTTCCTTGTCTTTCATAATAGTTAATAGGAATGAATTTTACATTGTAATCATTTGTAAGGCATGCAAGAGTTATTGTTGTTGTGAATGAAAAACCGCTTGGAAACAAGTTGAAAAATCTTAATGCAATGCTTTTCCTAAAAACCCTTAGTCCTGAATTTAAGTCAGGTATCTTTTTGTTTGTAAGGAAGTTTGCTATCTTCTGCAATATGAATTTTGCTGGTTTCCTTAAAAGCGGTATCTTGACATGTTCACCTATTCGTGCTCCAATGACCATATCATATTTAGGGATCAAGTTAATGAGTCGAGGTATATCTTTAATTGGATATGTGCCATCTGCATCTGTTATTAGTATCCACTCACCCTTTGCAGCTTTAATCCCTGTCTTCAAGGATGCACCATATCCTTTATTGTATGGGTGATTGATTAACTTTATTCCTTTTATATTACTTAGAATCTAGCAGAATTATCTTTGCTGCCATCATTTACTGCTATAATTTCATATGATAAACTTATCTTTTTAACAGTATTCTTAATATCTTCAAATGTCGCCTGTACAGCGCGCTCTTCGTTATATACTGGAACCAGGATTGTCAGATTTACCATAGAAAAATAGAATACTGAATACTTTTTAAATATAATGTTTGAATACATTAAAAAACATTTTTAAATGAATTTGCTTTGTTGAATCACTATGAGAAATGTTAGTGTAATTGGTCTCTCAATTATCTTGTTTTTATTAAGTTTAATCTGGAAACCCTTAATTGTTTTTATTGTTCCTGGAATACTTATATTATTCTTTGGTAAAGATAAGAAATCAATTGAACATACATTGACTTATATGGTGATGATTTCATTAGCATTCTGGGTTGTATCTGCCTGGTTTATTAAGTTGATTGATTTTAGTTTGACTTCATTTGTGTACATTATTACTATTATATCAGTTATCTTGATAATTTATAGTGTTTTATCAAGGAAATCAAAAAAAATCATTTTCTGTAAAAGTTCCTTATTAGTCTTATTCATTTTTGTTATTGTGATACTATTACGTTTAATACCTTATCTTACTTTGCTTGCAGCACCTTCAACAGGTGACATGACAATGCATGCTTACTTGACAAGGATTATTGTTGAGAATGATGGTCTTCCTGATTCTCTTGAACCAATTTTGCCAGTAAAAACATTTGGTGCTTACGCAGCCGGTATGCATACAATAAGTGCGATAATTTCTCTTGTAGGTGATATTCCTGCTTATAGAAGCGTTTTTCTTGTTAGTGTCTTAACTTATGCATTAATCACTTTTGTGTTATTTTTATTGCTTAGAAACTACTTTAGTAAAAGGACATCACTTATTACTGCTCTCATTGCAACCTTTTTGACAACTTATCCGCAACTTATATTTCATTGGGGAGGTAATCCAAGTTCAATGAGTTTTCTTTTTGTTGTAGCTGCTTTTAATTTTATTAAGAATCCTGAAGAATCATTTAGTGTTTTGAGAATTTTAATATCTGGATTGTTACTTGCTGCTTCTATGTTAACTCACATGAATCCATTTGTTGCATTCTTTTATATATTTCTTTTTTACTCACTTTTTTCATTAATCAAATGTAAAAATAGGTTCTTGCTAATTATTAGGAATTTAGTACTTTTGTCAACAGTAGTGTTGGTTTTAGTCTCTCCTTTCCTAATGACTCTTGATGTAAGCCTGTCAGAAGATGAGACTAGAAGTTTTGTTGAAGGTGTTTATGATCATACTGTTTCATTAAATACAGAACTAAATCTTTTAACTTATCTCCTGATTGGACCAATACAAGCAGTAGGTTATACTGGATTTGTTTTAGTCTTTATTGGATTTGTTGGTTTCCTTATACTATTCTTCAGAAAAAATAATATGTGCTTGAAATATGTTGTATTCTTAGTGGGATTACTAACTTTGTTAATAACTTCTTTCCATCATATACTTCCTTTTTCATTTATCTTGTTTAATGATCGTATTAGTACTTTCTTTATAATCCCCTTATCTATATTTGCTGCTGCATTTATTGATTTATTTAGTAAGATTAGAAAAGTATATCTTATTAGCGCACTAATGGTTTATATGATTGTTAGTTTAGGTTATATTATTTCATTTGATGATTTGAACTTTATGAATTCACCCTATAATATAGATAGAACAAATATTGGTATCAAAGACGGACTTTCTTTATTGGCTTTTCAGTCACTCGGTGGGCCAGCCTATCTTTTCATATTTGGGATGAGCCCTGAATCAATTCTTACAAAAGCAGACATAGAAGCAATGCAATGGATTGAAAGAAACACTAATAAAAATGATCTATTTATGAATAATAATTGGGATGCTGGTAAACTAATTCCAGCTATTGCTTTTAGGACAATAATATTTCCTCATGCCAGTGCAATTTATGGAACTGAGGTGACTAATTATTATAATCTTGAGCCTTTTTATACTAAAGAAACAGATATCAGTACTATTTCCAAAACAAAATTTAACATTAAACCATTTCAGACAGATACTTCAATCTTAAAAGAAAGAAACATTAAGTATATTTATATCGGAAAAAAGAGCTTTGGTGAGCAACAATTTACTCCTGAATTATTTGATTCAAGACAAGATGAATATGAAATAGTTTATGATAAAGAAGGAGTTAAAATATACAGAGTTATCTATTAGTATTATAAACATCAATAACATCCCTACAATAATCTTTCTTATTGAACTTTTTGACATATGTTAATCCTTTTTTTCCCATTGACTTTCTTAACTTAGGATTCTTTATTAATCTTACAATTGCTTTTGTCAATTCTTCAACATCATTTGGCTTCACTAATATGCCAACATCTTTTGTAACAACTTCAGGTATTCCTCCTACTCTTGATGCAATTATTGGTTTGCCAGCTGCCATTGCTTCAATCGATACACGACCAAAAGATTCTGGCCAGATTGAAGGAAATGCTACAATGTCTGAATTAAAATATAATTCTTTTAGTTTTTCATAAGGTTGCTTTCCTGTGAATTCAATATTGTCATTTAAGTTTAATCTGTTTGTCAGTTTCTTTAGATTATATTCATAAGAACCAGTGCCTGTTATGATTAGTCTTACATCTTTGTTTTCTTTTATAATTTGGTTAAATGTTTTGATTAAGATATGGAATCCTTTGTAATCTTCAAGTCTTCCTGGAGCGAAAATTGTCAGTTTCTTATTCTTTTTTGTCTTTGTCGTCTTCCAGTTTGGTGCAGGATTATAGATTGTCTTAATCTTCTCTTTATCAACACCAATCTTTATTAGATTATTTTTCAAAAAGTCACTGATAGCAATGACAAAGTCTGCTTTTCTTACATATTTCCTAAATGCTTTGGTCTTATTCATCATCAAAGGAAAAATAATGAATCCAGGAAGAGCAAAACCGAATTGTTTCTTTGACAGACCCATAAGACATTTCAACTGTTGAAAACGGCTACATTTGAATCTTAGAATACCTTTTGCTTCACAACAGGGCATACTGCACACGAATCTGTGGTCTCTTGCCGTGACAATTGTTGGGATATTGAGTTTTGAAGTAACTTTGATAGTAGATACCATCATCTCAAATTCCTGGATATGGACTATGTCTGGTTTTATCTCTTTTAGCGCTTTTTCAATATCTTTAGCAAGAGCATTATAAATCACTCTGAAATCAAGTCTTAGTATCAAAGATGGAAAACGTTTAAAGAATCTTAGGGGTATTGTGTTATAACCTGGCACTTCTTTCTTTGTACTTGTAAGGATATAAACATCATGATCCTTCTTTAATTCATCAACTAATAATCTTGTACTGACAGCTGCGCCTCCATGATGCTCCTGTCCAAAATAAGTTGAGATTATAACTATTTTCATTGCTTTTTAAGATTTCAACAATCTTTATAAACATTATGTTGTTCTTTTTTACTATGAAAATACTACAGATGCCGGCCTATTTTCTGCCATGTAAAGGAGGAATTGAGTATGCCGTTTATTACCTATCAAAAGGATTAATCAAGCTAGGTAATGAAGTAAAAGTCATAACCTCAAAGATTGGTTATGGTAAAAGCCGAAGCAGAATCGATAATATCAAAGTCAGAAGAACAAGCGCATTTACTTTTCTTAAGTCTCCTATATCTCTTACATTACTTCCTCGGTTGTTTAAGGAGAAACCTGATGTGATACATTTACATTACCCTCATCCTTTCTTTATTGATATTGGTGCTTTCTTTGCTCGATTGAGAGGTATTCCTTATGTTGTACATTCTCATGGTAATGAGATAAGTTTACCTGGATGGAAAAATATCTTTGCAAAAATCTATAACATGATATTCTTTAACCATGCACTTAATCATGCTAATGCAATTATCACTAACACAAGTAAAGTAATACCTCAATCAAAATATTTCAAGAAATATAAAGATAAGATTTATACAATTCCTCATGGGATTGATTTAGACAGATTTACTAAAAAAGAAACAGAATTAAAATCACAGCTTGGGTTGGATGATTGTAAGATTATAATGTTTACTGGCGCTTTAAGGCAATATAAAGGACTTAATTATCTTATTGATGCAATGAAGAGTGTTGTAGAAAAGGTGCCTGAAGCACGTCTTATTATCATTGGAAAAGGTGACATGGAAAAAGAGTTGTATGCTCTTGTAAAAAAGCTTAAGCTTGAAAAATATGTGATGTTTCAGGGATTTATTGATCAAGAAAAATTACTCGAATTTTATTCAATTGCAGATCTTTTTGTTTTACCATCACCTACAATTGAAGAGAGTTTTGGGATGGTTGCATTTGAAGCATGCGCAATGGAAGTGCCTGCTATAGTAACAAATGGTTGTGGTGTTTCTGAAATATTTGAGAGAGAAAAGATTGATACAATTGTTGAACCAAGAAACCCTGAAGCGATCGCCAGCAAATGTATAATTTTATTAAATAACGATAAATTAAGAAAGCACATTGGTAAGTTTGCGCGGAAGAAGATGGAGTTTTATTCATGGGATATCATTACCAAACAATACCAGGAAGTTTATGATAAGGTTATAAAATGGAAACAATAGTTATTGATAATCCAACTGAAGAGGATATTAAGAAGTTTGATGAGTTTAATTTAAGTTGTGATATTGGGAATGTATTTCAATCATTTTCATTAAATAAATCTCTTGATCTTTCTCTTATATTTGTTAAAGATAATGATGAGATTGTTGGTGCTAGTTTGTTCTTTATGCCTTTGAAAGGATTGTTTAGTTTCATGAGCGAACTTAGGATTGTGTCTGGGCCTGTGTTAAAGGATGTTAATGATAAGAAAGTCTTTGAAGCAATTATTGGAACTATTGTAAATGAAGCAAAGAAAAGGAATTGTATTAGAATTGCATTAAGGATGCCTTTTGCAGGACTTAAAGAAGTTCTTGTTGACAAAGGTTTTGAAATTTATGATACTGTATCACCTGACCATTCATTCAATGTTAATCTGAATATGGATAAAGAAGTGCTTTGGCAAAACCTGAACAAGAAAACAAGGAATCAGATAAGAAAAGCTAAGAAGGAAGGTGTTGTTGTCAGGGAAGCGCGTGGTGATGAAATTGAGAAAGTATATTCACTTTATCTGGACAGAGCTAAAGATAATAAAGGACAGGTTCCTTATCCATTAAATTATTTTCAGTCATTAAAAAATAATCTCAAAGAGAACGCAAAGTTCATGGTTGCAGAATATCAGGGAAAGTTGATTGCTGAATCGGTATTCTTGTTTTTTAAGAATAAGATTTATTATTTCAATAATGGTTCTTTGCCTGAATATTGGAACTTGAATGCTAATCAGTTATTAGTTTGGCAGATCATGGAAAATTATGCCGATAGTAATAATATACTTAATCTTTATGGCGTGCCTGATGGTAAGGATGAGAATGCACAAGCTTATAGCTTGTATAAGTTCAAGTCTGGATTTGGCGGAGAGCTTGTGCGTGAATTTCTTTACGCTGGCAAGACAATATCTCCTTTCAGAAGATTTATTTTTAACAAAATATTGATAAAGTTATTGCCTTTGTACAAGAAACTAAAATGAAAATATTGTTTATTCAGTTCGCTTCAGGATATTATGTAGCGCCTATGCTGCTTTCATCTATCTTGAAGAAACACAGACACAAAGTAGAAATACTGGTTGAATCTGAAGTAGATAAGATTCTTTCTTACATTAATAAGTCAGGACCAAACATTGTCGCTTTTTCTTGTACAACTGGAAATCACCTTTGGGTGTCTGATACAGCTAAGAAGATCAAAAGAAGATTTGATGTGACAACAATAATTGGGGGACCACATCCTACATATTTCTCTGAGTTGATAACCAAAGAAGGTGTTGATATTATTGCAAAAGGCGAAGCTGATTTTGCAATTGCCGAAGTGGCTGACAAAATTGAGAATGGTAAAGACATAACTTCTGTCAAGAATATTTGGATAAAAAAAGAAGGCAGGGTCTATAAGAATGAACTAGATAACCTTTTAGCTGATCTTGATAAACTTCCTTTTCCTGATAGAGATTTGTATGTGAAAGGAGCTGAATTTAATTCAACTGGTTTTGTAGCTGGACGTGGGTGTCCATATGACTGTTCTTATTGCTTTAACCATATTTCTAAAGAGATGTACAAAGGCAAGGGGAAATATGTCCGTATGAGATCATTTCAAAATATAATTGCTGAGATTGAATCTGTAAAGAAAAGACATAATCTTAAGAAAGTTATTTTTAATGATGATATATTTATTCTTAATAGAGAATGGCTAAATAAATTCACTAAACAATATCTTAAGAAAATAAAGATGCCTTACAAATGTTTTGTAAGGGCGAATCTTGTTGATGAAGAGCTTGTTAAACTTTTGAAGAAAGGTTTATGTGAAACTGTTTATTTTGGTATAGAAAGTGGGGATGAAGAATTGAGGAAGTCTGTCCTTAATAAAAATGTAAGTGATGAGCAGCTAATAAAAACTGGGAAACTATTCCATAAGTATGGAATCACAATTGGAACATTCAATATGATGGGGATTCCATCAGAGACAGTTGAACAGGCTTTGAAGACAATAAGGATTAACAGAATAATTAAGACTGACTTTCCAAGGATAATGCTATTGCAACCATATCCCAAAACTAAAGTTTCTGAGTTTGCTGTTGAGAAAGGTTATATGGATGAACTTAATCCTGATGAATTTGGTAAATCTTTTTTGAAAAAATCTCTTATCACACAAGAGAACATAAGCAGGCTTATCAATATTCAAAGGATGTCATATTTTGGTATAAGATCAAAATTGATGGAACCTCTCATTAAACAATTATCAAAACTTCCTGAGAATTTTTTATTTGAATTATTATTCCTTTTTAGTCTTTCATTGATTAATGCTAAAGAAACTAAACAGAATTTATTTATTACTGCGTTAAAAGGTTTGAAAGTTGTAAAGCAGGCATTCTAAAATGGATCCATACGATAATAAAGAAATTGCGAAGAATTTTGGAATCAATGAAGAATATACTGGTTCTGTTAGTGTAAGGAACAAACTAAGGAAAATTGTTAGTGGTTGGTTAAGTGGAACCATAATTGATGCTGGATGTGGTAATGGATTATTACTTGAGAATATTAATAATTATAATTTGTATGTTGGTGCTGATAGATCAATTGAAATGTTAAAGGTTGCAAAAAAAAAGAATAAAGTTAATGCGTATTTTGTGCAAGCTGATTTGAATAATCTTCCTTTTAAGGACAAGATTGTTGATAATGTTGTTTGTATTGATGCGTTACATCATTTACCTGATGATGAAACTGAATTGAATGCTATTAAAGAACTGAATAGGGTTGGTAGAAATTTTATTTTTGAGATAAAAAGTTTTGATTTCTTGAGCCCTTTACGAAGATTATTCTTTAATATTTCAAAAAGCAATAAGAAGGATACAGAGATTGATAAGATATCTTATAATTCTATTAAACTAGGAAAAGTGATTAAATCACTAAAACAATTAGGTAAAAATAAGGTTAAAGTAAAACGAGTAAGCTTGCTTGTTGATTGGAGATTGATAAAATGCTGATCTCTCACCAGAAACTTACTCCAAAGTTAAGTGATTTTATTTTAGCTAGAATAAATTCTTTGTTTGGGAAATTTGATGATAGTGATTTAAAGAGATTTATTCCTCATAAGAATATTTATTGGACAGGTTCTGGAAGGAGCGCGTTGTATCATATACTTAAAGAGAATAATATCAAGAAGGTTGCTTTGCCGAGTTTCACATGCAGTGTTGTGTTTGATGCATGCGAAAAAGCAGGATGCATGGTTGAGTTCATTGATAGCTCTCATGTTGTTCAACCAGAAAATATTGACGAATTCAATGTTGATGCTCTTATTATCCCATACAACTTTGGTTTTA
>Ga0187833_10004256_pt1 | contig 14063 bp, 14 predicted proteins | sample ETNtaG_37_FD_167968 | JGI IMG/M metagenome (GOLD analysis project Ga0187833, IMG submission 167968) | Marine microbial and viral communities from oxygen minimum zone, Eastern Pacific Ocean - ETNP2014_SV_400_PacBio MetaG (Illumina Assembly) | ecosystem: Environmental > Aquatic > Marine > Hypoxic... | reverse complement strand
TCTATTTATCACTTAGGAAAAAACAAGAATAATAAAATAAATGAACTAATTCTTATTTTAAAGAGAAATTTTAAAAATATTAATATTAAAACAACCAAAGGATTTAACCCTTGGTCAAGCGATAGCGTTGTAAGAGGCCCTTTAGCCAGCAATTCAAAAAATAAATTAGTAAACTGTAGATTTGATTTATCGAGAGGAATAAAAGAATTTACTAAATATATAAAATCTTATGCTTAATTGGGCGATTATAGGTTCAGGAGATGTTGTGGGGAGATTAGTTCAGGACTCTTTGAATGTAAATAATAAATCTCAAGTAAAATATATATACTCTAAAGATTTTAATAAGGCCCAAGAGCTTGAAAGAAAATTTCGATTTGTCAAAACTATAAGAGACTATAAAATTATAGGCAACGATAAAGAAATAAATTGTATTTACATAGCTACACCCCCAGACTCTCATTTTTATTATATAAAATATTTTTCTAAAAAAATTAAAAATATTTTATGTGAAAAACCTTTAGGTATAAATTCCAAAGAAATTAAAAATATTAAGAAAATTATTAAAAAAAATAATAACAATTTCTTTATCCCTTTTTACAGAAGATTTCAAAAAAGATTTATTTATGTAAACAATATAATCAAAACCAAAAAACTAGGACAGCCAATTTTTTTCAGATACTTATTGACCCATAATTTACACAATCATCCAACACATCCTGTAAATCCAAAAAAAAATAAAAAATTTATTCCTTGGAGATTTAAAAAATCGATTGCTGGAGGGGGAAACTACATTGATATGGGGCCACATGCATTAGATTTAATTAACTTATTGCTAGGGGAAATATCTAGCATTTCTACAAATTCATCAAATTTAAGAAAAATTTATAATGTTGAAGAAACACTTTGTGCTAATATAAAGTTAAAAAATAAGATTTGTGGACAAGCTATATGGTCATCTGTTGTTGGTGATAAAAAAGATTTATTTGAGATATTTTTTACTAAAGGTAAATTAGAATTTAGCCTTAATTTTAATAATTTAGTTATTACTAAACAAAATAGTAGAATTAGGAAAAAGAAATATACATTATCAGACCCTTTACACAAAAATTTTATATTAAACATGATTAAAATTATAATTTCAAAAAAAAATTTCGTAGATTTTAAAGGTATTGATCTTAGCATTAAACAATTTGAGTCAATAAAAAAATGAGAGTATTTATTACTGGAGCAGAAGGATTTATAGGTTCTCATCTGGTAGAATATTTAGTTAAAAAAAAACAATATAAAGTTTCTGCCTTGGTCCAATATAATTCTTTTGAAAAAACTGGCTGGTTAGAACACTTAGATGATAAAATAAAAAAAAAAACAAAAATTCATTTTGGAGATATTAGAGATCAAATCCAGTTAGATAAATTGCTTATTAATCAAGATGCAGTGATACATTTAGCGGCATTGATAGCAATACCTTTTTCTTATCATGCTCCAAAATCATATATTGAAACCAATATCATTGGTACTTACAATATTCTAGAGGCAGCTAAGCAAAATAAATTAAAAAAAATTTTACTAACTTCTACAAGCGAAATATATGGTAAAGCAAAAAAATTTCCCATTCGAGAGGAAGATGCTGTAGATCCAAGATCTCCGTACTCTGCTACTAAGATTTCAGCCGATCAAATTGCACTTTCTTATTTTTATGCTTACAATTTACCAATAACAATTATAAGACCATTCAATACTTTTGGACCTAGACAATCCATGAGAGCAATTATACCAACAATTATAAATCAAATTATAGATCAAAAAAAAACTATAAAATTGGGAAATTTAAATACAAAAAGAAATTTCAATTTTGTTGAAGATATAGCTGATGGTTATGAAAAAGCTTTAAAAAGCAAAAAAAAGATTGCTGGCGAAATTATTAACCTAGGTTCAAAATTTGAATTAAAAATGAGAGATTTAGCGGAAATAATGTTAAAACTTGAAAAAACTAAAATTAAAATAGTTAGCGAAAGTGCAAGAGTTAGACCCGATAAGAGTGAAATATTAAAGTTACAAGCGTCAAATTATAAAGCTAAAAAATTACTTGGTTGGGCACCAAAAGTAAATAATTTGAGAAAATTTAAAATCGAAATTCATAAAACTATCAAGTGGTTTAAGAAAAATAGAAAACATTATAAAAAACAAAGTCAAAACTATTCAATTTAATGAATAATGAATCTATAAAGGGCACATTAAAAAAATTAAAAAAAGTAATTAAAAATCACAAGTATCAACATACACCTTTCTTGGATAAAGATGATCAAAAATCTGTTTTAGAATCAATCAAAAATAAAAATGTTTCAACATATGGTAAGTACATTGAAGTTTTTGAAAAAAGACTTAAAAATTACTATAAGTACAATAATATTGTAACAACTGTAAATGGAACCTCGGCTCTTCATGCAATTCTTACATATCTCAAAGCTGGTATTGAAGATGAGATTTTAGTTCAATCTTTTACTTTTGTGGCAACGATAAATCCCATACTGTATACGGGAGCATATCCACATTTTATCGACTCTTCCATAGTGTCATTATCTGCGGATCCAGACAAATTAGATAAATATCTTAACTCAGATAAATTCAAATTCAAAAATGGAATATTATTTAATAAATCTACAAAAAAAAAAATAAAAATATTGATAATCACCCATGTCTATGGATATCCTGCTGAAATAATAAAACTCAAGAGTGTTGCCAAAAAGTATAACCTTGTTTTAATTGAAGATGCAGCAGAAACCCTTGGATCATATTTAAATAAAACACCATTAGGAAAATTTGGAGATTTTTCTATTTTAAGTTTTAATGGAAATAAAGTTATAACAACAGGCGGAGGTGGCGCTATTTTATGTAAGAAAAATAATGATTTAAAAAAAATAACAAATTTGATCATTCACAGCAAAGTACAAAAAAAAGATGTTATTTATTATGATAATATTGGGTTTAACTATAAGCTGCCCAGCTTAAATGCTGCTCTTGGCGTATCTCAACTAAAAAAAATAAATTACATTTTGAAAAAAAAAAGAGAATTAAAAAAAATTTATCAGTCGGTTTTTAAATATGAGAACGTAAATGTCTATGAAGAATTTAATTCTAATTATAAAGGCAATAATTGGATCATCTTACTAAAAGTTAAAGAAAGGAGTATTTTTTTTAAATTGGTAAAGCATGCAAAATATTTAGGTTTTGGAATCAAGAGAGCTTGGAAACCTCTTCACAATATGAAACACTTAAAAAAATATCAAAAAATGAATTTGTCGAACTGCAAAAAATTGTTTAATTCGTTGCTACTTTTACCTAGTGACATTAACTAAAAAAATAAAATATGAAAAAAAATAATATAAAAAAAGCAACAATTATTGCTGAAATTGGCGTAAACCATAATGGAAGTTTAGCAAAAGCATTTGAACTTATAAAAAAAGCAAAATTGGCTGGAGCTGATTATGTGAAGTTTCAATCGTATGATACAGACTCATTATGTTTAAAAAATTCATTTAAAGCCAACTATCAAAAAAAAATAAAAAAAAATAAAACACAATATCAAATGCTAAAAGAATTAGAGTTATCAGAAAATTCATTAAAAAAAATAGTAGACTTTTGTAAAAATTTAAAAATGAAAGTTTTTTTTTCCGTTTTTGATTTAAAAAGTTTAAAAAAAATTAAAAAGTTAAATTTAGATTTTATAAAATTACCATCTGGAGAAATTAATAATTTTGAGATTATAAGTAACTTGATATCAATAAAATCAAAAATAATTATATCTTCTGGTTTATCAAATTTTAAAGAGGTAATGAATTGTTATAAATTTTTACTAAGAAAAAAAAAATATCAAGATATTATTATTATGCATTGCAATACAGAGTACCCAACACCCGTTACAGATCTAAATTTAAATGTGATAAAAAATTTTAAAAAGAAATTTAAAAGTGATATTGGTTTTTCAGACCACTCCGTCAGTGTTGTTGCTCCTAGTTTAGCTTATGCATTAGGCGCAAATTATATAGAGAAGCATTTTACCTTAAGCAAAAATGATGAGGGGCCAGATCACAGATCTAGTTTGAATTTTATTGAACTTAAAAGAATGGTAGCGAATATTAGATATACAGAACTAGCCTTGGGAGAAACTAAAAAAAAAGTTACAAATAGTGAAAAAAAGAATTTGCGACCTGTGAGAAAATCTATAGTTGCTTCAAAATCAATAAAAAAAGGAGAGACCTATACAATAAAAAATATTACTACTAAAAGACCACATTTAGGTATTTCTGCATCAGAATATTTAAAAATTTTAGGAATAAAAGCAAAAAGAAATTATAAAAAAAATGAATACTTAACAAAATAATGACATATGGACTTTAAAATTAAAAAAAATTTAAAAAAAATTACAATATTAAAAGATAAAAAAGTTGCTGATGCCATAAAAAAATTAAATGATTATGGATTAAAATTATTATGTGTCGTTGACAATAATAATAAATTACTTGGAACTATATCTGATGGAGATATCAGAAGGGGATTATTAAAAAATCTTGATTTGAACGTAAATGTAAAAAAAATTTATAATAATAAACCAATTAAAATTATAGACAAAAAATATATATATAATAAAAATTTATTATTAAAATATCAAATTCAAGGAATACCAATTGTTAATAAGGAAAATAAATTAGTAAATTTCATCACAGATTTTGATCAAAAAAAACTTTTGAATCCATTTTACATTATTTCGGGTGGCAGAGGTAAGAGAATGATGCCTTTGACACTGAATAATCCCAAACCAATGCTCCCATACATGGGCGAAAGTTCCTTATCAAGATTGCTAAATAAAATAAAAGAGGAGGGATTTGTTAATGTATTTATATCAGTCAATTATCTCGCAGATAAAATAAAATCTTATTATAAAGATGGAAAAAAAATTAATCTAAAAATTAAATATATAAATGAAAAAAAACGTCTAGGTACAGCAGGGTCTTTATTTTTTTTCAAAAAAATTAAAAGTAAACTTCCTATTATAGCTACAAATGCAGATCTGATCACAAATTTAAACTTTATAGATATTTTAAATTTCCATAATATTCATGATGCTGATTTCACAATTGCAATTAAAAAGTTTGAGTACCAAAATCCATTTGGCGTAATATACTGCGATGGAATTAATTTAAGTAAAATTGTCGAAAAACCTGTTTACAATTCTAGCATAAATGCTGGTGTTTATGTCATGAACAAAAAAATTTTAGAATTGGTTAAAAAAGATACATTTTGCAATATGACTGATTTAATTGCTAATTTATTAAAATTAAAAAAAAAAGTTATTATTTTTCCTCTTCACGAAGACTGGAAAGACTTACAAAATCCAAAAGATCTTAATAATTAAAATTTAGGGTATTTTTCTACCTTTCGGTCTACCTGTTGGCTTGATTTTTAAATATTTTAAAAATTTTTTATTATTTTCTTTATCTTGATTTGATCTAAAAATTTTGAGTTTATTTTTAAAAATATCTGAATCTGGCCACGATCCTGCAAAATGTAAAAAGTAGCAGTCTTCAAGCGAATTATTTACGCATATCTCCAGGAGTTTTTTATTATTTATATGTTTGTAAAGAAATGAATACTTGAATGCCATTTCTTGTGTCCAAATAGTCTGATATTTATAATCTTCCCATTTTAGTTTTCCATATTTCAATAATTCATATGAGATATATGGGTTGTCACCTTTATTAGTCAAACCTCTTGTATTTCTAGTATATTTTGTATACCAAGAATACATTTTCTTCCAATGTTGATTAACATTAAAACCCAATAACCCCATACAAACTATCCCTTTTTGTTTTTTAAATCCATGAAATTTATAATATTGTCTATCAGTCATAAACATAGCTGAATCTAACGGAAATTTTCTATCAAAATATGTTTTTCTATTAAATGATATTTTTTTTCTTATTAGGTTAATATCATATGGGATTCTATTAGATACTGAGACAACAGATATTCTGGCTTTTTTTATTAAATTAAAAAAATTCGGTGAATTTGGATTTATTAAAAAATCCGTATCAATATATAAAATATTTTTTATTTTAAGGTTTTCATCTTTTACAAGTTTTCCAAGCAACATTTTTTGCCACGTTGGTGTTTTATATAACTTGTCTTTTCTATCCCATAAATCATGCGTTATAACTATTAAGCCGATTTTATTTTTTTTACAATAAACTTTCCAATTTGGAAAACAATATTTTAACCAGTTTTTTAGATATTTGTTTCCTATGGCTATTGTAAATATGTAATTTTTTGTGTTAGAATTTAAGAAAATTTTGTATTTTTTCATTAAATATAAGTTAATAAGTTTAATATTGTCTTTAATTTCAATTGCAAAGTTTATATTTGTATATGTAATCAAAGTAAATATTTAATTAATGTAACTTAAATTTATTATGTGTGGAATTGCCGGAATAATTAATGTTGAAAATTTAAAAAAAAACATAGAACTATTAAATTGTTCTCTAAAGCACAGAGGGCCAGATGATTTTGGTTATTTTATAGACAAAAAATCTAATTTAGCTCTAACATCTACGAGACTATCTATAATTGGACTAAAATATGGAAAACAACCCAAAGTTTCCAAAAGGAAAAATGTAATTTTAGTATTTAATGGAGAGATATTTAATTACAAATATCTAGGTAAAAAATATTTAAAATATCCAGATGTAAAGTCGGATACAGAAGTTATAATGAAGTTATATCTTAAGTACGGTATATCTTTTTTGAAAAAATTGAACGGGATGTTTGCGATAGCAATCTATGATAAAAGAAAAAATAAACTTTTTCTTATTAGGGATAGATTTGGTATAAAACCACTTTATTTTTCATTTAAAGATAAAAAACTAATTTTTTCATCAGAATTAAATTCTATAGTCAGTATATTAAAAAAAAATTTATCAATTAATTTCCAAGCAGTGAATAATTACATTACTTTGGGATTTGTAGATTCCCCTCATACAATATATAACGAGGTTAATAAATTAAATGCCGCAACATATTTAATATATAATTTAAAATCTAAAACAATTTTAAAAAAGAAATGGTGGAAGCTTAAGATAAATAAAAAATTAAAAAAATTAGATTTTAAGACATCATGCAAAAAAGTTGAGCAACAACTTATAAGATCAATAAATTTGTGGTCCGTGTCGGATGTGCCAATATCATTTCTTCTTTCCGGAGGCGTAGATTCAGGCTTATTGGCTTCAATTTTTATAAAAAAAGAATTAAAGAAAAAAGAAGAAGTAAAAACTTATAGTTATGTTTATGATTCAAAGGATACTTATAAAAATTGGAATGAACATAAAACAATTGATAGTTTTATTAAAATGTATAGAAACAAAAATAGTAAATATTATTTTTCTCAAAAAAAATTTAAAAAAGAATTGATTAAAATATTAACTCATCTAGGGGAGCCTTTTGGAGGAGGATTGCCGCCATGGTATCTTCTTAAGGAAGTAAGGAAAAAACATAAAGTTGTAATTGCAGGCATCGGAGGAGATGAACTTTTTGGGAATTATAATAGGCCATATAAAATATTAAAAAACTTTAAAAGTAAAATTTATGAAATATCTAAATTTAAAAAAAAATACTTTTATAATTCAATGTATAATGCTGATAGTAATTTCAAAAAAAAATACACTAATCTGAACTTAGAACAACTTAAAGATCCAGCAGAAAAATATTTTAATAAAATACTATTAAGAAAAAATAAGTTTTCAAAATTTGATAATTTATCTTTGTTAGACTTAGATCTTGGATTAGCAGACGATTTTTTATATTATAGTGATAGATCTTCAATGGCTCATTCAGTTGAGCTAAGAACACCATATTTAGATCATAAATTAGTTGAACTTGCATTTAGTCTATCTGAAAAAGTACGAGTAAATAAAAATTTATATAAACCTATACTAAGATTTTTAGCAAAATTATATTTACCAGTCGAATATCTAGAGCAAACTAAAAAAGGCTTTTCGGCTCCATTAAGTTTAAGTATGAGGGGTAATTTAAAAAATTTAGTAAAGGAATTCTTATCTAAGGAAAATTTAAGAAAAGTTGGAATTATTAATGAAATATTCCATGATGATTACGTTGAGCCAATGTTAAGGGGAGAAAATAATAATATCCAATTAATCTGGAACATTTTCATATTACAAATTTGGTTTTTGAGAGTTAGTAAAACTATTAAATCATAGAAAAATGTATCAAAATAATTATTTAATAATTGGTTTTGGCAGTATAGCTAAAAAGCATATTATTAACACAAAAAAAATTGATAAAAAATATTCAGAAAGTTTTGCTAAAAAGTGTTTATAAAATATGAAAAATAAATCAATAGTACTAATTTGTGCTAGAAAAGGATCTAAGGGAATTAAACACAAAAATTTGAGAAAAATTGGAAGTCAACATTTGTTTGCTCATTCAATAAAAATAGCAAAGAAAATAAAAAATATTTTTAAAATTTATGTTTCATCTGACTCTAAAAAAATTTTAAATATTTCTAAGAGAATGGATGTCAATGTTATTAAAAGATCTAAAAAATTATCAGGAGATAAAATCTCTGAGATATTAGTATGGAAAGATGCGATTAATTTTTTTAAAAAAGAGCATAAATTTTTACCTAAAATATTAATTGTTTTACCCCCAACTTCCCCTTTGAGAAATTTAAGAGATGTAAATGCCAGTATTAAAAAATTTAAAACAAAAAATTATAATATTATCCTCATGGGATACAAATCTAACCACAACCCATTTTTTAATATGCTTGCAAAGAATAAAAACGGATACTATAATAAATTATTTTCAAAAAAAATTTACAGAAGACAAGATGCTCCAGCATTATATAATATTTCTACTGCTTGTTATGTAATTGATGTTAAATATTTATTGATAACAAATGATATCTTAAAATCAAAAGTTGGAATGGTGACTATTCCAAGAAAACGGAGTATAGATATAGATGACAATTTAGATTTATTTTTTGCAAGAAAAATATATGAATCAAAACAAAAATAAAAAAAATATAATTTTGATAACAGGAGGTAATGGTGCCATTGGTAGAGAGCTTTTGAAACACCTTCCAGTTAGAAAAAATAATATAATTATTCTTGATAAAAAAATTAATTTTAAAAAAAAGTATAATTGTTATGAAGTTGATCTTTTAGAAAAAAGAAAATTTAATAAAGTGTTGTCAATTATAAAAAAAAAATATGATGTAATTGATAGTATAATTAATTTAGCTGGATACACAGGTGACCTTATAAAAAAAAGTACTACCAGAGAAAATTTACATAACGATATATTTGAGATAAATCTTCATACAGCAAAATATATATCACTATTTTTGAGGAAAAATTTAGAAAAATCAAAAAATGCTTCCATTCTTAACATTTCTTCAATTTATGGAGTATATCTTCAGAAAGACGAAATATATGAAAATACAAAAGTAAAAAGTTATATAGACTATTCCTTATCTAAGGCAGGATTGATTTATTTAACAAAGTGGTTAGCAAAAAAACTAGCTCCAAAAATAAGAGTTAATTGTATTTCTCCAGGAGGAATTTATAGAAATCACTCTAAGAGATTTGTTAGAAACTACTCATCAAAAACACTTTTAAAAAGAATGGCAAAAGAGAAAGATGTAGTTTATTCAATTTTATTTTTTATATCAAAAAAATCAAATTACATAACTGGACAAAACTTAATCATCGATGGTGGCTTCGGAGTAAATTAAGTTTTATATATGTATTTAGACAATAATTGGTACGGAGATAGGTTTATTTTATCAAAATATTGCAAAATAAAAGATAAACCTGCATTTGTATCAATTCAACACGGTCATTGTTTAAAACTGTGAAACTCATAAATAAAATATATAATTAAATTTATTTATGAAAAAAAATATAAATTACTCAAACAATAATATCGAATTTATTCTTAATATCTTAAACTTAAAAATTTGGTATAATTTACAATTAAGATAAAATGTATATTGATAATACTTGGTACGGAGATAGGTTTATTTTATCAAAGTATTGCAAAATAAAAGATAAACCTGCATTTGCATCAATTCAACATGGACATAATGTTGTAAACAATAAAAATATAGGTAAAAGAAAAATATCAGCAACTCCTTGGTTGGTATGGAACAATAAAATTGCAAAACATTGTTTAAAAAATGGATATAAAAATATTGTTCCTATTGGTTCAGTTTTTTTATATTTAAATAAAATTAATAAATTTAAAGATGTAAAACCAAGAGGAACTTTAGTTTTTCCTTTGTTGTCACAACCAGAAGAAAAAAATAATACAAACTATTTAAAACTTATTGAATTTCTAAAAAAAAACTTACCGAGTCCTTATACAATTAGTGTTGGAATAAGTGATTTTAAAACCTTAACAAAAAATTATAATAAAACTAAAGAAGTAAATTTTGTAACATGGGGATATAGAGGAAATAAAAATTATCTTAAAAAATTACTTAAAAATATTAAGACACACAAAGAAATTTTCTGTATTTATCCAGGTTCTGCTCTAATTTATTCATTATATCTAAATAAGAAAGTTCACTTAGCTAAAAATCTTTACTTAAATGGAAAAAACAAAAAACGAATAAATGAAATTCAAAAATCTTTGAATGTGAGTATTAAAGATTTTAAAAATTATGGATTAAATGTCAGAAATTTAAATGACAAAAAAAATCATCTAGTGTCTAAAAAATTTTTAGGTGAAATATACATTAAAAAACCCGATGAACTAATTAAACTACTAGGTTGGAATAATCACTTTAAGAAATTTTTAGCAAACTTTTTCAGTATAATTATTAATTTGAAAGAAGATTTATTCAACGGTTTCAATTACTCTAATAAAAGGCGAAAAGGTATAAATTTTAAATAAATAGGATTCTTATGAGTAGTTGCGCAGTAATTGGTTCAACAAAAATTGCAGAAATTCACGTACGAGAATTTATAAAAAATGGAATTAAAGATATAACTCTTATTTCTAGAAATAAGAATAAGTCAAAAAAATTTGCAGAAAATCTAAGTATTAAATTAAAAATTAATTTAAAGTTTTCTAACTACCAAATATTTAAAAGAAAAAAATTTAAAATGATAAGTATTTGTAGCAACACAAAATACCATTTATTACATCTGAAAAAACTACAAAGTGTGAAATCTAAAATATTAGTTGAAAAACCGCTCATACCATTAAAAAACGATTACAATTTAAATGGAACTCTAGACTCTATATATTCTTCAAATAGGAATATATTTATAAGCTATCCGATGCATTATTTAGCTTTAACATTCATAAAAAAATTTAATTTTAAGAAAAAAATAAAATCAATTAACGTTTACTATCAAACTAGAGGAGGGCATTCAGGTTCAGAGATTTTTTTTGATCTAGCACCTCATGTATTGTTAATAATAATAATTTTGTTAAAAAAGAAATTAGATAAAATAACAATTTTAAAAAAAAAAAAAAAAAAAAATATTTTTTTTATATCCTTTAAATCATTAAGCATAAATCATGAGATCGAATTGTTACAGCTAAAAAATAGAAAAAAATCTATATTTAAGTTCAAGATAAATAATCAGAATGTAAGAAGATACACCAATAATATAAACAATATTCTTTATAATTTTTTAGAATACAAAAATAAAAAGATATTGATTGAAAATCCAATGGCAATGGTTATTGAAAACTTTATTAAACATGATTATAGAAACAAAACATATAAAACTAATAAAAATTTAACTTATACTTTAAGCAATTTAACTAAAAAGATTTATGATCAAACTCTATAATAAACTAAAAACTTTACTAAATGTGAAACAAAAACGATTTTTATTTATATTAGTAGTAATGATGATTTTCTTCTCCCTATTAGAAATGTTTAGTATCGGTATGCTTGTGTTTATTTTTTCTAAAATACTAAATACAGGTAACGCTGTAAATATTTTTGTATTCAATGAAATGGTAGCATTATTAAATTCATTTGATCAATCAAAAATGTTACAAATTTTATTTGTTGCTTTCTTTTTATTATTCTTGATTAAGTTTGTGTATTTATTTTGCTTGCTCTATTACAAAAATAAATTGATTTATCAAATACGAAATGATTTCTCTAAACGAATTTTTTTTTCTTATTTAAATAAAACAATTAATTATCATTTAATAAATAATTTATCAAAAATATGTTATATAAACAAAAATTTTATGAAGAATGGGTTTACTCATGCTAGGAGGTGATAATAATAATATTCAAATTGTTTGGAATATATTTGTATTTCACATTTGGATTAACTTTCAATAAATTCTATGAAAAAAATAGGTTTAATCATTGGATTTGGTTCTATTGGACAAAAACATTTACAAGCGATGAAAAGGTCTAAAAAATTTAAAAAAATTTATATTTTGTCCAATCATCTAATAAAAAAACATAATTGTATAAAAAATTTTGACCAAATAATTAATATCAATCCAGATCTAATTGTTATTTGTTCAGAGACATCGTCACACTTGAATCAATTAAAATTTTTAGAAAAAAATTTTAAAAATAAAATAATATTAGTAGAAAAACCAATCTTTTCAAAAAGCTCCAACTTTAAAATAAAAAAAAATAATGTTTATGTAGCTTATAATCTTAGATATGATCCAATGCTTAAACATTTAAAAAAATTTGTTTCAAATAAAAAAATTTTTAATACCGATATTTCCTGTAATTCATACTTACCTAATTGGAGACATAGAGATTACAGCAAATTGTACAGCTCAATTAAAAAAAAAGGTGGAGGAGTTCACCTAGATTTATCTCATGAGATTGACTATGCAAATTGGATATTTGGAAAGTTAAAAAGAAGAAATATTACATTAAAAAAGATTTCAAATTTAAAAATTAATTCTTATGATTATATGTTTTTTCAAGGATCATCAAATTTTTCAAAGATGATAAATATAAATTTAAATTATTTTTCCGTTAAAAACCAAAGAAATATTGAGATATTTACGGAAAATGAAGTTATTTTAATTGATTTGTTGGCGCGGCAAATAAATTTTGTTAGTTTAAATAATATTAGGGTGAAAAAATTTAAACCAATTTCAACCACCAATAGAATGATTTTTCAAATAAAAGATATATTAAAAAAAAAACCTCAGCATGCATGTTCTTATGAGAGTGGATTGGAAGTTTTAAAAATATTAGGAATTTAAATGAATATGATGCCAAAGTGCGGAGCATTGTTTAAATCACTTGTAAAATAAGTAATATTTTAGTTCAAAAAACAACAATAATCGCAAATGGAAATTTTATTAATTATTTAAAATTTGGCAAAAAAAAAAAGTATAAGATTCTTAATCCGATGGAACATTTTATAAAAGATTCTTTTAAAAAAACTGGAACAATATCAAATCAAATAAAAAACAAAAAACCAACTTATCAAATGATGAAAATTAATTATCTTTTTTTATTAAATAAAACATTTCTTTAAAAAATTAATTTTTTATTGAATTTAAATCTAAAATTTTATCACACTCTTTAAAAATACTTTGATTATGAGAGATTAATATTATTGTCATTCTTTTTCTTAAACTAAATAATATTTCCTTAAGTAAGTCCTGATTTTTTTTGTCTAAAAAACTCGTCGGTTCATCCAATACCAATATTTTTGGTCTCCTATATAATGCTCTTGCTAAACTTACTCTCTGGAGCTGACCTCCAGATATTTTTAAAGCATTATTTCCCAAATCTGTTTTTAGAGATAAAGATTTATTAAGTATTGGATTAATTAAGAGTGAATTTTTAATTGCAAACTTTAAATTTGACAAATTAATTTTTTTTTCAAAAAAAGTAATATTATTGATTAATGTATCATCAGTATGAAAAAAGTTTTGTGGGACAAAAGCTATATTCTTTTGAATAGATAATTTTTCATCAATTATATTTTTTCCATCAACCAAAATTTTACCACTAGAAGGCTTAATTAAACCCA
>Ga0187833_10004254_pt1 | contig 14073 bp, 19 predicted proteins | sample ETNtaG_37_FD_167968 | JGI IMG/M metagenome (GOLD analysis project Ga0187833, IMG submission 167968) | Marine microbial and viral communities from oxygen minimum zone, Eastern Pacific Ocean - ETNP2014_SV_400_PacBio MetaG (Illumina Assembly) | ecosystem: Environmental > Aquatic > Marine > Hypoxic... | reverse complement strand
GATGAATAAGAAGAAGATAAAGACAATAACAGACCTGGAAGCCTTTATGGTTGTGAAGGAAAGATTGATAGAAGCGTCTGATGAGCTGAGTGCTGCTTTGGATGATATTAATAAAAATAATACTGAGGCTGGGTTTTACAAGAGTGCTTATGCTTCAGAAAGGGTTCATTCTGCTTATTCGTGGTTCAGTTTTTTTGACAACAGGGGCAAGAGGATTAATTTCAATAAAGATAGTCTGAAAACATTATGCCAGAACAAGCTTAAGGAAGCTGAAGAAAGATATCAGTATGTTAATTCTTTTATTCCCCAGGAACGGGTAGATACAAAGAAGGAGATTACCTTAGCGTATCAGGATCTGATTAACGGGAACTATGAGTTGTGCCTGTTTAAGGCGAGCAAGTCAAAGGCTGAATCAGATGTTATCCTTAGTGCAATGTATGCAGGAGATGAGAAAGTAAGGGATGTTATAAATCAGAAGCTGGATGTGGCAAAAAAAACCATTATAGAACAAATCAGAAAAGGGGGATTTCCAATACTTGGGTATTCTTATTATGAGTATGCTAATACCTTAAATGCTACAGATAAATACTCCAGCCTGCTTTATTCTGAATATGCCATGGAATTAAGCAATCTTGACCTTTATTTTAAGGATAAGAGGAAGGTATATAACTATAAGCTTAATAAAGAAGTTATAGCATATTTTATTGGAGGAATTGTTATTGGTTTTTTTGCGGCAGTGATATTTAAAAGGGATAAAAAGAAAAGGAGAAACCCTAGCAGAACACGTAAACGTGCCCTGCTGGGAAAAAAGAGGTGATAGATAATAATACCCTTACAGGTATTATTACTCACACTCTTGTAAAATGGTAACAACTGATATTTAAATTTTTCGAATGATAACATTCTAAAGTAGTAACAGGTTGGTGACAAAATGTTGTGCAAGAATTGTAGAAAGGCAAAAGCTGAAAGTAATCTGAAGCATTTAGGCTTGTTGTGTGACAGATGTTTCTCTAAAATATTTGAAAAGAGGATAAGGAAGTATGTTAGGGTTAATAAGATATTCAGGAAAGGGGATAATGTTTTGGTTTCTGATGAATTGTCTAATTATTTGATTAAAAGTATCACTAAGGATTTACCAATAAAGATTTATTTTAAGAAAAATATCAATACGAAAAATATCATTAATAAAAATAAATTAAATAAAAAAGATAAAATTGTTATTCCGTGGACACTAGATGATGAGATTAATTCATTTTTAGAGAATTTGTTATTTAATAAAAAGAATAAAGGAGTAAAAGGAGTAAAACTTCTTAAGCCCGTGACTGATGATGAGGCTAAGGTTTTTGCTAAGATTAAGGGATTAAGTTTTAAGGAGAATAAGAAGGGTGAAGAGGTATATGGGTTTTTGAAAGTGTTGGGTGATAAGTATCCGGATATAAAGTTCAGTTTATTGAAGAGTGTTGGTGTTTTGGAGAAAATAAAAAAATAAGATGGACAAGGGAGTTGATATTAATAGACTACTTGTCTATTTATTCTTTAAGGTCCTATTCTTATTCAGATAGAGATAGATTGTCTGGGCAATCCATAATACCAGTCCCATAACAAGGAGTATGTAAAATAATTTCAAGCCAAACCAATTATATATAAATTTGTAAAAATCTGTATTCTTAATTAATACTAATAAAATTATTAATATAGCAATAATAGATGAAATAAGTATTGAAGAAAGTTTTAACAGTCTTGATTCAATAATTAACATCCTATTGTTATAAACCAGAAGTAAAACAGAGATTGGTAGAATAAGTAACATATAATTAGGAGTTCTCAGCCAGATTACACCTATAGAAGACAATAGGATTGAAGTATAAACCACCCATTTTTTATTGAAAAGGATTATTAAGGGGAACATAGTAATAATTAGAGGAAGAGGATAAAATATCATTCTTGGTAGCTGTACATTAATAATATTTACAAGGTTTAAAGGGCCTCTTAGTATTCCATAAATATACAATATTGAAAATAAAGATGTAAAAATGAAGCTACTAATTGAGGAGATAAGTATCTTAACGGACGTTTTTAAGTTAATGAAATCAATCAATAACCACACAAGAAAAAAGAAAGTTATTAGCAAAATAAAGAAAGGTATTGAAACATCAGCCACCATCCTAGATTCCATAATTTGTATGAATGTGCTGACGTCTGTATTAGCCATTATAATTCTCTTAAAGATTAGTATATTTAAGAATTTTGGTTTTTTAAAATTATTTAAACAAAAGCTATCCTCTGCATTGCAAGATGCGCTGCTTCTCTTAACTCAAACTGCTCTGAGAGTGGAAGCAATTCAGCAATTAAGAGAAGGTATTCAAGAAATTTCTATTAAGTCTGTTTAGTAAAGAAAATAAAAAAAACTAATTAATGTTAAACACCAAGCTTATTGTGCTTCTTACTTCAACTTTCTTAGGAGCGATTTTAGAATCTCCTGCTGCTGCTTCTGCTAATTCCATAGTTACTCTTGGAGAATATTCAAAAGGTAAGTAGTTGTAGTTGCTTTCCTGTATGCTGCTGATTGTTCCAAGCTTTACGCCAACTGTAGATGCTATGCTTTTTGCTTTTTCTTTTGCTGCAAGGCTTGCTTTTTCCAAAGCCTGGTCTCTGACTTCCTGCTCTGTTTCTTTTGTCAGGCCAAAAGTTATCCTGTCTACGCCATTGGCTCCAGCACTAACAGCAGTATCTGTCAGTTTTCCAACATCTTCAATGTCTGTTGTTGTAACTTTCAATGTGTGTGTTAATCTGTATCCTACTTCAACTGATTTTCTTGAATCAGAATCCCATTCTGTTCTTTTGTGCAGAAAATAGTTTGTTGTCTCTATGTTTGCTTCCTTGATGCCTGCTTTTTTCAGAGCAGCTATTACTTTGTTGGATATCTCCTTGTTGTTGTCCTGCGCCTGTTTTGCAGTGTCTGCATCTGTTAAGATATTCAGATGTATAGTTGCTTCATCAGGGCTGACAGTTAACTCTGCGTTGCCTGATACCGATAATTTATCCCTTTGTGTCTCGCTTCCTACGTTTACAACTGGCTTATTAGCTGTAGCCATTACTATGATGATGATTATTAAACCGATTACAGAAACAATTGCCAATGTGTTAGATTTTTCGTGCATTTTCTATCACCTCATGATTAATTAAATTTTATAAAGTGGGGCATATATATAAATACCACTGTAACTTCTAATTGGATTGAAGTTAACATCTTAAATAACTATCAATAAAAAACTAAAAATCCACCATTAACTTAAAAATAATTAGGGAGGGTACGCTCTCTCTGCACTTCATGTCCAACACAATGCCCTCACACCCTCCCCGCTATATCGAAAGACAAAAGTGTAAGAGGTTGCAAAAAGCAAAGCTTTTTCGCAACTAGGAAAATCAGGGATTTTCCGTGGGTGGAGAACATTGGTTATGTGGGTCAAGAGCGAGAAGTGTCTATTCTCCCAATTTAAGAAAAAAATAATTAATGATAATAAAAATAATGATAAAGATGAAGGGTAAAATATTGTTGTTTGTCCTGATATTGATTCTTATTATTGGTTGTTCTGAGGTAAGTAAGGAAATTCCCAGTGAAACAACTAAATGGCCTGAGGTTTATTTTTGTCCCAGGGAGAATTGTTCTGAAAGGATGGTAGAAGTTTTAGAGTCTGCTGAAGAGTCTGTTCATTGCGCACTTTTTGACATTAATCTTAAGGATGTTATTGGTGTTTTGGCTGAAAAAAGCAAAAGCATGGATGTTAAGCTTGTTGTGGATAACAATTATTACCACAAGATTAAGGGAGAAAATGTCAGACAGGATGATAACAATCAGTTAACCCACAATAAGTTTTGCATTGTTGATGGAAAGAAGGTTACTACGGGCTCTTTTAACCCTACAGAACGTGGAGCATATAAAAATAATAACAATTTTCTTGTGTTTTATTCTAAGTATCTTGCTGAGAATTATGAGGATGAATTTGATGAGTTGTGGAATGGAGTGTTTGGAGATGGTGGCAAGGTTAAGACTCCTGTAATTTATTTGAACAATAAGAGGGTAGAGAATTATTTCTGCCCTGAGGATGACTGCAAAGGACATGTTATTAATATACTGAGGAGAGCAAGAAAAAGCGTTTATTTTATGACTTTTTCATTTACTGATGAAGAGATTGCTGATGCAATATTATTTAATGATGAAGCTGAGATTAAGGGTGTTTTTGAGAAGACGCAGGCTGGCTCTAAGTATTCACAATATCACAGATTGAATGATTTTAAGATGGATGTTAAAAAGGATAGCAATTCTTATAATATGCACCATAAAGTGTTTATTGTTGATGGCGAAATAGTTATTACCGGCTCTTACAACCCAACTGGCGCTGGGTCTCATAAGAATGATGAGAATGTTGTGGTTATTTATGATAAGGATATTGCTAAGGAATATTTGGAGGAGTTTGAATTGGTGTGGGGCAAAGAATAAATTTTATATATAATCTGTTATTCTAATGTTTTACTATGAAATATGACATATTTGGAATTGGGTCAGCGTTGATGGACTTTTTGATAGAAGTTGAGCATGATGAGTTAATAGAGCTTAACCTAAAGAAAGGGCAGTTTCACCTTATTGATGAAAATCAGTCAAAAGAGCTGCTGAAAAAGCTTGAGAAGTATAATGTTAAGACAAGCCCTGGTGGAAGTTCTGCAAATACATTGTATGGGGCTGCATTGCTTGGAAGCAATGTTGTTTTCTGCGGCAAGGTTGGCAAGGACAAGCACGGAGATATATATGAACAAAAGATGGTGGATGGGAATGTTAAGCCAACACTGGCCAGAGCAGAAAATATAACAGGGCATGCCATTACATTCATAACTCCTGACAGCGAAAGGACTTTTGCTGTTCATTTAGGCGCTGCTGTGCATTTAGAGAAGGATGATGTTTTTTTTGAAGATCTGAATCAGAGCAGGATACTGCATATTGAAGGGTATCAGCTTGAGGATAAGAATTTAAGGGATGTTTCACTCCATGCAATGCAGTTTGCCAAGAAGAAAGGTGTGAAGATCAGTATTGACTTAGGCGATCCAGGGATTGTATCCAGGAATAAAGCAGACATTAAAAAGATGGTAAATGAATATGCTGATATTGTTTTTGCGAATGAAGAGGAAGCTAATGCACTTACTGGTTTAGAGCCGTTAGAGGCATTGAAAGAGATAGCTCAAATAACTGACATTGCAATAGTAAAGGTTGGCAAAAAAGGATCTTATATTAAACAAGGAGAGAAAGTGTATGAAATACCTCCGTATGAAGCAAAGGCTGTTGATACGACAGGAGCTGGTGATATGTTTGCAGCAGGGGTTTTGTATGGTATTTCACAGGGTAGAAATCTAAACATTTCTGGCAGAATAGGTAGTTATTTTGCTGCAAAGGTTGTTGAGAAGATAGGTGCTAGATTAGATAAGATTGAGAAAAGAGAGGTTGAAGAGGTAATAGCGAGTATAAAATGAGCATAGCAAGCAATATATCAGAGATTAGAAAAGATGTTCCTGAATCTGTGGTTATAGTTGCTGCCTCTAAAACAAGGACTGTTGAGGAGATTCAGGAAGCAATATCTGCCGGGATTAATGTTATAGGGGAGAATTATGTGCAGGAAGCTGAAGAGAAGTTTAAGGTGTTAAAAGGTAAGGTTAAGTTTTATTGCATAGGGCAGCTGCAGACAAACAAGGTGAAAAAAGCAGTTAAGATATTTGATATGATCCAGACTGTTGATTCTTTGAAAATTGCCAAAGAGATAGATAAACGATGCAAGAGCATTGATAAGGTAATGCCAATATTGATTGAAATCAATTCTGGAGAAGAGGAGAATAAATCCGGCTGTATGCCTGAAAAGGTTGAAGAGTTAGTTAAAGAGGTTTCAGAGCTGCAGAATGTCAAGGTAAAAGGCCTGATGACAATGGCTCCTTTTTTTGATGATGCAGAGAAAGCAAGGCCTTATTTCAAGAAGACAAAGGGGTTGTTTGACCGAATAAAAGGGCTGGAGATTTTGTCGATGGGCATGAGCCATAGCTATAAGGTTGCGATTTCTGAAGGGGCTAACATGGTTAGGATAGGAACTAAGATTTTTGGGGAAAGGGAATATTAGTAATCCTCTTCTTTATTTCTTCTGATGAGTGGAGTATTGTGGATGATAGTATAGGTTCTTTTTGTGTTGTGCCTGGTTTTGCGGTTGTTGTCTTTGCTGAGGTTGCTGAGGTGCTGGTTGTGGGGGAGCTTGTCCCTGCTGTGCACGAGGATGTTGTGGTTGAGTGGAGTGTGCTGGCTGTTGGGGATACCTAGCTGGTTGTCCTGGCTGCACATGGGCTGGTCTTTGAGGGTATTGCGGCTGCACGGATCTTTGAGGAGGGTATACTGGTTGTTGAGGTTGTGCTGGTCTTTGGGGATATGCTGTTCTTGGATGTGTATGTTGTGGATGACGGCGTATAAGGTGATGAGGATGCGCTGATTGTCTCCGACCATATCTTTGCTGTAACATCTGTTTAAATTTCTCTTCTTTTTTTCTTTTGGATACTCCTCTTACTACTACAACTCCTCCTAGGATTATGGGTACTATGATAAATAGGAGTATTGGAAGCCTGGCAGGGCTAAGTAATGAAGGTTTTTCCTGAGCTGAAAGGGCCACTATTCCGTTTTCAACCCTGCCGCTCAAGGCAGCTGTTTTGTCCTCTTTAATATAAGTATATTGAAAATCAAAACCGTTTCCAGATTCTAAAAATATCTTGTCATTAAATACATAATTATCTAAGAGCAATTCATTTTGTTGAGATATAAATTCTACATCAATATCAACAAGTTCTTCTGCTATTAACTTATCTGACTTAGTGCATGTGTTATTCAAACATCCATAATCAACATCACACCCGCAATCTGAACAACATGTTGCTTTTGTTTCATTTCCTTCACATTTCTGATCTCCGCAGACTATTAATTCTGGGCAATCTGCATCTACTGTGATGTCGCCTCCTGCAGGACAACAGTTATCACCAGAGGTATAATTAATTATAGGCTCATTTGTACAGTCCTTTGGTTCTCCAGCACATAAATCAGTTGTGCAGGGGTCATTATCATTACATTCTATAGTGCTATTACAGTTATCCGGCAGTTTACAATCAGTATCAATTGTGTTATTGCACTTATTTGGGCAGCAGCCATCAGCATTCCTGCACCAAACAATATATTTATGCTTGCATTTCAATGGATCTCCGTCACATTCATCTATTGTGCAAGGGTTGTCATCGTCACAGTCCAGGTTTGAGGCACATTCTTCAACAATAGAGCAGGTCTGGTTAGCGTTTTCAAGATAAAGAAATGATGTGTTCTCATTATAGCGCATATTGAAGTGGAGAGTTGATTCATAAGCCATCAGGTCTAAGACAATGGGGTGGCCGAATTGGTTAGAAGTATTGGTATCATAAACCAGATTTGTATTCTCTTCTTCTTTCTGATTTTTAATGGTTATGCTTTTAGTTGCATTATCCCAACTTATGAAGTTATATTTGTTTTTGCAGACGCCTGTTCCAAGCTGAAATGCTTCTCCCGGCCTTACAAAGGTTCCTCCAAAGCAGTCCTGAGGACAAAGGGTTTCCTCATTATCAATATCCTTGAGGATGTTCTGCACCTCTAACCTTAATCCATTGTATGTAAAATTTTCTCCAATACCTATTGTTTTTTCAGCAGCAGCAGTTGAGTTTATCTGAATCTTTGCTTTAGTATCTGTTCTATCAACTGAGATTATTTTAATAAAAAATGTTGTTTCGTTTAATGTATAGTCAGAGGTTTCGTTTGTTTTAAGGGTTTCTTCCATATACTCATCTGACAGATTTAATATAAAATCAACCTTATCATATCCTATGTAGCACTGACTGTCTCCGCACTGGGCTGCCGTAATTAGGGGGATGGTTAATAAAAATACTAAAAAAAGAAAAAAAGCCGGGATATTCTTAGAAGTCAAAAAACATTGGGGGTGTTTTTTAAGATATCCCGACCAAAAAAACATGAAATTGGACATTTCAGATTTCCTCCTTTATATCAGCAGTAGCAACCATTGTCATCGTGGTCACAATCTGCTTTTCCTGCCTGAACTTTAGGATGAAATTATTGAATTCTTCTACGTCTTTGAATTTCAGCTTTAGAAGAACATCATACTCTCCAGTAACTCCAAAAACTTCTTTTACGTGCTTGTTGCGTAATATTTCCTCATTAAACAGTTTAGAAGGTTTTGTCTTAACAAGCATAAGAACAATAAAGTTTTCTTCAACAGCTTTGTTGTTGAGTTTTAATGTGAATTTCTCTATTATGTTCTCTTTTTTTAGCTTAAGGAGACGGTCGTGAACTGTGCTTGGCCTTATGCCTGTTTTTTTGGCAATATCCCTGATTGGTGTTCTAGAATCTTCCTTTAGGATAGAGATGATATCCTTATCCTTCTTGTCCAGAGGCATTGAGTAGGGTGTTGTCCAACTAATATATAAATATTTCTATTTTTGTCCGGTTTTTTTCTTTTTTTCCGGACAAATTTTATTTATTAATAAGAAAAATATATAAATATTCCGAATACAATCATCAATGGTGATAATCATGGACAAAGGAGATAATTATGAGGTAAAGGATTTAAATTTAGCAGAGTGGGGCAGGAAAGAGATTGAGATTGCAGAAAAAGAGATGCCTGGACTTATAGCAATCAGAGAAAAGTACGGGGCAAAAAAGCCGCTAAGTGGAGCAAGAATTATGGGCAGTTTGCATATGACTATTCAGACTGCTGTTCTTATTGAGACGTTGGTTGAGTTAGGCGCAGAAGTCAGATGGGCAAGCTGTAATATATTTTCAACACAGGACCATGCAGCTGCTGCAATCGCAAAGAGCGGAGTGCCTGTTTTTGCGTGGAAAGGGGAGACGCTAGCAGAGTACTGGAAATGCACAGAAAAGGCTCTTGATTTTGGAGATGGAAAAGGGCCTATGCTTATTGTTGATGATGGAGGAGATGCAACTATGATGGTCCATAAGGGTGTTGAGGTAGAGAAAGACACTTCTATTCTTGAGAAAGATTATTCTAAGGAAGGGGAAGATTTCATTGAGCTTATGAAATGCCTAAAAGAGATACATGCAAAGAACAAGGAGAGATGGTCAAAGGCTGCAGCAGAGATAAAGGGGGTTTCAGAGGAAACAACAACAGGCGTTCACAGGCTATACCAGATGATGGAAGAGAAGAAACTGTTATTTCCTGCAATAAATGTCAATGACTCTGTTACAAAATCAAAATTTGACAACTTATATGGATGCAGGGAAAGCCTTGCAGACGGGATAAAGAGAGCGACAGATGTTATGGTTGCAGGCAAAACTGTATTAGTATGTGGTTATGGTGATGTAGGCAAAGGGTGCTGCCAGTCTATGAAGGGGTTTGGTGCAAGGGTCATTGTAACCGAGGTAGACCCAATATGCGCGCTACAGGCTGCAATGGAAGGCTATGAGGTAAAGACTGTTGAAGATTCGCTAAAGGAAGCAGATATTTATGTGACTACAACAGGCAACAAGGATATAATCACACTAGAGCATATGCAAAAGATGAAAGACCATGCAATTGTCTGCAACATCGGGCATTTTGACAATGAGATCCAGGTAAGCAGGCTTGACCAAATGGAAGGTATAAAGAAAGTTAACATAAAGCCCCAGGTTGACAAGTATATTTTTCCTGACGGGCATGAGATATTTATGCTTGCTGAAGGAAGATTAGTAAATCTTGGCTGCGCAACAGGACATCCTAGCTTTGTGATGAGCAATTCATTTACAAACCAGAGCCTTGCGCAGATAGAGCTTTGGACAAAGAAGCATAAGATTGGAGTATATATGCTGCCTAAGGAGCTGGATGAAGAAGTGGCAAGATTGCATTTGAAAAAGCTTGGTGTCAAGCTGACAAAATTAAGTCCTGAGCAGGCAGAGTATATCGGTGTGAAGGTTAATGGGCCCTATAAGCCAGCGCATTATAGATATTGATTTCTTTATTTTATTTTTAATTTTTGTTAGAATACAACTATAGAATCTGGATTTATATGTATCCCTTTATCAGCTATCTCCATAGATACTGTTTTTTCTGGGATTTTTGTACACCTCATCTTTAGGATTTCTAATGCCCTTTTTCTGATGCCTTTTCTCTTGATATGGTAAAGTACGATTATGCCGTCTACTTCAAATTCCAAAGCGGCGGATAGTATTCCTGAATCAGTATCATCTTTGAAAGTCATTTGAGATGTCATTAGGCCTGTGCAATTCCACTTGCCGATTAAGCTGAATAATGTAAGTGCTGCTCCTTTTTTTGTCAGCTCATCTTCGTAAAGCAAAGAGAAAGAGGATATAGAATCAATAACTATCCGCTTAATGCCGCTTTTTTCAATGACGTTCTCTATTACTCCTCCGCCTTCTGTCAGCATGCGTTTTACCTGCTCTGGAGTGTATTCCAAAAAGACCAGTTTTCCCTGCTTTTCATGTTTAGCCAGATCCCAGCCAAATCTAGACATATCTGCATATACCTTGTGTTTTCTTTCTTCAAAGGTTATGTAAAGGCCTGGCTCGTTGTATTTAGTAATGCCATTTATAATAAACTGCATCGCAAGGATGGTTTTTCCGGTTCCTGCTCCTCCTGCAATCAGGTTAATGCTATTTTCCCTTAGGCCGCCTTCTACCATCTGGTCAAAACCAGGGATACCCATAGGTATTCTTTTTAGTTTATCATTCATTTTTTCTTGAGGTCTTTTTCTATCAGTGAGAATGGAAGCTGGTCAGGGAATACAGTTATGCCCCCTTTTCCTATTGTGAAAGGGAATATATCCATAAGATGGTCCTGGCCCCTCATCTTAGCTACTGTTATGCATCTCTCAAATGATGCCAGTTTTCTTATTTTCATCATAAATATAAGGCCATCAAACAGGAAATCCTCTGGCTGGAACTTTATTTTATCGATATCAAGAGTAGTTTGCTGGGATGTGCTTAGGAATGTCACTCCTGATTGCTTCATCCTAACTAAGAAGTCAAGTACCTCTCTTCTGAACTCAATTGAGCCAGGGCTATGTGCATATTCAAACAAGCTTAGAGAATCAAGCACAACCCGTTTAACCTTCTTTTCTTTGATTATCTTTAAAGGGGTTGAGATATCCATCATGTTTGCGCTTGATATTTCTTGCTGGGTTATTGTTGTCAAGAACCACCGGTCAATAGACCGGTGGCATGACGCGAGAGCGTCATCTCAATTGGATGGACCAGTGGTTCTTGAGCATGCTCAGGAATATATCACCTTCCAATATATGATTGTGGACTTCGTCCACTGGTCAATAGACCAGTGGTATATTCCCGACATATTAAACCTTTTTTCTCATATTTAGCTAGAGGTATTTCTAAAGACTGAGAATACTCTCTTAAGGAATCTACGGTTTCTTCAAGTGTGATGAATAAGCCTGGCTCGTTATTTTTTGCTCCTTCGACAAGAAATTGTGAGCCTAAGATTGTTTTTCCTGTTCCAGGCGCACCATCAATCATAACGCAAGAACCTCTCTGTATGCCACCTTTTAATACCTGGTCAAATCCAGGAATGCCTGTAGGTATCAAATCCATAACTATCACCTTTTTTTTATTTAAGTGTTAATAATTGCTGAACTCATATAAATAGTTATCTGAAAAATAAATACGAAAAAAGATCATTAAAAATAAATCAATAAAAACTAAAAATCATTAACTAAGAAAACCAGTATAATAAAAATTTTAAAAAAATAATAATTAAAAACGAAGAAATACTGATTAAAAAAAGAAAAAGTAATGATTAATAAAAAAATAAACGTAATGATAGTAAAAATTAATCGTATTGGTTAAAAAATAAATAATAAAATTTATAAATTAGCTGATTAAACTAGAGAATATGGCTGAAAAGGATGTTTATTCTGAAGAGGGCAGAGAAGACTTAGTTGATAATGATGAGATAAGTTCTACTGAAGAAGGCTTTATGGAAGGAGCTGATGGTGATGGCCAGGGAGCAAAGTGCAGGAAATGCGGCAAACTGTTGTTGGACGATGTTGTAGAGAAAGAGATTAATGGTGAGGTTTGTAGGTTTTGTTCTGGTAAGTGCGCTGATGGGTTTGGTAAGGGGAAGGAAGAATAGGAGTTTAGTTTTATTTTAATTTCTATAAAGTAGTAAAATTTATAAATGTATTTAACATACCTATTTTTAATATGGCAGAGGAAGATTTAGGTTCACATATAATTGCAGACACCACAACAAAAGGCGAGCCAATATTTATATCTAAATCAAAAAAAGACTTGACTCATAACTTTAGAGACCCTAAAGAATAACGAAAGTATTGTCATACCATTTCTCTGCAATCTCTTTATCCTCTTGCTTTTCTTTCTCCTTTTTGTACTTTTTGTTCTTTATTTTGTCGCTTACCAACACAACCACATCGTCTCCTATAAACTTTTTAAAGAAGTTTATAACTGCACCATTGCCAGACTTTACAACCTTACTTTCATATACTCCATCAGGTTCTACCCTTATTGTTTTTCCTATCTCAATCTTAACTGGTTTCTTTCTTGACATTTTTATCATCCTCCTTTACTAAGTATTCATTTTTGTCCCACTGATAGCCACAGTCTTTGCACCTGTAGTAAACTAAAGTCTTGCAACTATCAGGATTATAATGTTTCTCCATCCTTATATCGTGAGTGTGACCACACTCAGGACACTTGTCCATTTTTCACCTCCTGCGCTATTTCTTTTGCTAACCGAATAGACCAGTTGTTTAACTGCCTCTGCCATGCTCCATTGTAAGGAGACCACCTGAATCCGTTTTGTTTTAGTTTTGTCCTTACTGCATCATCTGGCTTTCCAGGAAATATGAGCCTTACTCTGTTATCATCTTTATCAGTCTTTAATGTTATCTCTCCGTAGGTTTCTTCAATCTCTTCTATGTTCTCTTGTTTGTTTAAGTACTCAATCCTTAGTTTAACTGACCTTATGTTCTGGCCCAAGTTTGATAAGTGGTAAGCATCAGCTATTGATTCTCCTTTCTTCTTCTGTTCTTTGTTGTATGCTTTTATCTTTTCTCTCTGTTCCTCAAGTTTTATCAGTTTCTCTTTGAGTTTCTTTACTGCTGCTGGGTCGTCTGAACTGATTGTAGTATCATTCTCAAGTCGTGTTGCTCTCCCCTCATAATGCTCTGATTTTTTTGAATCATCTATAGCGTTCTGCATCTTGTTTTCATATCTCTTAATTGTGTTCCTATGCCTTTTCTCAGATGAACACTAATATTTTGAGCTAATTCAGTTTTGCTACCGGCGCGTTTTTGTATGTTATTCAAAGCGGTAATCATATTCGTATCTAATCTATCAATCTTCTCATCCTCGAACTCTATTTTTTGAAGAGCAGGGATTTCTGCTAGTTGTTTTTCGCTGTTCTGTTCAAGAGCAGCTGCAACTCTTTCAAGAAAAGTCCTTTTTTTGCCATAATCGTTCAATAGGAATAAAGGTATTTAAATTTATTGTAAATAAATTAGAAAGAAAAGTATATAAATATCTATGCATTACCTGAATTCGTGCCATTTTCAAAGTCGTTCCCAAGGACAACAGAGAAGAGTGTTTATCCTAAATGGGAAGAGGTTTTTCTTTCTGAGGAAGAGGAAAAATAGCAGGAAAGGTTGTGCAAGGAAGAAAATATAAGGTTAATGAAGGAATGCGTTGACGATGCAAAAGGCATTATGCAAGACAAAGTTTTGAAGGATTTTCAGAGTGACTTAATCTCTTTGGCTAGGGCATTATTCGAAAAACGGGCATCTCATTCTGTTTACTGGAAAGAGAGCAAGTGTAAAGAGAAGTTTGATAAGGAAGTTTAGATTAATTCCTGTGTTATCCGTTTATTATTTCCCTTCGATAAAATAATTCGTCTTTGCATATATTAAACCTCCGCTTTCATCTTCCTGATGAAAGCCATATGGGGTGTTTCTAACTCATCAATTCTTAAGCTCAAA
>Ga0187833_10004252_pt1 | contig 14077 bp, 17 predicted proteins | sample ETNtaG_37_FD_167968 | JGI IMG/M metagenome (GOLD analysis project Ga0187833, IMG submission 167968) | Marine microbial and viral communities from oxygen minimum zone, Eastern Pacific Ocean - ETNP2014_SV_400_PacBio MetaG (Illumina Assembly) | ecosystem: Environmental > Aquatic > Marine > Hypoxic... | reverse complement strand
CAAAGTCCGATTACTGAAAAAAATTCTTTTTTTAGTCCAGATATGGAATTAGAGTGTCTATCAAGTATAATACTTTGAAAACTGACTTTATGGTATAAGAATAAAGTTATACATAAGGCAAATTTGTATTCTTTTTATTGCCCACTATCATCGATCGCCTTGCCAAGGGAATGATCTTAATCGGTGCATCTGCTTGGCTGCCTTATTTCATTCTAATCGCTGTAGGGAACAATCCTGAGATTTTTATTTTCTTAATGATTCATCTATCTTTCATTATACCTGGTATTTTGATAAAGGAACGCAATCGTATAAAAAATCTAAAGAAAGTGCTTGGGTCCTAGATAATGCAATTAGATAAATAGATTTATCCTTGGCTAATTAATACTATTCATTATCATTTTCAATAAATCTGTTTAGAGATTTTACCATTGCTTCTAATGTATATTTATTCGGAGTAACTTGTACATCTATCCCAAGGTTTTCCAGAGTTTTTTTTGTAACTGAACCTATTGAAACTACAACTACTCTATCATTAAGTGATTTTTTCAGCTTTTCTGTAATCCGATTCTTTTCGGCAATCTGAAAGAGATTTAGGACTGCAACAGAAGAAGTAAATGTAATGATATCTACTCTACCTTTTGTTATGTCATAGATCAGTTGTAAAACATCATTTGTATCCTTTGGAAGTTTTGTTTCATAAACTGGGAATTGAATTATCTCTGCATAATCTCCCTTAATCTGTTTGGTAAGATAATCAGTAGGATTAGTTGTTCTCGGTAATGCAATAATCTTATCATGCTGGTCAAGTTTTAAGAGCACATCTGCTAGACCTTGCGAGCTATAATCCTCCGGTGTACCCTCTACATGAATACCTTTGGATATGATAAGCGATCTAGTTTTGCTACCTATTGAGAAAACCTGCATCTTTGAGATAGCATTCTTTATTTCATTTTTCAGGCCTATTTTTTCAGAAATTGATATGAAACTTAGAAAAGCATTCTGACTCATAAAGATGATAATATCTACTTGACCAGTAGCTATACGCTGAATAGGTTTCATAACTTTGTCATTAATTGGAACGGAATCTATTTCAACAGTTGGAACGTTATGCGGTATACCCCCAAGTTGGGTAATCATCTTGGAAAGCATATCGGTTTGCTGTTTCGGTCTTGTTATGACAACACGTTTTCCCTTTAGTGTCATGTATCTACGTCACTAAACCATGACAACTTTTCGCGTATCTTAACAACTTCACCTATTACAATTACTGCTGGAGGTTTTACTCCTACCGAAGAAGCTTTATTGTACAAGTCTTTTAGTAATCCTTCGGTTATTCTCTGTCGTTTTGTAGTTCCCCATTCTATAATAGCTGCAGGTGTCTCTTGATCAAGCCCACCTTTTATCAATGTATCAGTAATCTCATTTAGTCTTTTTATGCCCATTAACACAACAATAGTATCGGTAGCAGTTGCCAATTTCTCCCAATTTACCCTTGAATGTATCTTATCTGGATCCTCGTGACCCGTTACAATAGCAACTGAGGATGCATGAAGTCGGTGGGTAACTGGTATTCCAAAATAGGCTGGTGCAGCTAAAGCAGAAGGTATACCTGGAACAACCTCAAACTTCACTCCTTCTTTCTTAAGATATTCTGCTTCTTCTCCTCCTCTTCCAAATAGAAAAGGGTCTCCACCTTTCAATCTAACAACTTTCTTGCCTCGTTTTGCGTTTCTTACTAGAATCTCAACTATTTGCGATTGTGGAATTGGATGATTGCTTGAATGTTTTCCTACATATATTTTCTCTGCTCTATTTGGAAGTGTTTTAAGAAGTTCCTTGGAAACAAGACGATCATACAGTATAACATCAGCTTTTTTCAGAATCATAAAGGCTTTAACCGTAATTAGATCTGGGTCACCAGGTCCTGCTCCAACAAGAAAGACTATACCTTTACTCGAAATGTTTCACCATTCCTGTAACTTTTTCTGATTCCTTGGTAAGCTCTTTAGCTGCTTTCTTTCCCACTTCTTCAGGATTATCTAATCTACCATGAAAGGTGGACTGAACTCTATGTTCTCCATTAGATGAAAAAAGCATAGCATACATACTTAGATTATCTCTCTTTGATACTGCTAACGCTCCTATAGGTACTTTGCATCCTCCTCCAATTTGAGATAGGAATGTTCTCTCTGCTGTTATCTCTGCCTTGCTCTGTGAATTGTTAATTTGATTGAATATTTTTCTTAGATCTTCTCTATCTCTTTTAATCGTAATCGCAATAGCGCCTTGTCCTGGTGCAGCTGGAAAATCTTTTGGTGGTAATCGTTTTGTTTTATTTTTTATATTCAGTCTATTTAATCCAGCTTCAGCAAGAATAATCGCGTCAAAAAGGCCTTCCTCAAGTTTCCTTATTCTCGTATCAATGTTTCCTCTTATTGGTTTAATATTCAAATCCGGTCTTAAATATCGTAACTGAGCTTCTCGTCTGGGACTTCCTATTCCCACAATTGCTCCACTAGGAATTTCTTTGATATTGTAACCAGAATTAGATACAAGCGTATCATATGGTGATTCTCTATTTGAGACTGCAGCGATCATTAAATTAGTATTGTAATCGATAGGGAGGTCTTTCATACTATGGACCGCAAAATCCACTTCACCTTTATCTACTGCGGTATTGATTTCTTTTTCAAAAGCACCTTCACCGCCTATAGAAGGTATAGATTGCTCATTCATCTTATCACCAGAAGTTTTTATGATTACCCTAGACACTTCTATGTCCTCCATCACTTGCATTAAGTTTCGAACAACTTCGTCTGTCTGAATAACCGCTAGCTTACTTCCCCTAGTTCCAGCAACGAGTCTCACGTTAATCCCTCGTAATCTCCTTTAGTGCAGAACCTATTACTTCAATTGTTTTTTCAATGTCTTCATTTGTATGAGCCGTTGAAAGAAAACATGTCTCAAATTGTGATGGAGGTACAAATATTCCTCTTTCCAGAAGGATTTTGTGATAACGTTGAAATTTATTAATGTCTGAAGATTTAGCATCCTTATAGTTGTTGACTGGATTATCCGTTAAAAATATCTGAAACATAGAAGATAGTCCATTAACTTGCGCATGGACTTTAGAATCTTCAGCTTGTTCTCTCAGACCGTTCCTCATCTTTTCTCCTGTTTTTCTTAACACATCATAAATTCTATTTCTTTCATCCGTTAGTTGTCTTAGAACAGTCAACCCGGCAGTGATCGATATTGGATTTCCACTGAAGGTTCCTGCTTGATAAACATCTCCAATTGGTGAATTGAGAGACATAATTTTCTTAGTTCCACCAAATGCACCTATTGGAAATCCTCCACCAATTATCTTTCCTAATGTTACTATATCCGGTTTCACATTGTAGTATTCTTGTGCTCCACCTAGACCTAATCTGAAACCTGTAATCGCTTCATCAAATATTAGTAATATCCCTTTCTCAGCAGTAGCTTTTCTTATTGCTTGAAGGTAACCATCCTTCGGTAAGATTACTCCAGCATTTCCTATTACTGGTTCTAATATCACGGCTGCTATTTCGCTACCCTTCTTTTCAATAGTTTTTTCGAAAACATCTATATTGTTGAAAGGTAACAGAATCGTATTCTTTATCGTGTCAGGTGGTATCCCAAGTGAATCTGGATCTCCAAAAGTTGAAGCTCCTGAACCCGCTTTTACGAGAACATAATCATGTGCTCCATGATAACATCCTTCAAACTTAACAATCTTATTTCGTTCAGTGAATCCTCGTGCTAATCGTATCGCATGCATGGTTGCTTCAGTTCCACTATTCGTCACTCTAATCATATCGACACAAGGGACAGCTTGAGCGATTAGCTCTGCAAATTCTATCTCTATTTCAGTTGGAGTACCGAATATGGACCCATTTGGGAGCTGCTTTCTTACGGCCTCTAATACTCTAGGGTTTCCATGTCCCAGAATCAAAGGACCATATGCCATACAATAATCAATGTACGAATTCCCGTCAATATCAACTATCTTAGAACCATTAGCCTTTGCAGTAAAGAATGGAGATGGAGCATAATATCTTACTGGACTATTAACACCTCCTGGTATTATCTGTCTAGCTCGGTCATACATTTTTTTGGATGTATGGGTTTCTTTATTTTTCTTAACCATAAATTATTCCATCCATTTTGATATTTATCAATAAGCTTTGTCTATCCATATACAGTACTTTGTTTCTTCTATTCTCCCCATTAACTTCCATGTTTTTTGAGGGACTTATAGTACGAATGTTGGATTAGCTTTTATCAATTCTGTCGTGACTGAAATCCGTACATCTTTTATACCATTAATCATCTTTACTTCTTTGACAAATTCGTTAAAATGATTGATGTCACGTGCATAGACAACAGTGACGATATCGTATTCACCTGTACTACGATAAATGTAACTCGTCTCTGGTAGGGCTATTAATTTCTCGGTTATTGTTTTGATGTGAGTAGGTTTTAACTTCATTAGTATAGCTCCACTTACTGAAAACCCTATCATTGCCGGGTTTAATATAGCCGTAAAAGCTCTAATTACTCCTTTTTTTTGTAAGCGTTTTATACGATACCTTATTGTTGCTTCAGCCACACCAGCTTTTTTCGCAATCTCAGAATAAGGGACTCTTCCATTCCTCTGAAGCGAATTTAGAATTGTTTTATCAACATTATCTAAAACTGGAGATATCGAGAGTTTCCACCTTAATTTTGACATGATAAATAGAGTCTTATGAACCTTTACACTGTAAATATCATTAAATGAAATTCTTGATTATCTTTGATATTTTGTAAACCTTTGGTGGACCTTCCATCTAACATAGAGTCCAAAGGCGATTCCAACAAACATTCCTCCCAAATGTGCTCCATGCGCAATATCTGATGGTGCAAAAAGACCTGCAAAATCCATGAATCCCCAAAATACTGCAACAAGTATCATAGGCATAGGCATCATTCCAATGAATACCATCATCATGGGTGCAAGGGTTGCAAGAGCACCAATTATTCCATAGATTGCACCAGATGCACCTATTGCTGGGGTAAATGGATCACCTGCAGTTATTAGGTATCCTATGTTACCGACTATCCCTGAGATGAAGAAAAGAGTCACAAATGCTTTTCTGCCAATACTTCTCTCAAGGTTAATACCCAAAAAGAATAGCACTAACATATTGAAAAAGAGGTGTTCTATATCGGCGTGAAGAAAGATGGAAGTAACAAACATCCAGGGTGATTCAAAAGCATAAGCCGGAACGAACGCAAAATATCCCCACAAGTTGGTAACCATCTGAAACAAAAAACCTGCTACTGATAACGCGATGAAAATGAATGTCCATTTAGGAGGTTCCAACTGCAATGACTAGACCACTTATTTTATTTGAAACTGCTGTATGTATTCTTTAAGCATTGCTTTCGCTCAGATGTGTCTTCTAGCTTGGGTTTAACTGATTTGATATTATCTATTATTAATAGGCGGGAGAATTCATTGTTTTACTTTTTTCCCTCAAGGGCTTCATAGACATGGCCGACAATCTTTATGGAGGGTTTTAGTACAGTTTCACCTTCATTCCAGCTTGCTGGACATGCCGATCCTGGATTTTCTCTCACGAATTTGACTGCTTTGAGAAGTCTTACAATTTCGTTTGAACTTCTTCCGATATTACCATCCACTGTATAAATAATTCTCAGAATTCCATCAGGATCTATGATGAATGCTCCCCTTTGAGAAAGATTAGACTCTTCATCATCAACTCCATAGTCAATCGAAACTGTACCTGTATGATCTGCAGCTAAAGGATACTTCACGTCCTTAAGGAGTCTTTCCGTTTCTAGCCAAGCTTTATGAGTGAAAACTGTGTCGGTACTTACTGCCAAAACTTCTCCTCCCAATTGTTGTATGGTACTGTATTTTTGTCCTAATTCCTTTAGTTCTGTTGGACAAACAAAAGTAAAGTCAGCAGGATAAAAGAATAGGACAAGCCATTTTCCTTTATAATCTTCGAGTTGAACATTCTTATCTTCATCTGTAACTGGAAAATATGTTGCCATATCGAAAGGCGGTGCGGGTTTACCAATTCTTGCGCTCATTATGAAATGAATTACTTTGTCATGCTATTTTAACATTTATTTATTGTACAAATTGGTCTCTAACAGTAGCGGTAACCTCTAGTTGTATTATTTCATCAGATCTCCAGATTGTAAAAGTTACAGTTTGGCTAGGTGATACAAATTCTGCAACGTAACCTGACCAATCTGACCAGTCAATAACTTGGATATCATCTATTGCAATTATTATGTCTACTGCAATATATCCCACATTACCTTCTTCATCTTCTGTTTCCATTCCTGCAGTTAGCCCTGCGTTTCCAGCAGGAAGTCCAGGAGTAACATCAACCACCATCAATCCTGTTTGGGTAATGTTTACATTTACGATATTTGTTGATTGAATATCTTCTGGAGTTAATGGAACAGCGTAGAAACCAAATAATGGGTGATCATAATGACCTTGTTCGATCAGGGATGGTGCTACACGATTGACTATGTTTGAAGGGACCGCGAAATTGAAACCAGCATCTGTTCCGGCGTTTGTTATTCCAACAACATTTGCTGATAGGTCAAAAAGTGGACCACCTGAGCTACCTGGTGCTATCGTTAAATCAATCTGCAAAACTGGGATGATTATTGGTACATCATCAATCTCTATTTGTCTGTTTACTTGACTTACAAATCCTGAAGATAGACTTTGTGTTAATCCAAGCGGATTACCTATTGCAACTAATTGTTGTCCGATATAGAGGTTTGAAGAGTTTCCTAATTGTAAGGGTATTGAGTCAACTGGTGGAGTTGAGACTCTTATCACTGCTATATCAGAATATGCATCTTCTCCGACAATAATCGCATTGCTTCGTGATTTATCATAGAATTCGACTTCTATTTCTGATGCGCCTTCTACAACATGCCAATTCGTTACAATTAGGTTTGTTGTGATCTTAGAATCAATACTATACATAAATCCTGATCCTTGTCCTTGATCTGTTCTAATAACAACTACAGATTTGGAAGCCATTTCATAAACATCTATGGGGGTCTGTGCAGATGTTCTGCTTACTTTTTCTTCAAGTTGTTGCACATTTTCTGAAAGTGCATCTAGATTTGAACTTATCATCCCTATAGTTGAGATCATCTCTTCTATTGATGCGCTTAGTTTACTAATAGTTGATAGAATTTCTTCATTATCATCTTGAACTTCGGTAAGACTATTCTGCAGGAATTCTCTTGTTTGAGTAAGATTTCTGGTTAATGCATCTGTTTGTAATGTAAACTTATTTTCCAAAGCAACAATTTCGGATAGTGTGGTTCGGTTCAAGGTGTTTAGTAATTCACTATTATCCAATACAGTGGAAAGTTCCTCGTTTAAAGACGAAAGTGTGGATTCGATTGAGTCTATTTTTCTTTGGGTCTCAGCAAGATCTATCTGTGTATTTTGCTCTGGAATAGTAAAAATATAGTAGCTATTAACACTTGAAATAGCAATTGCAATAATGAATAATGCTCCTACTGCCATTATAGCCCTACTTGTCATACTTTAAATTAGTAATCAATTACATATATGCATTATTTTCTTAGTTACATAATCGATACAATGATTAATTTACGCATATCTCTAATTTTTTAGCTTGATAATGGGCTTGGTGTTCCCATTATCCTGGATTCTAGGAGCTAATACGCATGTTCTGTGCGTTTGTGTTCTTTTAATGCAATAGTGTGAGGAAGCATCTTTTTACATATCGGGCACATTACTATAGTATCGGTTCTCATTATTATCCTCTTTTTCCTCTTAGTAGTTAAAGCAACAAGGTTGATAAATCTTGATTTGTTACTTTATCTAAAGTTGATTGAAAAAATCGATGAATTTAAACTTTGGTATTTGCTAATTAAATAATGGAATAGATTCTGTGGAATGAATATAATTTAAGCTCAATCTTTTCTTTTTAAAAAAATATGATATTTGGGAATCATTCATCCCCGATATCATTTTCAACTAATGAAGTAATATCTATGAATGGTACTGTGTCTCCACCAAGAAACACCGGTAGTTTACCGTCCCATTTTTCGATTGCTTTGAATTGGTTAAGAAGTGCAGTTACTTCCTGTTTCTGTATGTTTAGTGCTTCTGCTTTAGCTTCTGCATCCAATAATATTGCGTCTGCAAGTGCTGCTGCTTCAAGTCTTATTGATTCGGCGATTCCTCCAGCCTTGGCAATTGCTTGCATTGCTTCTATTTCTATTCTGTCAAGTACACGTTCTGCTTCAAGAGCTTCTTGTTCTGCTTTCACCTTTGCTTCAATAGCTGCATTGAACGTATCTGAGAAATCGAAGTTTTCTATTAACACATTCTCAATGATAATACCGTATATTTGTAGACGACCTGCTAAATCATCTTGAATTACTTGTCTTACTGTTGCTCTTTTTGTAATTAGCTCTTCAGCCGTAAACTGTGCTGTCCCTGCTTTAACTGATTCTTGAATTGCTGGTGCAATAATACGATCTCCATATTCAAGCCTAAGTGTCTGATAAACTGTATTGGCTAAACTTGGATCTACATGAAAGTTTACTGCAATAGTTGTACTGACTACCTGAAGATCTGCAGATGCAGCTGATGTACTAGTCGATATTTTTAGTGTCTGGGCATTTACATTAATTATGTCTTGTACAAATGGGATTACGAAGTAAGGTCCTCCCTCATCATGTATGTTGTCTCCCACTTCTCCGAAGGTAACTAAGACTCCTCTGTGACCTGAGTCTACAGTTCTCAGAGAAAAGAAACCTGCTACGACAATCAAACCAATAATTACTGCAATTATGATGTATTTCGGTTTTATAGGATTGTTGATAACGATATTCTTTGGTATTCCACTATTTTCCATTTCTTTTTCCTCAAGTATAACCCGATATATAGGGGGATATATGAAGATTAATAACCCCCTATATGTATACTAATATATCACACTATATTTATATATGCCAACATTCCACACAGAAAGCATAAGAACAGGAATTGTGTACATTACAAATGCCAAAAACAAAGGTTTTTCAAGCAAAAGAAGGTTCTAACTCTATGAAAGGGACTATTCCATCTGATGTTGTGTCTGCACTTCATCTCAAACATAATGATAAGATAGAATGGTCAATCGATATAGCGAACGGAAAGATAATTGCAAAGATCAACAAAGTAGATTAGGTTTATAATTACTTTCTTTTTTCAGGCGTAGATCTAAGTTCAAATAAAATATAGTGCAATGTTATTTATTTTGGATCTTCCGTTATTGTTTTAAATAGGTAGTTTGTCTGGAATGGTTGATATAGTTGGATAAAGATCTAGAAATAGCGATAAAGAGATTCCACAGAAAGAATGTAAAAGCTGATGATACGTCAAGTGATAAATCCTTGTTTCCATTCCTAAAGACAAAAGAAGATCCAAATCCATTATTTCCTATTCTAACAAAAAAAGATAAAATAACGCCTTTAGTTCCACATCTTACTGAAATGGTTGGAGTTAAACCGTTATTCCCAGATAATTTGGAACTGTTAGATAATATTCGTAATAGATCTATCCCTGGTTATTCAACTTATGGGGAGCTTACCGCAAATCGATTGCTCCGTAATCCTACTCAAATGAATCCATCAATAGACTTTCTTTACAGATTAAGGAATTCAAGGCTTCTCTAGAAATCTTTAATCAGTTTTGAAGATTATTTTATGGGCCTGTAGATTGCTATCCACGTTATTTCAAAGGAACAACTATTGGTTTCTTTACAAAAAGTTTCACAAGCTTGGGCAATCTTTTTTTCAGCGTAACCCATTTCATATTCTTCACAGAGATATATCGTCTTATTTGCTACGTGTTTCTTAGATACTATTTTTCATCCACTTTTTTTCTAATTATTTATTTTCTTCAATAAAGTATAGATTTCCCTATTTTGGGTGATTTGGTTATGTTCTCTTTTGGTTTGGTTTTCTTCAGGGCTCTTTTAACAATAATTGGAGGACGCAAGTTTCCGCTTCGCACTAAAGAACAACAGTTGGATACCGAAGTTAAGGATACAAATCAAAGTTATTAGAACTTTGAATTACTGATAGAATAATCCGTTGAATTCTATGTTCACATCTTCTAACTTTCTATGTCTAGCCGTACTTTCTTCCAGCCTTCAGTTCCTCTTAGAGTGCTTATCAAAGCGTCAATAACTTTTGAGAATACCATTTCGACATAAGAATTTAATTCTACAGGTTTTTCATCTATCATAACTTTTACCTTCATATCTGTCTTGGTTAATTGAAAGATAGTGTGTGTATAAACGTATTGAAAAATTAAAGATGTTTGTTTCAGACAGAACTGGTATTCAATTTTGTAATTATACTAAAGATAATGTCTTTATATTCAGATTAACAGTCTTGTTGTTCCAAGTTGCAATCCAACAGAGCAGTTTCATTTTTTTTACCACTTATAGCTATTGTCGTTTTAATTTCTCTAGGTGTCATAGTGATCTTCTTCATCTTACCCTCTGAACTATCCACAGAAGATGAGTTTCCAAACTTACCGCTGGATGGTAGTGAACAGGAAGAAATTCCTATCCAGAAGTGGTCTGTAGAAGTAGCTTTTCCAAATATATCATTCAATAGGATGGTTTTTTTGACACATGCAGAAGATGGTTCAGGTTATTTGTTTCTTGTTCTACAGGAGGGAAGAATAATTGTTTTTCCAAATAATGATGATGTTGAGTCGTTAACTGTTTTTCTTGACATAAGAGATAGGGTTAATGATTCTGGTAATGAAGAGGGATTACTGGGTTTGGCATTTGATCCAAACTATGCGAGTAACGGTTACTTTTATGTCCATTATACTGCCTCGTCTCCTGCTAGATCTATAATATCTAGATTCTCTGTGAATGTTGATGATCAACAAAAAGCTGATATTGAAAGTGAATTAGCTATCCTTCAAGTTAATCAACCGTACTCGAACCATAATGGTGGTCATATTGCTTTTGGTCCCGATGGTTACCTCTACATAGGATTGGGTGATGGTGGAAATGGGGGAGATCCTCACGGAAATGGGCAAAATAAAGAGACTCTTCTTAGCACTATTCTGCGAATCGATGTGAGTGATTCATCTGGTCAGGCGAAATACGAAATTCCTCCAGATAATCCTTTTGTAGGTTTAGATAATGCGAAAAGTGAGATATGGGCATATGGGTTACGTAATCCTTGGAGATTCAGTTTTGACGCAGAGACCGGACTATTATGGGTTGGTGATGTAGGACAAAATAAATTTGAAGAGGTGGATATTATTGTGAAAGGTGGAAATTATGGGTGGAATGTGCTTGAGGGTTTCCATTGTTATCCAGAATCGGTTTCTAATTGTGTCAGCGAAGAGTTTGAAGTACCGATCGTTGAGTATGATCATAATGAAGGCTGTTCAGTAACTGGAGGATATGTCTACCGTGGTAGCATTTTAAATTCTCTATATGGTAGTTACATATATGGTGATTTCTGCAGCGGTTTGATTTGGGCTCTAAATTATGATGGATTACAAATAGTGGATCTTACTATGCTTGTTGACTCAGATTTGCAAATATCATCTTTTGGTGAAGATGAAGAAGGTGAGCTTTACATTTTATCGTTTGATAATAAGATCTATAGGTTGAAACTCATTGAATAATTATTTGGGATACTAATTGAATATGATTCTTAAAGAATATTCTAACCTGCAAAAAGTCTTTACAATAGAATGTGAAGAGATTTGAATCTATTCTTATCCTTAGTTTATCTTATTCAGTATGAATCGAGAAGAAGGATGGAAATATAACTAATCTTTCTTTGGTTGCAGCATAGCGAATGCATTTCCTTCAGGATCCATTGCGTGTGCGATCCAGCCTACATTGGGAACCTGTTGTTTTTCTCCTTGGATAGTTCCTCCTAATGATTCAACTTCTTTGATGTAATCATCTATGTTTTCAACAGAGATGTAATTTATCTGTTTGAGGTTTTGGTTTTCCCTTTTGTACATTCCACCATTTATCCCTGGCCTCAAAGGTTCCATTTGTTCATTCGCAGGTACTGTTTCTATAGTCCAATAATCTAGTGGTCCTTGACTCTTCTCAATCTTCCATCCGAAGAGATTTGAATAAAAAGCCTTCAGTTTTTCTACGTTATCAGTGGGAATTTCGAAATGTACTGGTGTGTGATCCATGTTTCTAAAATAGTTTATCTCATATATATTTGAATCGAATGGATAAATAATGGATTTGGATCTTCTTTTTTTCTGTACACTGTTATTCTTGAGTAGTGATTAGAACAACCTTTGTCACAAATCAACTTGTACACAATTATGAATCCCTTTTGAGAATTAATAATTAGTTGCATCTTTGTTTTGAATTCGACAAATTTAACTTAATTTCTATTCTGTAAAATGTTTGAAGCAAATTACTTGCTCAAACGATTTTCTCGACTTAGGTTTAGGGCTTTCTGCCGGATAACCAATTGGAAGCAGTGCTACTACCTTGTATTCTTTAGGTATATTGAGCAAATCCATAACCGTCTGTTGGTAAAATGCTCCTATCCAACAGGTTCCAAGGTCTTCCTCAACAGCTGCAAGCATCATATGGTCTAAAGCAATAGAAATGTCGCATGCATAACCTGGAACTCCACACGACATAATATAGTCTGGATTAAGAGCAACAGCAATAATTACTGCAGGTGCTTCACCAACAAATTCTTGGTATTTTGAAGCATCCGCAAGTTTTTTTCGCATTTCTTGATCAAGTACCACCACAAATTTCCATGGCTGTTTATTGTTAGCAGATGGTGCAAGTCTGCCAGCATCAAGTATTCTCGCTAGCTTTTCTTTTGGTATAGGCTTGTCCAGAAAACGCCTAATACTTCTTCTTTCTCTAATGGCGTCTATAACTTGCATAATCTTTTGCTATAACATTCTTCATTATTATGTATTCTAAGACAAAAATCTTGAAAAGGATCATTTTTTTCCTTTTGAGGAAAACTGTGACTCCAACTAGAGCTATACCTGAAAAAATAGTGGCAATTACAGGTATTGTCCAGTCAGTAGATGAAGGTAGCAGCTCAGAGATGTTGTTCGCAACATCATTTGGGTCAAGAAATTGTCCAAGATACAATTTACTCACTTTCAAGTCTTTATCCAGTAAATACATTATCATACTATGGCTGAAAAGACCATCATCGTCTCTTTCATATGTTATTCCTAAAGATTCAACAGTATCTTTAATTTCGTGTTCGTCTTGAGATCCAAGAAACTTCCAGCCTGAAAGATCAGCTTTGTTAAATAAAGCATATTCTTTTAAAATTTCTGGTGTATCATTGCTATCAAAAGAAATGGATACAAAAACTACATCTTTAGCAAATTTATCTCCTAATAGATCTTGTGTTTGTCTCATTTTGGTAGTTTGAAGAAGACAAACATCTGGGCAATTTGTATAAATAAACGAAAGCATTACTACTTTTCCTCTAACACTTTCGAGACTAAACGCACTTTCTTCTTGATCTATTAGATCAATGTTGGGGACAGTTTCTCCAATTTCAAGGACTCTCAGTGGTTCAACATTTTCATGGGCTAAGATCGGATTAAGAAAAGCTCCAGATAGGAAAAACACTAAGAAATATTTTACAATTCTTCTCATAATCTAAAATAATTTCCGTTTGTAATATATAATAAAGTTTTCATTAATAACTCGATAAACATGATTCATGAGACATTGGAGGAGGGAGTGGGAGTTGAACCCACGTATATCCGCTCTGCAGGCGGACGCGTAACCGTTCCGCCATCCCTCCATTATATGAATCCTATTTTTTATTGTGGAAATAAGTCTTTAGACAAAGTGCATCTAACAGATTCTATGCTCTGACATTAACGTGTTTTTCATCTCCAATTATTCTTCACAATATTGAATTATCTTGTTAGACGTATTTAGTTTTTATAATATCCCTTTTCAGCCTTATGTACTCA
>Ga0187833_10004251_pt1 | contig 14081 bp, 18 predicted proteins | sample ETNtaG_37_FD_167968 | JGI IMG/M metagenome (GOLD analysis project Ga0187833, IMG submission 167968) | Marine microbial and viral communities from oxygen minimum zone, Eastern Pacific Ocean - ETNP2014_SV_400_PacBio MetaG (Illumina Assembly) | ecosystem: Environmental > Aquatic > Marine > Hypoxic... | reverse complement strand
GATTCAGGGAGGAGATCCTGAAGGAACTGGAATGGGTGGTCCAGGATATGAAATAAAAGATGAATTTACTCATACAGGCGGAAATAAAAACGAAAGAGGGACCATCTCAATGGCTAATGCAGGACCTAATACCGGAGGAAGCCAATTTTTCATAAATCTTATAAATAATGATTTTCTAGATGGTAAACATCCAGCTTTTGGAATAGTTGTAGAGGGAATGGATATTGTCGATAAAATAGCTAAGGTTCAAGTCGATGGTAGTGATAGACCATTAGAAGAAGTCAAAATAATCAAAGCAACTATTTTATAGTTCTATAATTTTATAACTCTTAAATGATGAGAAAGATTTATATACTATTCTGACCATGTATACACAGAAAGTATACACATACTTTCAATACACCTCTTTTCCCCTGGACGAGCTAAGATATGCTTTTGCATAAAACTGGCTTTTCTAGGGTTTATATCAACTAAAAAATAAATAAACCTATGGAAACAGATATTTTCAACCACAAGATTTTATGTAAAGATTGTAATATTGAAATGAAATCTATTGAGTTAACAAGAAATGGCTTTTCATCAAGGGCAATAAAATGTCCAAAATGTAATTCTAAAATTATCCATCCCAAAGATGAACAAGAATTTAAAAATTTTAATGAGTTAAAGAAAAAACAATTCAACGTGAAAATGAGGTTTGTTGGAAATTCTTATGCAGTTTCAATCCCTAAAGAAATTGTTAATTTTATGCAAGAACAAGAAAAAATGGTGGATGATATGGTTAAATTATGCTTAGAAGAATTTGGAACATTAAAATTAAATTTTACATGCAACCATCACAAACATTTAAATAATCTTCATTCACATGATAAAAATGAATAAAATAATTTTAAAGGAATTTATAATAATCTAAAATGTCACAAAACAAGGGAATAAAACTTAGGGTTGCCGAAGCATTACAAGACGATGCATATAGGGGAATCGCAAGAATAGATTTTGAAGTAATGAAGGAACTTGGAATCAGACGTGGAGATATCATAACTATAAAAGGAGAGCGAGAAACAGTTGCAATAGCTGATAAAGCATATCCTGCAGATGTTGGAGAGGGCATTATAAGGGTTGATGGAATCATAAGAAAAAATGCACGTACTGGAGTTTCTGAAAATATTATCGTAACTAAAACTGAGATTAAAGAGGCTAAGAAAATAATAATTGCTCCTGCACAGAAAGGTATTAGAATTCAAGGAGATTTAAAGCCAGGACTTCTTGGAAGAGCCATAATAAAGGGAGATATAATTGTTCTTGGAGGAGTTCAGAGAAGAAAAGACTTAATGAATGAAGAATTTGGAATGGATGATATTTTTGGGAATTTAAATGATATCTTTGGAGGACTCGGAAATCTAGGAGGAATCCAACAAATAAGATTTATAGTAGCAAATACAAATCCCAACGCTCCTTGCATAATTACTGAAAACACAGAGGTAGTATTAAGTAGTAAAACAATAGAAATTTCAGAGGATTCAATTCCAGAAGTTACATATGAAGATATAGGTGGTTTAACTGATGAAGTCAAGAAAATAAGGGAAATGGTAGAGTTACCATTAAAAAGACCCGAAATTTTTGAACGTTTAGGAGTTGAACCTCCAAAGGGAGTTCTATTACATGGACATCCCGGAACTGGTAAAACACTTTTGGCAAAAGCTGTTGCAAATGAGTCAGATGCAAATTTTATTCTATTAAATGGTCCAGAAATTATGAGTAAATTCTATGGAGAATCAGAAAAAAAGATTAGGGATATTTTTGAGGATGCTGAAAAAAACGCTCCGTCAATAATATTCATAGATGAAATAGATTCAATAGCTCCTCAAAGAGAAGAGGTTGGTGGAGAAGTTGAACGAAGAGTTGTTAGTCAATTATTAACAATGATGGATGGCCTACAATCAAGAGGAAAGGTAGTTGTGATTGCTGCAACAAACAGACCAAATTCTATAGATCCTGCACTTAGACGTCCAGGAAGATTTGATCGTGAATTAGAATTAAGAGCTCCAGATAAGAAAGGGAGATTACAAATTCTAAAAATCCATACTAGGGGAATGCCCTTAACTAAAGATGTTAATATCGAAGAATTAGCAAGAGTAACTCATGGATTTGTTGGAGCAGACTTGTCTTCATTAGCAAAAGAAGCTGCAATGGTAGTTCTTAGAAAGTTACTCCCTGAATTACAATTAAAAGAAGATGAAGAGATTCCTGAAGCAATTTTAAAGAAGTTAGTAGTTAAAAAGAAGGATTTTGACGAAGCACTGAAGGTAGTTAGACCTTCTGCAATGAGGGAAGTTCTTGTTGAAACTCCTAATGTAAACTGGAATAATGTGGGGGGACTAGATAAAATAAAACAAGAATTAAAGGAAGCAGTTGAATGGCCTTTAAAATTCCCTTCTTCATTTACTAGACTTGGAATCAAAGCTCCAAAAGGAATTTTGCTCTATGGGCCTCCTGGGACTGGTAAAACCCTATTAGCGAAGGCAGTAGCAAAAGAATCAGAGGCAAATTTTATTCAAGTTAAAGGACCTTCGTTATTATCTATGTGGGTAGGAAAATCAGAAGAAGGAATAAGAAAAATATTCGATAGAGCTAGGCAAGTATCTCCTTGTGTGGTATTTTTTGATGAAATTGATTCATTAGCTGGAAAAAGGGGAATGGAAACTGGAACTAAAGTTACAGAAAGAGTGTTAAATCAACTATTAGCAGAAATGGATGGTATAGAAGATCTTTCTAATGTAGTAGTTATTGCAGCAACAAATAGGCCAGATATGTTAGATTCAGCACTCCTAAGGCCTGGAAGATTTGATAGAATATTATTAGTAGGAAGTCCAGAAAAAGAAGGCAGAGAAAAAATATTCAAAATTCATACTAAAAACATGCCTTTAGCTAAAGATGTTAACGTGCAAAAGATAATAAATCAAATAGAAGGTTATGTTGGAGCAGATATAGAATCATTAGTAAGAGAGGCTGCAATGCTCTCTTTAAGGGATAATATAGACTCAGAAGAAGTAGAAATGAAATATTTTGAAGAGGCTATAAAGAAAGTAGGCGCATCTGTAACAAAATCAGACATGGATCGTTATAGGAAGATAGAAACAGAATATCTAAGATCTGCAAAAGCAGCACTAGAGGTTAACAAAAGTTACTTGGGTTAGGTCAAAAATAAGCTAATTTTACAATATTTCAACAAATAGTCCATTAGAAAAGGTTTATATATGTGTAACACCTTTGAAATGGACTCCTTTTCTAGAACATTAGAGCAGATTATAGGTAAATTATGATATTTACAAAAAAGGAAGAGAAATAAGAATATGTCCGAAGTATTAGAAAAAATAATCAAAGAAAAAATCAGCGCAGATCACCTTCTTTACGTAAGTATGAAATATACAAAAACATGCGATGTAATGATAAATCTATTAAAAAGATGGAAGATAATGATGGATTATGCTTTTGACGGGATGTTAGAACAAGCCAAGAAAAATAAGATAATCAAAAAAATTCCTGATGCCCCTAAATTGAAGATTGATTTAGTGAGAGAAACATTCTCAGATGATGAACCAGTAATGGCTGCACTTAACGAATATATGCTATTCAAACTTATAGATGTTCTAAAAAAAACTAAAGAGGGCGAGTTCAGAAAGGGTGTTTGTTTACGTGTGATCTATAAGGGCGAGGAAACTGCAATAAATTTAGACAAATTAAAAGAATATGCAGAAATTCAAGAAAATTTTATTAACTTTGTTAAAGAATATTTATCTAAGAAAAAACTAATCATCAAAAAAACTAATAAACTTTAAAAACATATAATTTGTAAACACTATATGGCAAAAATTTATGCAGTAATATCTGGTAAGGGTGGAGTGGGTAAAACAACAACAACTATTAATTTAGGAACCTCTTTAAATTATTTGGGTGAAGACGTCGTCATAGTGGATGCAAATTTAACAACTCCTAACGTAGGAATACACCTAGGAGCTCCAATTGTTCCAGTCACATTAAATCATGTTTTAAGCAATCAGGTAAAATTTGAAGAGGCAATTTATGAACATGAATCAGGAACCAAAGTAATGCCTGCATCTTTATCACTAAGGGAAACCGAGAAAGTTGATTATAAGAAATTCCCAGAATTAATGAAAAAAGTTAAGAAGATAACTAGTTATGTATTAATTGATTCTGCAGCAGGTCTTGGTGAAGAAGCAAGAACGGCTATTGATGCATGCGATGAAATAATTATTGTAACCAATCCTGAGATGTCTGCAGTAACAGATGCATTAAAAACAATTAAACTAGCAGAAGAAAAAGGAAAACCTGTAACAGGAGTAATTCTAACTAGATATAGGGGAAAAAACCATGAAATGTCAATACCCAATATAAGAGATATGCTAGAAATACCAATACTTGGAATAATTCCCGAAGATGATGCAATAAGGGAATCACAAGCTCTTAAAAATGCAGTAATTCATACACATCCAAGAAGCAAAGCAGCAAAAACATATTTCAACACATCTAAAAGAATTCTAGGAGAAGATGTAGAATTTATAGACCCTAAGAAATTAGGATTGGTTGGAAGATTTTTACAAGGTATCGGTTTAAGATAAAATGGATAATGTGCAATTTGATGAATGGAATAAGCTAGACTTAAGAATTGGAGAGATAGCAGAAGTTGAAAATATAGAGGGAGCCGACAAATTATACAAACTTAAGGTAGATTTGGGAATTGAAACAAGAACATTAGTAGCAGGAATGAAACCTTATTACACAAAGAATGAACTTGAAGGAAAAAGATGCATAGTATTCATGAACCTAGAACCCAAAACCATCATGGGAATAGAAAGCCACGGCATGATCTTAGCCGCATCTAACGGAGATAAAAGTGAAGTAAAACTCCTTCAAGCCGAAGGAGCCTTAGATCTTGGGAGCAAGATTAGTTGATAACTAATCTTAAATAATCAACCTCTATTAAAAGATTATAATTTTATGTGTAAAATTAAGAAATAAACAATCAGGTGATTGTTTATCTTATATCAACCTGAAAATATTGAGTATCATAAATCTCACCATTTTCTTTTTTCACAATCAATTCATATTTTATGATGCAAGTAGAAACATCACTTATGCTCCCTTCAGGAACCTTAATTCGCACGATATTTGCATGTACCTCATTATTCTTAAGGGTTACTTCTCCCTCTCTTCCAGTAATAATCCAACTATTAGCTTTAACATTATCCACACCACACTTATTATTTAGGTCCTCATCTGCTACTTTAAATTGCCAACTAAACTTTTGTGTATCAAGTACATTTCTAATTCCATATGCTACTCCATACGCTTCTCCTTGTTTAATTTCTGCAACCCTATTTGGTAAATAAATAACAGCTCTTTGATCTTCAACAAATAATTTATTAATATCTGTTTCAACTTTATCATTCATATTATCAAGATTATAATTTTGATAAGGCTCATTGAATATATTCTGAAGAATTTTATCAGAAAAGAATAAAATTCCCAATAATATTAAAACTACAATAACTATCAAAATCCAAATATTTCTAGTCCTCATTTTCTCCCTCTTTTTATAATTCTATACAGAATAATTATTATTTAAATCTAACTAAACAATCAGGTGATTGTTTAAGCAGATATACTCCCAACTATGCCCCAACCATCTCTTTGACATTCATACACATTACCTTGACCATCATCAATTCTCATTCCTAAAAGATATGCTCCTTCAAGATTTGCTCCCCTAAGATTTGCATTAATAAGATTTGCTTCTCTAAGATTTGCTTCTCTAAGGTTTGCTTTGTAAAGACTTGCTTCTCCAAGATCTGCTCCTTCAAGATTTGCTCCCCTAAGATATGCTCTTCCAAGATCTGCTCCTCTAAGATTTGCTCCCCAAAGATATGCTCCTTCAAGATCTGCTTCTCTAAGGTTTGCTTCTCTAAGGTTTGCTTTGTAAAGACTTGCTCCTAAAAGATCTGCTTCTCTAAGATCTGCTCTTCTAAGATATGCTCTTCCAAGATCTGCTCCTCTAAGATTTGCTTCTCTAAGATCTGCTCCTTCAAGATCTGCTCCTCCAAGATCTGCTCCTCCAAGACTTGCTTCTCTAAGATCTGCTTCTCTAAGATTAGCCTTCCTAAGATCTGCTCTTCTAAGATCTGCCCATCCAAGATTAGCCTTCCTAAGATCTGCTCCTCCAAGACTTGCTTTTCCAAGATCTGCTTCTCCAAGATCTGCTTCTCTAAGGTTTGCTTTGTAAAGATTTGCTTCATAAAGATCTGCTTCTCCAAGATTTGCTTTGTAAAGATATGCTTCTCTAAGATTAGCCTTCCTAAGATTTGCCTCTTCAAGATTTGCTTCATAAAGATCTGCTCCTGGCCTTATTTCATAACCATTTTCTTTTCTTATTTTCATAAAAATTAAGTATTTTAAGGGTATTTAAAACTAACTAAACAATCAAGTGATTATTTATTCAGCCATATCAACAAGAGATTTTTAGAATAAAAGATTAAAAAAAATTATTCTAATAAGTCATCTTTTTCCGTTTGTTGTTTATATTGCTGTTCTGCAAATTCCTTTTCTTTTCCCAATTTAACAAACTTCATACCAGATAATTTTAAAGCTTCTTCTTCTGCTTGATCTTTAGTTTTGCTTGTTCCAAACATTACTTTAATTGATTCTCTAATTCCTAACCTATTATTTGTATTGATAACAACACAACCTTGTTGAAAAGCCACTTTTGACGGAAATTTAAATTTATCTCTTAATATGATTAAAGGTGTTTTGTATTTACCTTGAATTGTTTGTTTGGTATATTTGTCTTCCTTTAATTTTTCTACAACTGAGTCTATCTGCTTTAATTCGGATTTAGAAATCTGTATTGTCTCTTGAATCTTCACTCCTAGCTTTCTAGTTCTTATCTTGCTCATATTTCTTGAGACAAAATTCAGTTTATAAGTTATTATACCACCTTAAGAGAATCGTACTATTGTATCATGCCCCGTCCGGGATTCGAACCCGGGTCACCGCCTTGAGAAGGCGAGATGCTTGGCCGCTGCACTAACGGGGCTTAATAACTCATATTTAAAACGATTTATAAAACTACCTAAAAATAGCCCCGCCAGGATTCGAACCTGGGTCCTTCGGCCCAGAACCGAAGATACTTGACCACTGTACTACAGGGCTATGTCCTATTTCTTCAAAGAAAATATAACTTTAAAAATCCTCCGAATCATACACTTCAATACTCCATCTCAATCCTCAGTTCAGTCAACGTATTAATATATCTAGCAATAATCCTCAAATGATGAAAAATCTCTCTCTCCTCATTCGTCTCTGTTTCCTTAAACTTATCCTTAACACCAAAATACCGACTACTATCAATCTCCGAAATCCTAATAATTTTCTCTCTATCAAACTTATAAAAAAGTTTAAAATACAATTCCAATTGCTCTTTAATAGATTCTGAAATATCAATCACATGATCAAAATTTCCATTATCAAAATCATAAAGCAGATGATGCGAAATAGCCTTAAACTCATCCCCCATAGACTCTAAATAAAACAGCGTCGAAAACAACAGACAAGTCTTCCTAGATTCCTTATGCCCAATCTTATTCAAAATCCTTATACAATAATCATGAAACTTATCTAGATTTATATCAACATCATGAATATGTTTCAATATCTTAGAGTCTGAATTACTAAGAGCCTCAAAAGTTTCTTCTGACATCTGCTGAGCCAAAAGCAAAACTCTTCTTAATGAAGTATCAAATTCCTTAGATGAAGGCTCCCCCATATCTTTTATTAATATCGAACTAGCATCATGCGAAATTATCTCAAATCCAATAAACCTATTTACTAATTCATGAACAAATTCCAACGCAGATATCTCATCAGCCTGATATTTGATATCAGGATCATGACGGCTAAAAAATTTATAAGGACTCTTTAATTTCAAACTAGGATTATGTTTAATCACTATCTCATCATAACCTTCTCTATAAACCCCCATAAAATACTTCCATATCGTAGGTATATCTAATCCATCCAAATCAATTTCCGCCTTTCTATCCTTATCATTCTTCTCTGTAGAAATAAACAATCCATTATCATTCTCAACAACATCCACCTCACTCCCCCTCATTAAATTAAACTTCTTAGCCCATTCAGAAGGCAAAGTTATAGTTAACGTATTATGCCCTTGACTTATAACTTTTCTTTTCATTTTATAAAATCACCACAATCCACTAATATTTACTAACAATCTAATATATTTAAGTTTTATTAAATATATTCAATATTGAAAATATACTTAGATATATGCCCAATTGACAATCATTATATAATAATTCATCTTTAAAACATTATGATTAATCAAAAAGGGTTAACAAGAATTATTTCTGAAGATAAACAAACACTTGACACAAATTGTAATTATTGCAACAAATCATTAGACAAACAAGATCCATCAAAATCATACATAAGCAAATTAGGAAACGGATACTGTAGCTTTAAACATTTCACGTTATTCACAGAAGATTAATTTACACACTTATATCAAATGGACAGAAAAATTGGTTTACACGTTATTGGAGGGCTAGGTGACGTCTGCCTAACTAGAAAATACAGCGCAATTTACGGAACAGATCTTATAGGAAAATTCGACGTTTTATCAATAGCAGACATCTACCAAGAACAACAAGTCAAAAGTGAAACTGAAATAGAGAGCCTATTTCAAGAAATAAAAGACAGTAAAATTAAAGGGGTAATTGATAAAGACATAGAAACCATCTTTAGACAATATCTATTAAATTCAATTAATTACTATCAATTAGATCCAGACAACCCACAATTACCAGAAAATTTCTTTAACAACGTTAATGAAAATGACGTTATAGACATATCAATACCCAATAAATTTCATCTAGGTTTAGTTGAACAAGTACTAAAAAAACACGGACATATGATCATTGAAAAACCCATTGTTCATTCCATTGAAGACGTTACCAAGCTTAGAAGATCTTTAACTGATAAAGATCTGAAAGGTCGAATAATAATGGATGCTGAACATTATTCCCATTATGGTAATGTAAGAACCTATCTAACAGAATTTGAAAAAATTTCAAGAGATAAAGAACAAGGATACGGTTTAGGTAAAATCAATAGTATAGAATTAAGAATCGAAGAAAACGAAGGTTTTGCTAGTGAAAGAAATAGAGGAACCATTGAAACCGAAAAATCTGGAGGAGGAATATGGCTAGATACGGGAATACATGCAATTGCATTTCTTAGAAATATGGGCGCAAATATCGATCATCAAAGTGTTGACGCACAGCCCTATAAATCCAACGATCCACAAATCCAAAGCGATAAATATGGAGAAACAGGAATGAAAGTAAATTTTAATGTTCAGCCAAGCAAATATTTTTCAGATAATTGCGAGGTAAGTATAAACGTTGCAAAATCCTGCCAGTTACAACATAAAAGATTTGTCATGAATTATGAAAACGGAAAAATCGAAATTGATATTCCTAAAAAAAGTGTAAATGGTTTCAGTAAAAGCGGAGTTTCCATATTTGACTACTGTATTCCCGGAGATGCATTTTACTATGTCTTTGAAGATATAAGAAAAAATATTATGTACAACCAAGAACCAATGACCTCAGTCACAAAGGCAATAGAGAACCTCGAAGATGTTTTTCTAATCTATGGAAGTGCAAAACCTTTAATCAAATCGGGGAAAAAAGGAACTAACACTTAAAAAAATAAAACTTTGAATAGATTGCCAAGCTAAAAAATGGAGATAATAAATGATAAAGAACGAGACTATCTAGAAAATTATGGAGCTAGCTATATTTCAAATAGAATTACCAGGCTTCTTAAAGAAAAAAACCACGTTACACTAGGAGTAGTCGGTGGAACAAGTGTAAAAGGAATATATTCAAAACTTTCAGAAAAAGAACTAGAATGGGATAGAGTCCATGTCTTTATGATCGACGAAAGATATGTCCCATTAGATCATGAAGATAGTAATTTTAGATTAGTCAAAGAAAATTTAAAAAAAGGTAACTTACATCCATTTGATCACAAACGACCCTTATCAAATTATTCAAATGAATTGGACACTTACGGAAATTTGGACATTGTTGTATTAAGTTCGGGGGAAGATGGCCATATCGGAGCACTATACCCTAATCACCACTCCATAAAAAATAACTTTCCTAAATTCATATCAATGGGAGATTCACCAAAACCTCCTCAAAAAAGAATGACTGCTTCAAGAAAAATGATAGAAAAAGCAGATGATGGACTTTTACTCTTTTTTGGGGCTGGTAAAACTGATGCATATTTTAAATATAAACTCAGAACAAACTCTGTAGAAGACTGTCCAGCCCAAATCTGCAAGAGTTACAAACATGGCAGGGCTTTAGTAAATTTATTCTAGCAACAATAAGCTTTATAAATCATTCTTTTCATGCATTAAGATACAGAAACAAAATTTCTGAATAAACTAACATGAAAAGATCAAGTAGACGTTGGAAAAAGAAAAACCAAATGCGATGGAAATGGCAGAGGAAAATACTGAAAAGAGTAAAGCGAAAACGAAAGCAACGTAGAGGTAAATAAACCTAATTAATTATTCTAAGGCAACTTAATTTCTAATAAAATTATTCCAATATAGGGCGTTCAGAGAAAACAGGCTCAATCTGAAAATTTACTTCATCAAGATTCCTATCCCTAAAACCACGTGATAATGCTTCCCTATTTAATCCAAGTGCATAAACCTCATCACTCTCAATATCAACGGCAAAATTTGAATATCGATCAGAATATTTTGCTACGATTTCAGCAGATAACTCAGAACGAATCGGTCTAGCACTAGGCCAAAAATTACCATGAAAATCTACATCACCGTCTAAAGAATCAACCATAACCTAACCAATCAACAAATCTATTTAAAACTTACTAAAAACTAAACCTTACCCCGAATCTTCTTCCTTCGCTGAGCCCGCTTACTCCTAGCTTTAACCTTCCTCGTAACTCTAGTTCTTGGCATCTTATATCTCCAATAATTCCTACAATCAACCACTTATAAACTTTCCGAAAATCAATTTCTCACTGCTAATCTAAAGAGAATTAAAATCTTGAATAACAATCAATACAACTTATACTTCTCATAATTCAAACAATAATTTTTATTCCCACTCTTAAATTCTTTATTAGCCATGTCAATCATCTTAATCGCCTCATCACAATCTTTAGCATAAAACAATAAACCCATATCCTTCTTAGAAAGAAAATTCATATCGAGAGGATACCTTTCAATCCATTTAATCAAACCCTTCCACATATCTCCCATTAAAATAATCGGAATGTCGCATATTTGATTAACCTGCATTAACTGCCAAGAATAAAACAATTCCAACAAAGTCCCAACCCCTCCATGACTCACCACAATAACATTTGACAAAACCATAAAATTATCTAACCTCCCCGAAAAATGCTCAAACTCCCTAACCATATTAACTCCCCCATTAACCTTCGGTTCCTTAGGTAATTTAATAGCCAACCCAATAGAATGAGACTTCTTATCACTCTTCTCCCTACCCATCGCATGCCCCTGACTAGCCGCAGCCATCATCCCCGGACCACCCCCAGTAACCACATCTATCCCTCTCTCCCCCAACATCCTACCTAACTGATAAACCTGCTTATACTCACTAGAACTCTTCTTAATCCTCGCCGAACCAAAAACAGTAACCCTAAAATCATGCTTCGCAAGCTCTTTCTTAACTGCCTTCTTTTTTTTCATCAACAAAAAAACAAACCAGAATTTAAAAACATTCCTAAACCACCTTACAAAACATTTATAATACTCACTTCCCTAAACTAAACATCAAAGGAGGACATAATGGCAAAAAAAAGAAGTGGTAACAGTGCTTTATCTGGAGTTGTTAATCTAACAGTTTGGTTAACTGGTGTTTTAGTTTCACTAGCAGTTGGATTTGGTATGACCGATGGAGTATTAGCAGTAAGGTGGATCCCCGAAGTAGTTACACAAGTAGCAGGATGGATCGTTGTTATCCTAACACTCATAAGCATCGTACTCGCAATAGTAGACCGGGCACAATAAATTTTATTTTTATTTTTTTACTTTATTCTTGATCAAATGAAACCATTTATATTCCAAAGTTTCATAACAATCAAAACACAAATCTTTTTATACAAAAGTAACCTCATACTAAAAAGAAGATGGTAGAAATAATCAACTGGCTAGTCATAGGAATTCTTATCGTAGTAGGAGTCATAGCAATCAAAGTCAACCACCTAAAACACAAATTCTTCATAGTAATGCTAGTCCTCCTAGCCCTATTCCTCTATTCAACAATAGCCCTAGTCACCGAAGAAGAAAAACTAGATCTAAAAACATCCGAAGGATTATTTGAAGCTTCAAAAGTTTATGTAGGTTGGCTAGCAAACGGTTTCAGTAATCTAAAAGAACTAACTGGAAAAGCCATCAAAATGGACTGGACCTCAACTGAGGGCGAATTCTTCGAAAAAGAAACAAATATAAAAGGAAGGTAACATGAAGATCACAAAAAGAGATCTCAACAACTTAGCATTCTGGATAATAACCTTAGTCCTATTATTTGCCATGTTCTACTTATTTATAACCGGGAAAGCATTCAAATGAAAATCGAAATCAAAGAAATATTATTCTGGATCTCCCTAATAATCGCAATCACATTATTACTTTGGAATCTCTTAGGAAACAGTCCAACAGAAACCTTCACAATAATCGGAATTATTTTTATGTTAACTCTAAAAATCTGGTTTGTAAGTGATAATCAAATTAAATCAACCATCAACAACAAACATAACTTTAATAAAATAAACCACAACATGGACTATTTGAAATCAGACATAAATCACATTAAATCTGACCTCAATCTAATTAAAAACAAACTAGGAGTCAAACAATAAAATGAAAACCCTATCCTTCATCATCTTATTTTTACTAATCGGCGCTTTCTTCATCATCTCAGAAAACAAAATCCAATTAAACAACAGCGAAAACATCAAATCATTCCTATCTATCTACACAACCTGGCTCTCAACCCTCTTAGACAACACAAAATCCGTAACCGGCTACGTAGTAAAAATGGGCTGGCTCCCCGAACCATCAACTTAGAAATACTTTTAAACGACATTCAATAACCATTAGCATGCCACAGTAGCTCAGTTATGGTTAGAGCGTTACATTGGTAATGTGCTGAGAAGTTGTGGAATTACATACACGCCGCAGTAGCTCAGTTGATAGAGCGTACCGTTGGTAACGGTAAGGTCGTGGGTTTGATCCCCACCTGTGGCTTTTAAGCAAGTAGATTATTTTATTTATTCAAAGTCTCTAAAATGAGTGGTCACCCATAATTCAAACTTATCAGAATGGGTATAATATCCTGGACCTAAATCAAGTTGAGCAAATCCAGAATGTTTGTTATTAGAATTATTAAAATTTAATATTTGTTCATATTTTTTTGAATCAGGGAATATGAATTTATCGAATATTAAACCTCTATTTTCATAAAATAATTTAGTAGCATCTATAAGATTGAAAGGTTCATACAAAGTCATATCTTCAGGTAAATGAAATAATATAAAATCCTCATCGTTTCGAGGTAATAATATTTCTTCCCTATCTATTTTTCTTGCTTCAATAGAAGATAATACATATCCAATATTACCTAAACTGTCAGATACTTCAGCAGCCCTTCTTACAATTCTTTCAGCTACCTTTGGATCTTCAGCTCTTTGTCCAAGCATTTCTTCTAAATATTGTCTAAATGTTTGCGTTTGTTCCATATTCTATTAATATGGAGATTAACTTTCACTTTATAAATCTTTCTATATAATACTACCTTATGATGGTAACAAGTTGACCCATCCATTGGTAATGAACTAAAGATATGTGGAATAAAGGTAGTGTAGTATGTCGCAGTAGCTCAGTTATGGTTAGAGCGCATCGTTGGTAACGATGA
>Ga0187833_10004250_pt1 | contig 14083 bp, 15 predicted proteins | sample ETNtaG_37_FD_167968 | JGI IMG/M metagenome (GOLD analysis project Ga0187833, IMG submission 167968) | Marine microbial and viral communities from oxygen minimum zone, Eastern Pacific Ocean - ETNP2014_SV_400_PacBio MetaG (Illumina Assembly) | ecosystem: Environmental > Aquatic > Marine > Hypoxic... | reverse complement strand
CATACAAAAAAACAAAAAAAGATATTATAGAGGGCCAATATGAAGATTTGGACAAAGATTTGAAATGAAAAAAAAATATAAAATATTAGCTGAATTTGCAAAAGATGTTTCTCATGAAACACCCGATGTTGAAACATACCTCCAAACAAAAGACAATATTTTAAAATATAATTTAACCCTGGATATTAATAGTAAGTTTTTAAAAAATAAAATGATAGAAGTAAATATTATTTCAAAATTTCAAGAGACTAATTTAGAGAAAAAAAGGTCTAATTTTGAAATTACTTATGCGGCAATAGTTAGAATTGATGAAAATGTTAAAAACGAAAAAGAAATGGAACAAATTGTTTTAAGCGATGTGCCAAATGAAATTTATCCAAGACTAGAGGATTTGTTTATTTCGTTGGTAAATAAATCAGGTTTTCCAGAGGTTAAGATTGAAAGAAAAGTTGATTTCGAAAAACTATATAAAGAAAGATTAAATTAATTAAAAAAAATTTTTATTTAATTCGTTTTTTAAAAATTTATCATGTAATTGTTTTTCTTCAGATGTTGGTTGGATAATTTTTTTTGAATATATTGTAAATTTGGCATCCTTTTTTTTTAAGAAACCAACATCATTTTGTATTGAAAAATCTAGAGTAGGTTCCTTTTGATCTATCAGATTGATATAAACTTTGGACAATAATTCACAGTCTATTAATGCACTATGTTTTTGTCTTTTTGAATAGTCAATTTTAAATTTTTTACATAAAGAATCCAAATTAATAGCAGATCCAGGAAATTTTTCCCGAGCCAATTCCAAGGTATCAATAACTCTGTTTTTTTTTATTGTACCTCTGCCAATTATCGTTAATTCATTGTTCAGATGCGAAAGGTCAAAATCTGCATTATGAATAATTAATTTTTTATCATTTATAAATTCTAAAAAATCTTCGGCAATTTCCGAAAATTTTTTTTTCTTTGATAAAAATTCATCTGAATAACCATGAATTTTGAATGCATCCTCGGAAACTTTTCTTTCCGGATTCAATAAACAATGAAAAAATCTTTTGGTTGGGATTTGATTCTCAAGCTCTAAACAACCTATTTCAACTATTCTGTGACCATCTTTTGTTGAGAGACCGGTAGTTTCTGTATCCAACACAATTTCAAGCATTTTATAAAATTTTTTCTAAAACCTGTTTAACATTTTCTTTAATGGAATTATTTTTAAAATTATTTTTTATCACAAAATTTGATTGCTGTTTTTTAAATTCTACAGGAAGTTGAAGTTCTTTAAATTTTTTTATTATTTTTGAATTAAAATTTGGTTTTTTTTTCAATCTTTTATTAATTTCTTTTTTTTTGGCATCTACAAAAATTAAAATATCATTTTTTTTATTAATTTTATTTTCCATTAATAGTGGAATATCCAGAACAACAATTTTTTTATTTTTATTTTTTTTAATAAAATTATTCATTCTAAATTGAACCTCGGGATGAATAATTTTAACAATTTTTTTTAGATTATATTCGGCCTCCATAATAGCCTCGAAAAGCTCACTTTTTTTAACAGGAAAAGAAGTTATATAATTTGGAAGTGCTTTTTTAAGTTTGCTATAACATTTTCTACTTTTTCTATATAGTTTTGCAACCTCGGCATCGGCATTAAAGACCGGATAACCAAATTGTTTTGCTACGTAACTTTTTCCCGAACCAATATCTCCAACAACCGCAAGTCTAATCATCAATCTAATAATCTATTATCAATTTTTGGTAAAACATTGTGCCAAATTCTAAATGCTAATTGAGCTTGGTAAATAAACATCATCTTGCCGTTTTCAATTTTATTACCAAGCTGCTCTGCCTTTGAGAGAAATTTTGTTTTGCTTGGATTGTAAATAATATCATAAAATAATTTATTTGTTCCGATTTCATCATAGTTTAATTTTATCTGATCATCGTTTTTCAGCCCTAAACTTGTAGCATTTATTATCATATTGAAATCGGGAATTTTTCCCCAATCTATAATCTCCAAATCCGTATACTTTTTTTTTAAATCATCAGCTTTTTTTTTAGTTCTGTTGCTTAAAATGATTTTGGCTGCGCCCAATCTTTTCAAGGCTAAAATAATTGAAGGAACCACTCCTCCCGCTCCCAGAATGAATACGTTTTTATTTTTTAAATCATAATTAATATATTTTAAACCTTTTTCAAATCCACCAATATCAGTGTTGTCTCCAACAATTTTATTGTCTTTTTTAAAAATCGTATTAACTGATTGAGCCTCCTTCGCAAGCGGTGTTAATTGATCAAGGAAAGGTATGACGGATTTCTTAAAAGGTACTGTTACATTTATTCCATCTATTTTCCCCTTTTTAACTTCGCCTACAATTTTTTCAATGTCGCTTTCATTAAGCTGTTTTTTTTCATAAGTAGCGCTTATTTTGTTTTCCTTGATCCAGTGATTATGTAATTTGGGAGACAAAGAATGCTCGATTGGATTTCCTATAACTAAATATTTTTTCATTTTATTGTAATTAAATATTCTTTTATTTGTTTGATTGGCAAGCCCATAATAGAGTCTTCGTCTCCTTCTATTTTTGAAAACAAAGATCTGCCCTCAGCTTCAATTTGGTAAACCCCATAAGCATACAACTCTTTGTCCTCTATCTTTGCTAAATATGATTTAATTTTATCAGGATTAAGCTGCCTCATTGTTAAAGTTGAGGCGTCAGTAGAGTTCCAAATCATAGATCCATTTTTAGATATACAAACGGAACTGATCAATTGGTGTTTTCGACCATTTAATTTTTGAATCGTCTTAAAAGCTTCTTCTCTATTTGTGGGCTTCGATATAAGCTCTCCGTTTAAATCTATAACACTATCTGCGCCTAATACGAGTTCACTATATTTTTTTTCACTAATTTTGTTTGCTTTTAATTCTGCTAAACTCTTAGAAATTAGCTCCGGTGTAGTGTTTGTTTCTAAAAGCAATTCTTTTATCTGGTCTTCATTTATTTTTGATGGAATGACTTCACATTTTATCCCATTGTTTTCCAATATTTTTTTTCTTATTCCGCTCCCCGATGCCAAAATTATATTTTTTATCATCGGGGATGAACAATGTCATAAATTTTTATTATTGAAGCTGCACTTTCCTCCACAGATTTTCTTGTAACGTCTATGCTTGGCCAGTTATTTTTTTTAAAAATATTTTTTGACATTTCAACTTCTAACCTAATTTTTTCTATATCTGTATACGAGCTTGATTTTTTTTCACTTAAAAAGTTCATTCTATTTTTTCTTACATCTAGCAGCCTTGATGGTTCTGCTATTAATCCTACTACACATGGGACTCTAGAATTTTTTGTTAATTTGGTGGGAATAGAATTTTCATTTATTATTGGAATGTTGCAAGTTTTATATCCTCTGTTTGCCAAATAAATTGATATTGGCGTTTTGCTTGTTCTGCTTATGCCCAGAAGCACGATATCAGATTTTTCTATATCATTTATTATTTTTCCATCATCGTGGTTCATCGTATACTGGATCGCTTCGATCCTTTTATAATAATCTTCATCAAGCACATGTTGTCCGCTAGGTATATGTGATGCTTCTTGGTGTAATAGTTTAGAAAACCTTAATATTAAATCACCCAACACTCCGAAGCAGGGTATATTTTCCTCTTTGCTTTTTATTACTAAAAACTTAGCCAATCGAGTATCGACGATAGTGTATAAAATAATCGAATCTTTTTTTTTCTTACAAATATCCAATATTTTGATTATTTGGTTTTCAGTTCTTGTAAATGCATATTGATGAGATATATGTTTAAAATTTAAAAATTGAGCTTGCAGAGCTAAAAAAATTCTATCTAACGTCTCTCCAGTTGAATCCGAGATAAGATAAACTTCGTATATTTTGTTCATTTATAAACTGTTAATAAATTTATCAATTGTTAACTTTATTTAATATTTTTTTTTTATTATTAATTTTATTAAAACTTATTAATAATAATTAACATATAACTATAAGTGAAAAACTAAATATAAATAATGTCAATTCTGAGAATATTTAAATATTTTATTGAAATCAAAGATGGTTTTGAATTTTGTTTTGTTAATAAATATTGAAAAAATTGTGTAAAATAATTAATTAAGGTTATCAACATACTATAATACTAATTATATCTTTAATTATATTTTATTTATGAGAAGATTAAATAATTGTTTGGAAAGCAAAAAATATACAAATATTCCTATTTGGTTTATGAGACAGGCAGGAAGATATTTAAAAGAGTTTAGAAATATTAGAAAAAATAATCCTAATTTTATTAATCTTTGTTTAAACAAAAAGCTTGTAAACGAAATAAGTTTACAGCCAATTAAAAAATTTGATTTAGATGCTGTCATATTATTTTCTGATATTTTAATTATTCCTTATGGATTGGGTCAAAAAGTTATATTTAAAAAAAATATAGGTCCAATTCTTGGAGATCTTAATTTAGATTTAATTTTTAATATTAAAGAAAATGAATTTATAAATCGTGTTGACCCAGTTTATAAAAGTCTAAATCTTTTAAAAAATAGTATGGATTATAAAAATAAAAGTCTAATAGGTTTTGCTGGCGCTCCTTGGACATTGCTTCTTTATATGATTTATAAACAGTCTCCAAAAAAAGATTTTAATAAAAATAAAATTTTAAATGATAAAAATTTAATAAATAATTTAATTTTAAAACTAGAAAACATTATATGTTTACACATTGACAAACAAATAGAGGCAGGCGCAAACGTTATACAACTTTTTGATTCCTGGGCTGGTTTATTATCAAAGGACGATCTATACAAATATTGTTATTCTCCGACTCTAAAAATTGTTAATCATATTAAAAAAAAGCGCATACCAATCATTTGCTTCCCCAAGGGCATAAAAAAAGAAGACTATAAAGAATTTTGCTCAACCGTTAAGCCGAATGCAATTAGCATTGATTATGAAATTGATCCCGAATGGATAAAAAATAAAGTCAACAACCTGCCCATCCAAGGAGGACTGAATCCTAAAATTTTATTAACTAGCAAAAGAAATATAAAAAAAAATGTTGATTATTACTTAAATGTTTTTTCTGGATACCCCTATATATTTAATTTGGGTCACGGCGTTTTACCAGAAACCGATCCGAACATGCTAAAATATATAATTGATATTATCAGAGAAAAAAAAACCCAATGAAAAAAGCTGTAATACTATTTAATCTGGGGGGCCCCGACAAGCCAGAAAGCATCGAACCATTTCTTTTTAATTTATTTAATGATCCTGCAATAATTAATATTCCTTCTATTTTTAGGTACCCATTAGCAAAATTTATTTCTAAAAAAAGAACCCCGGTTGCAAAAAATATATACAAAAAAATCGGAAACAAATCCCCAATTCTTGAATTGACACAAGACCAGGCAAAAAGTTTAGAAAACAGCCTTTCAAAAAAAGGTGATTATAAGTGTTTTGTAGTAATGAGATGTTGGCATCCACGGGCCTCAGATGTAATTAAAAAAGTTAGAGAACATAATCCAGAAGAGATAATACTTTTGCCTCTTTATCCTCAATATTCGGCCTCAACCTCGGGATCCTCTATCAACGAATGGGCCGACTTATGCAAAAAAGAAAATTATCACGTTAAAACGAAAACTATTTGTTGTTATCCCACAGAAAATAATTTTATAGCCTCGCACATTTCGCTTATTAAAAAAACTCTAAAAGCAATAGAAGATGATAATTTTAAGTTAATTTTCTCTGCTCATGGTTTGCCGAGGAGTAAAATAAAAAAAGGAGATCCTTATCAATGGCAAGTTGAGGAAACTATTAAAAAAATAATGTCCAATTTAGAGAATGAAAATTTAAATTATGTAATAAGTTATCAAAGTCGCGTAGGCCCCCTTAGGTGGATTGGCCCATCCACGGATGAGGTAATTATTAAATATTCCAAAGAAAAAAAAGGTATCGTTATAGTGCCCATAGCCTTTGTGTCAGAACACTCGGAAACATTAGTAGAATTAGATATAGAATATAAAAAATTAGCTGAAAAAAATGGTTGTAGTTTTTATAAAAGAGTACAAGCGCTAGGCACAGAAGAAAATTTTATTAAAGGACTTGCAGAACTAGTTTTAAAACAAGAAACAAGGGGCAATTTTATTTCATCATTAATGTGTCCTAATAAATATATAAAATGCCCCTGTTTAGAATTATGAAAAAATTTATTTTAGAAAAATGAACACTATTTTATTATTTAAATTAATTCATCTGATAGCTGTTATTTCTTGGATGGTGGGGCTTTTATATTTACCAAGAATTTTTGTTTATCACAGCGAGGCTGTTGCAAAAAATAAATCTGAAGATTTGACGTCTACTTTTAAAGTCATGGAAAAAAGGCTTTTTATTTATATTATGAATCCTGCGATGATTGCATCTTGGATTTTCGGTGGCTTGCTGATCCATGCCATTGGTATAGATAATTTGAGCTCTCTTTGGTTGCAGCTAAAGTTACTTTTTGTGGTCGTTTTAACTATTTATCATTTCTTTTTATTTAATTGTTTAAGAAAATTTGCTAAAAACAACAACTCTTACTCGGCTAGATTTTATAGAGCAATCAATGAAATACCTACTGTTTTGTTGATTTTAGTCATTTTTGTAATAGTTTATAAACCATTGTAGACTTGAAATATTATCGAATAGTAACTATATTCACGTTAACGCATCTCCAAGACAATCAATAAAATTATGAATATCCAAGAACTCAAAAACACTAGCTCCGAAGAGCTTATTGCTAAAGCTGAAAAACTCGAAATAGAAAATCCCAGTACATTAAGAAAACAGGAAATTTTATTTGCGATATTAAAAAAACTTGCAGACAATAAAGAAGAAATTACCGCAGGTGGAGTTTTAGAAGTTTTACAAGATGGTTTTGGTTTTTTGCGGGCAATCGAGTCAAATTATTTGCCTGGCCCAGATGATATTTATGTCAGCCCAAGCCAAATAAGAAGATTTGGTTTAAGAACCGGTGATTCCATAGAAGGCCAGGTAAGATCTCCCAAAAATGGAGAAAGATACTTCGCTTTGCTAAAGGTTGAACAAATAAATTTTGAAAGTCCCGAAAAAGGAAGAAATAAAATTGCATTTGATAATTTAACGCCCCTTTATCCAGACAAACAATTAAAGATGGAAATTGAAAAAACAAAAACTGAAAAAAACCCAGATTTAACTCAAAGAATTATTGATCTAATTTCCCCCATCGGCAAGGGACAGAGGTCTTTAATAATTTCTCCACCAAAAGCGGGAAAAACAATAATGCTTCAAAATATTGCTCATTCAATATCTGCCAATTATCCAGAATGCTATCTTATGGTTTTACTAATTGATGAACGTCCTGAAGAAGTTACAGATATGCAAAGAACTGTAAAAGGAGAAGTGATCAGTTCTACATTTGATGAACCAGCATCTAGACATGTTGCTGTTGCTGAAATGGTTATTGAAAAAGCCAAGAGATTAGTGGAACATAAAAAAGATGTAATAATTCTTTTGGACTCCATTACAAGACTTGGTAGGGCATATAATGCCGTTGTCCCCAGCTCTGGTAAAGTTTTGACGGGAGGCGTAGATGCAAATGCACTTCAAAGACCAAAAAGATTTTTTGGTGCAGCAAGGAATGTGGAAGAAGGAGGATCTCTTACTATAATCTCTACAGCTTTAATAGATACTGGCAGCAGAATGGATGAGGTAATTTTTGAAGAATTTAAAGGAACAGGTAACAGCGAAGTAATTATGGACAGAAAAGTTCATGACAAAAGAATTTATCCGGCAGTTGATATTACAAAATCTGGCACAAGAAGAGAAGAACTTATTTTTGCAAAAGACGATCTTCAAAAGATGAATGTTTTAAGAAGAATAATTAGTTCAATGGGAACAATGGATGCTATAGAGTTTTTAATTTCTAAATTAAAAAATACAAAAAATAATGCCGAGTTTTTTGACTCGATGAACAAACCTGCTTAAAAAACAAAAGCAAGATATAGCCAAATAAATATATAATAAGCTTTGTTAAGATATTATAATTTTTATAATTAATGAAAAAACTTATTTGGAATACACAAAAAAATTCCAAGTCATTTTGGGGCGAATATCACTATAATGCTTCCAGTAATTGGATATTTTATTTGCTTGAAAAAATAAAATATGAAATTTTGGAAGATTTAAATCAAATAAAAAAATCTGATGAAATAATCATTATTGATTCTGAATTAAATAACAAAACTAGTTTTTATTACGATTTATCAAACAAATGTTCTAAAATTTTTTTGATTCATTTGGGCGACGAAGGAGGAAAGGAAAAAACAGACCTTATATACGAATGTTGTTCTCATGTATGGAGAACCTTTTGTTTAGGTTATTATTTCAATAACAATAAAGTAACTTGTATACCAATTGGTTATAAAGGCGGACTTATTGCTAATAAGAAAAAAATTTTAGAAAAAAAATATTTATGGTCCTTTATTGGCACTCCTCATGCATCAAGTCGTTACGATCTGATTCTTCAAAATAAAATAATCGAACCAAATTATATAAAATTTACCTCAAAATTTAATTCTAAAGATTCATTGAAAATCAACGAATATTCAGATGTAATAAACAATTCTAAATTTTTACTGTGTCCTAACGGATATTTTCATCCTGAAACCTATAGGTTATACGAAGCTCTAGAGTGTGGAAGTATTCCAGTTGTGGAAAATCTTTATGATTATTATGATAGGTTTTTTCCCAATAATCCATTATTAAAAATAAAATTTTGGAAGGAAGCAAGAGAAATAATTCTCTCCATGAATGATAATAAAAAAAAATTAATTGAACAATCAAATATTTGTAATAATTGGTGGCTTGATATCAAAAAAAAATATCAAGAAAATTTTAAATTAGCAATTGATGATGGATAAAAAAAAATTTGAAAAAATCGATAATTGTTTAAATGTTGCTGATAAAAATTTGGCAAGAAAAGAATTAATAGCCATTTCCCAAACATATCAACATGATCCAGATTATCTTTATCTAAGAGCCAAATTATTGAAATTTGATCAAAATATATATATGGCAATCGATGCATTAATAATATCTTTGCAAATTCATCAGACTGAAAAATCATTTAATCTTCTAAGCGAACTTTTTTCAATTATTGGAAATCAAGAATTTTCGGATAAATTAAAAAACAAAGATTTGCAGTCGGACGTTTTGAAAAAATTACTTGAATTTATGCCAGGAATAATTTGGAAAAAAAAAGAAAATAGTTTTTAAGAATCTGTTATTATACTAATATCCTAAAATTCCATTTTTAAATTTAGAATATAAAATAGCTGAAAAATTGTTCATTTGTTTCATGTTTGCTTTGGCTTTTTGATTAAATATTTCTAGAGCTCCTTCACCAAACTGAGCTTCCAAAGCAGACTTATATTCAGGTACGCATCCCCAATCCGCAACCGTATTGTTTTTAACTTCGATATGAAATTGAATTCCATAAGCATGATTTTGGTATTTAAAAATTTGATATGTAGTTGTTGGAGACGATGCTAGTAAGGTAATATCTTTGTTATTTTCAAGATTTTTTACTTCATATGAATGCCATTGTAGAGCTTTAATTTTATCGGGAAACGTAGAAAAAAGAGCATCTTCCTTTTTATCCTTTAAAAAATTAACATTCATAATGCCAATTTCGGAAGGATCTGATTTTACTATCTTGCCCCCAACTACCTCACCTAAAAGCTGGCATCCCAAACAAAAGCCAAGAAAAGGTTTTTTATTATCAACAACAAATTCTTTTATTTTTTTTTTTTCCTCGATGAGCCAAGGATATTTTGCTTCCATCCAGGTGTCCATAGGACCACCCATACAAAACATAGCATCAAAATTATTCAAATTATTTGGAATTTTATCGCCTTCGTCTAATTCTATAGTTGTTAACTTCCAACCATCAGCAAGCATTAGGTCCTTAATGTATCCAGGATCTTCAACTTTTATGTGTTGTAGAACTATTATTTCCATGAGCTTTCAAAATTTGACCTTGAATATTTTTTTTCTTACTTCAAAAGCACTAATCCAACTAAATTTAGTTTTAAATAACAAACAATTCACAGAAATTAATTAATTCCAATATTAATGATTAAGGCTATACTAAATTAATATGACTATCTATGCACTTTCATCTGGACCGGGTATCTCGGGCATTGCTATAATACGCGTATCAGGAAAAGATACAACTGAAGTGATAAAACAAATCACTGGTGAAAATTTACCATCTCCAAGAGTAGCAACACTCAAAAAGTTCAATAAAATCGACACAAATGAACTAATAGATGAGGGTGTAATTATATGGTTCCCGGGGCCCAATAGTTACACAGGCGAAGATTTAGCAGAATTTCACGTTCATGGCAGTAAGGCTGTAGTCGGTGCTCTACATTCTGCTATTTCAAAAATAAAAAATTGCAGATTGGCTGAGCCCGGAGAGTTTACAAAGTTAGCTTTTCAGAACGGTAAAATAAATTTGTTAAAAGCAGAAAGTATTGCAGATTTAATTTCATCAGAAACCGAAATCCAAAGAAGACAGGCGATCAAAATCATGAGCGGAAAATCATCAGATCAATTTAATTCCTGGAGAGAAAAACTTTTAAAAATTTTATCTCAAGTTGAGGCAAAAATAGATTTCCCAGATGAAGATTTGCCAAATGATATTTTATCAGAGATACAAAAAACTTCGGAGATGGTTTCATCCGAAATTGAAAAAATTTTAGATGATCAAAAAGTTGGAGAGAGAATTAGAGAAGGATTTAAAATTGCAATTGTTGGACCTATCAATGCTGGTAAATCTAGTCTGTTAAATTATCTTTCAAAAAGAGATGTAGCGATTGTTTCCGAAATAGCAGGCACAACAAGAGATGTAGTTGAAACTCACTTAAATTTAGACGGTTATCCAGTAGTAGTTTCAGATACAGCAGGAATAAGAAATTCTAAAAATGAAATAGAAAAAAAAGGAATTAAACTAGCGCTTAGTCGTGCTGAAGATGCGGATTTGAAGCTTGTTATTATTGACGCAAAAAACGTTGATTTTACAGGGGTTTTGAAGGATTTAATGGATAAAAATGCTATTTTGGTAGTAAATAAATCAGATTTATTAAATGGAAACTTAAATTTAAATATAAAAAAATATGATCATGTTTTAATCTCAATAAAAAATAATTCCAACCTAGATAAACTGATTTCAAAAATAAAAAAAAAATTACAAAATAAATTTATAAGTCATGAAGATATTTTAATTACAAGAGAAAGACACAGACAACATCTTAAACAATGCCTCACTCATTTAAAAAATTTTAAAAATAAAAATGGAAGTAAAGAATTTGATAAAGCTGCAGAAGATTTAAGATTAGCAACCCGTCATCTTGGAATGATTGTCGGGAAAGTGGATGTAGAAGAGATTTTAGGCAGTATTTTCAACGATTTTTGCATTGGTAAATAAACCTCATTTTGCTGGTTATTTTGAATAATAATCTACTAAAATGTTAAAAATTAATAATAATCAAACAAAGAATATCTCTTTTCTTGTAAATATTAAGATCATCTATAGATTCCAAGGATGAGTTTCGATTTATCATTTGATGTCGTCGTAATTGGTGGCGGACATGCAGGATGTGAAGCAGCTGCAGCATCAGCTAGGTTAGGTGTTAATACTGCTTTATACACACACAAGATCGAAACCATTGGAGAGATGTCTTGCAACCCTGCAATAGGAGGACTTGGTAAAGGTCACCTTGTCCGAGAGATTGATGCCCTTGATGGTGTTATGGGTGATGTAGCAGACAAGTCTGGAATTCAATTTAGATTGTTAAATAAAAGTAGAGGACCAGCTGTAAGAGGTCCTAGAACACAGTCTGACAGAGCTTTATACCGTAAATTTATGCAAAAAAAGCTCCTAAGTTATTGTAATTTAAGGGTTTTTCCTGACCCCGTAATTCAATTCATTTTTGACGAAAATAGCATAATTGGGTTTAAAACCCAGTCTGGGAAAACAGTTTTTTGCAAAAAATTAATTTTAACAACAGGAACTTTTTTGAATGGAATAATTCATGTTGGCAAAGAGCAAACTCCGGCTGGAAGATTTAATGAAAAACCATCAACAGGCTTAAGTGAGCAATTAAAAAAATATAATTTTAAAATTGGAAGATTAAAAACTGGAACACCTCCAAGGTTGGATGGACGAACAATTAATTTTGATAATTTGAAAGAACAGAAAGCAGATGAAGATCCATATTATTTTTCTTTCTTGTCAAAAAAAATTTTGAACAAACAAATTTCATGCAGGATGACTTATACGAATGAAGTGGTTCACAAAATTATTTCTAAAAATTTAAAACGAAGTGCAATGTACTCAGGAAGTATTAAGGGAATTGGTCCAAGGTATTGTCCATCGATTGAGGATAAGGTTGTGAAATTTTCAGACAAGCATCGACATCAAATATTTTTAGAACCAGAAGGTTTAAACGATCATACAATCTATCCAAATGGAATTTCAACATCTCTACCAGCAGATGTTCAGGTTGAAATACTCAATAAAATCAATGGGTTAGAGCATGTTAAAATAATTAGACCAGGATATGCTATCGAATACGATTATGTTGATCCTAGAGAGCTATTTCTAACTTTGGAGACAAAAAAAATTCAAAATTTATTTCTTGCAGGGCAAATTAATGGAACAACAGGTTATGAAGAGGCGGCAGCACAAGGTTTGATTGCTGGAATCAATGCTGTGCTCTCTATAAAAAAATTAGAACCATTTATATTAGATCGATCCGACGCATATATTGGAGTTATGATAGATGATCTAGTTACAAAAGGCGTTGCTGAACCATACCGAATGTTTACTTCTAGAGCTGAGTATAGATTGTCTTTAAGAGCTGATAATGCCGATCAGAGATTAACACCCAAAGGAGATGAAATTGGATTGGTTAGTGGAACCAGAATGCGAGTTTTTAAGGATAAAATGCAAAAAATCACAAATATTTCATCAAAATTGGATAAATTGTCACTTTCGCCATCTAAAGCAGAAAAATCAGGTATAAAAATAGCAAAAGACGGAGTAGTTAGAACAGCAAATCAAATATTAGGTCAAAAAGGAGTTAACATTTTAAAATTAAGAAAAATATGGCCTGAAATTACCAAATATTCCGATGAAATTGATGAGCAGATAGAAATAAATGCCCATTATAGGGGTTATTTAGTTAAGCAAAAGGCTGATATATTGGCTTTTAAAAGGGATGAAAATTTAATCATACCGAATAATATAAATTACGACTGTTTGAGTGGTCTTTCAAATGAGGTAAAATCAAAGTTTAAGAAAATAAGACCAAAAACAATGGGTCAAGCATTAAGAATAGATGGCATTACTCCAGCTGCAGCTTATATACTATTATCATTCGTAAAAAGAAAATCTTTAAGAAAAACTGCATAAATGGCTTTATGAGCCAAAATTACCAAGAGCTGACGAAATTATTACAAGTTTCACGTGAAACAATTAAGAGTTTAAATATATATGAAAGATTATTACTAGAAAATAATAGAAAATTAAATCTTATAAGCAAATCAACAGAAAACATAATAAAAACAAGACATATATTAGATAGTGCTCAAATCATTGATTTCATTGATAAAAATAGTAAAATCTGTGCTGATCTAGGTACAGGTGCTGGATTTCCAGGAATTGTTTTATCAGTATTGTTTAAGGAAAGAAAATTCCCAATTAGGTTGGATTTATACGAAAAAAGTCCAAAAAAATGCCAGTTTTTATCTAAAATAGCAAAAAAACTGGATTTAAATGTTTTAGTTTTAGAAAAAAATATTTTAGAGCAGAAAAATTTGAAGGTCGATACAATTGTTGCTCGTGCTTTTAAGCCAATTCAGTCAATTTTTAAAATTGTAACAGAAAATTTTATAAATTTTGAAAATTTAATTTTGTTTTCAGGGAAAAATGGGAAACAGACCTTATTAGACGCTTCCAAGGTTTGGGAAT
>Ga0187833_10004249_pt1 | contig 14084 bp, 14 predicted proteins | sample ETNtaG_37_FD_167968 | JGI IMG/M metagenome (GOLD analysis project Ga0187833, IMG submission 167968) | Marine microbial and viral communities from oxygen minimum zone, Eastern Pacific Ocean - ETNP2014_SV_400_PacBio MetaG (Illumina Assembly) | ecosystem: Environmental > Aquatic > Marine > Hypoxic... | reverse complement strand
GTTTTTTCTTTAGCAAAAAATGGCGGTTATGGGCGTGGGGTGGTTTTTTATTCATAATAGGATCCTTATTAGCTCAAACTTGGATTGATGTAAAAATTAACCAATGGTATAAAAACTTTTACGATCTACTACAAAAAGCAACTGAAAGAGATGTGTCAGAATTTTATGACGGGCTCTTTCTCTTTATGAAGTTGGCTATTCCTTATGTCATAATTTATACTATTACGAATTATTTTACCCGATTATATGCTTTTCGTTGGAGAGAAGCGATGACATTTGCCTACATGCCTTACTGGAAAGAAGTTGATTCTAAAGTTGAAGGTGCCTCTCAGAGAATTCAGGAAGATTGTATGAATTTTGCTAAGATTGTTGAAAGTATAGGACTTCAAATAATAAGAGCACTTATGTTACTGATAGCTTTTATTCCAATTCTCTGGGGATTATCATCAAATGTCATTCTACCTTGGCTTAAAGATTTAAATGGTTCTTTAGTTTATGTTTCTCTAACAGCAAGTTTAGGTGGTGTCTTTATTAGTTGGTTGGTTGGAATAAAACTTCCAGGATTGGAATATAATAATCAAGTAGTGGAAGCCTCTTTTAGAAAAGAACTGGTTTATGGAGAAGATGACAGAGTTGAATATGCAAAGCCTCCGACAATATTAGAACTTTTTGCTGGTATAAAGTTTAATTACCATCGTTTGTTTCTTCATTATGGTTATTTTGATTTATGGCTAATTATGTACAATCAGTCTATGATAATAGTTCCCTATATAATCATGGGGCCAGGTTTGTTTACTGGGGCAATGACGCTGGGAATACTTATACAAACTTCTAGTGCCTTTAGAGAAGTGCAGGGCAGTTTTTCACTATTCATGCAAAATTGGACAAGAATAACCGAATTAAGATCAATATATAAACGACTTACTGAATTTGAAAAAGCTATAGGTTACAAAAATCCTAATAAACTGGATCCTGATATCGTAAGATCTTAAAATGGATCTACTGGTTAAACTTTTTGATGTCTTATTTCCTGTCTTTTTTACTATAGGAATAGGTTACTGGTATGGAAAAAAAGACCCTAAATTTAATACCAATTTCATTACAACCTTTTCAGGAAATATCGGCTTACCTTGTATAATTTTTTATTCATTAACATTATCGAATATAGATTTTGATATATTTGCTAGGTTTTCTTACTACATGATTATTTATGTAGCCCTTTTTTCTATCATAGGAATAATTTTATTAAAGTTATTAAATAAAGACATTTATAGACTTCTTCCTCCTTTGATACTTCCAAATACTGGAAATATGGGAATGCCATTATGTTTGTTTGCATATGGAAATATTGGATTAGCAATAGCAACGTCTGTTACAGCTGTGATTTTAGTTGCTCATTTTAGTATCAACATCTTATTAGCCAGTAGAAAATTTTCTATAAAACCGTTATTGACATGTGTACCAGTTTATGCCCTTTTAATTTCATTATTATTTCTCTATTTCAAAATTCCGCCACCTAAATTTTTAGAAAACGCAACTTTCCTTATTGGATATTCAACAATTTTTTTGGTTCTCATGTCTTTAGGAGTTGCTGTATCAAGGATAAAAGTTTTTTCATTCAAAGAAACCCTATTTTATTCTTTGGTTAGAGTCTTGCTGGGACCTATGATTGGTTTTGGATTTGTTCAATTTTTTAATCTTACTGGTGTAGAGGCTGGTGTTATGTTTATACAAGCTTCAATGCCATCAGCCGTCTTAACTTATTTGATTGCCAAAATCTATTCTTCTAAAAGGATATCTGATAGTATTGCAAGCACTGTAGCATTATCTACATTCTTGTCATTCTTTACGTTAATAATAGTAGTATTTATTGCTCTAAAATATTTTAATTAACCATGAAAGCAGTTTTTTATAATCTGTTAGCGTGGGCAATATTACCCTTCATGGATACTATTGCTAAATATCTGAGTTCTGATTTGTCTTTTTTTCAAATTACATGGGCAAGATACTTTTTTACTGTTTTTTTTACTCTACCTTTTATGTTTTTTTTCTTTAAAAAAAACTTGACCTGGACTACTCAACCTAAGTTGCAAATTTTCAGAGGCTTAACTTTGTTCTTTGCCAATGTGTTATTTTTTTACTCTATTTCTGTAATTTCAATGGCAAAGGCTTTAACTCTTGCATTTGTAGCACCTTTAATTACTACAGCTTTATCACCTATTTTTTTGGACGAGAAAGTAGGTTTTAGAAGATGGTCTGCTGTATTAGTTGGTTTTATAGGAAGTTTAATTGTAATTCGTCCTGGGTTTATTGATTTTAATTTTGCAAGTATTGCTGCTTTAGGAACGGGTTTTTTTTACGGTGTTTATCTTATTATAACTCGTAAATTACACAGCTCAGACAGTCCTCTATTAACTTTATTATTTACGGGTGTAGTAGGGGCTGTAGTTGGTTCATTTTTAGTTCCTGTTGTTTGGATTAATCCCACTTTTAATCAATGGTCACTATTGGCTTTAATGGGTTGTTTTGCATGTCTTGGTCACTTTTTTTTAATATTGTCTCTTAAATATGCTGATGCATCTAAATTAGCACCTTTTGGCTACTTTGAGATCATTACGAATGTTATTTTAGGTTACTATTTTTTTGCTGATTTTCCAGATCATTGGACATGGGCAGGTTTAGCCATAATTATGTTTTCGGGTATTTATATTTTTATTCGAGATCAAAAAAAATAGGAACCATATAATATATATAAGTTAATATTTTACTTTAAGATAGCAACATAAGTCTTTGTATTTATTAATTAAACCAATATACTTAAAGTAAATTATAATAATATATAAATAATGTAAGTATTGGCAAATAAACTAATAAACACATCATTTTTTGATGATAGTAATCGTCTATAAATAACAACAAAATATATTAGTTGAAAAAGCTAATAAAATAAGGGTAAATTTAAGCAGCGATAGCAGAGAGTTAGCAAAAAGAGGATTTTAAAACAACGTGATTTGTGAGGTCTGCAGTCTAGGAATATAGCGTTTAAGCGGCCATAGAGGGGGTAATTTTAATAAATCCCTGTAAAACGGTACAACTAATGGGTGAAACATATAGATTTTAAAAATAGGGGTCAAATGTACCAAAAAATGGCTTAAATTAAGGGTTTTTTGAGTATTGGGCATGTAATTTTGCCGCCCTTTTAGAACCTACAAACAATAAGGTCCACACACACTTTCTCTCAGGTATCTTGATGCTATGTCTGTCACTAAACCTTCTAAACCCATATATCCAGGTTTTCTCCAAAAAATGCCCTTTTTTGTTGTTTCCCAATAACCTCCTTTGAGTATCACGGTGATATATGACCAATAATGGTCGTGTAAGTCTCCTAAATCGCTCTTTAGAAGTTTATATCGTATCACAAACGGCTCTGTAGCGTGATAATCAGGCCAACTTGGACCTCTATCTAATATAATTCGTTTTCTACTTGTGAACATGTTTAAAGATATTAGAATTTATTACTTGACATCGTCAAAATTTCCAATTATATATTTCCGATAATTAATGGTTATCGGAAATATATGAATGATTTGTTAACAGACGTTAAAAGCTTAAAATTAGAAACTTTAAAGAATCTGAAAAGTTCCAAGGCTCCAAATACTCTTCGTGCTTACAAGGCTGATTATAAGGACTTTGCAAGCTTCTGTATTAAAAATGGCTTCAAACCAATGCCATCAGAACCAAAAATTATAAGTTTTTACCTAACCTATCTATCTAAATCGTCTAAATTTAGCACTTTAAAGCGAAGATTAGCATCTATAAGCGTTATTCATAAACTTTCAGGTCATTATATAGACACTAAACATCCTATGATTACGGAAAATTTAATGGGAATAAAAAGAATAAAAGGAAGCTATCAAAAAGCAAAAAAACCTATATTAATCAAAGACTTAAAGTTAATTATTAATGTTATTGATAAAGATAAAAATGAAGAAAATAGATTTAAAAATAGAGCTTTAATTCTAATAGGTTTTGCTGGAGGATTTAGAAGATCTGAACTTGTAGCCATAGATTATGAGGATGTGGAGTTTGTATCTGAAGGAGTAAGGATATTTGTAAAAAGATCAAAAACAGATCAATCTGGAGAAGGAATGACAAAAGGAATCCCCTACTTTTCAAATTCAAATTATTGTCCTGTAATATCATTAAAAAATTGGATTGAAAAATCAAAAATTAAATCTGGAAAAATTTTTAACATGTCTGACAAGAATGTAGCTTTGACAGTAAAAAAATATACAGCTTTAGCTGGTTTAGATTCAAATAAATATTCAGGACATAGCTTGAGGTCAGGTTTTGCTACCTCAACAGCAGAATTAGGTGCGGAAGAACGAAATATTATGGCTATGACAGGTCACAAAACTACACAAATGGTAAGACGTTATATACAAGAGGCTAATTTATTTAAAAACAATGCATTAAATAAAGTTAAAATTTAAAAATCATTTATTTGATGTTCAAGATTTTCAAAACTAACTCTTTTATAATTAGCAACTAATGGTATCCATCTGCCTAATTCATTAAATTTATCTTTTTTTATAATATCAACAATCTCAATATTAAAGGCGGAAGATATATTTACAATAAGTCCAGTATGCGAACTTATATTTTTTTTAGAATTTATAATGAAGTAAGGAAGTAAGTTTAATGGCATAAATTTTATCAAACATACATTATTAAATTTTAAAGAATTATTTTCGTGAAAACAATTATCTAAAAATTTGTAAGTAGGAAATTTATTTTCAAATTCTTTTAAAAAATTGAAAGAGGCAACTCCGGTAGTAATAATGACAAACTTTTTTTTTGAAATAATTTTTATTAAATTGAGAGTATTTGTTATATCTTTTAAATTATATTTATCCCACCTATTATCAATATGAATAAGATAATATTCTTTTTTTAGGAATTTATTATAAAAAGAATTAAAGATTTTTTTATATTCGGGATCAAGAATAAAAAAATTTTGTTTAGAATTTATTTTTAAATCAATTTGAGTTAACAATTTAAAATATAGATTTTGATATACAACCTCTGTATTTAAGTAATTTTCATCAGAAAGTACAAAATTATTAAAAAAAATTTTTAAAATTATTTTGCTTGGTCTTGAAAGTTGATAATTAAAACCAAGTATTTTTTTTTGCTTAACAAAACAAATAGTATTTTTATTTTTTGATTTAACTAAATATGCCAACTTGAATGATCTTTTTTTTGCATCTAAAATAAACAAATAATCATATCGTATGCTAAAAAAACTTTTAAAATTAATTAATAAAGTTTTTAAAAAATTAAACTTATCAATAATTATGAATGTGTTAATCATAGGATAATTTTTTGCAAGTTGATAATTAGTACTAGAGCAAACTAGCGTAATATGGGCGTTAAGAAAATTTTCCCTTATAGTCTTAATGCAACCTGCTAGGTGCAAAAAGTCACCTAATCCGTCAGTTTTAAATATTATTATCTTTCGTTTTTCTGGATACATTTATATTTATTTGTTTTTTACTTTTGAAAAAATTCTTTTACCCCATCAATAATTTTGTATATCTGACTTTTCTCCATCTCAGGATATAAAGGTAAACTCAAGCACTCTTTTGACCATTTTTCAGAATTAACCAGTTTTTGGTTATTAATGAATTTCTTAAATGGTTTTAACCGATTTAAACTATACGAGTAATGAGTTTGGCAAAAAATTTTTTTCTTCATCAAAAAGTTTATTAATTTATCCCTTTTTTTAGTTCTTATTACATACAAATGTCTAGATGAACCTGGAGAAGTTTTCGTAAGTTTTATTTCATTAATATCTTTTAAATTTTTATCATAAATATTTGATATTTTTCTTCTTGAATCATTCCATTTTAATACATTTTTTATCTTATTATTTAAAACTATTGATTGTATAGTATCTAGTCTGCTGTTTTTGCCTATTTGGGTAAAATTATTTTTTTTAATTGCACCTAAATTTCTCAGAGCCAGTAATTTTTTATATTTTCTTTTATCATTGGTGGCTATTAATCCTGCATCTCCATACGCACCTAAATTTTTTGATGGATAAAAACTGTAACATGAAATATCAGCATACTTTTCATTCATTCTCTTTTTGCAGCATTTTACACTTTTATTATTTGAGCAGCCATAACAACAGAATGCAAAGATTGATTGTGCACTGTCTTCAATAATAGTAATTTTTCTACCAACCGCTTCTCTAAGTTTCTTCAAATCAACTTTTTGTCCATATAAATTAACTGGTATAATAGCTTTAGTTTTTTTGCTTAGCTTTTCAGTGACTTTATCAATTGATATCAAACCTGTTTTGTTGTCAATATCTGCAAAAGCAAGTTTATTATTATTTAAAATTACAGAAAGTCCTGTTGATATATAACTCATTCCTGGAACAATAATTTCATCTCCTTTTTCTAAATCTAAGGACATTAAAGATAAAATTAATGCATCGGTACCAGACGCACAACCTACTGAATATCTTATTTTTGAAAGTTTTGAAAATACTTTTTCAAATTCATTTACTGATTTTCCTAAAATGAAATCTTTTTTTTTAATTGTTGAGAAAATTTTATTTTTAATTATTAAATTTTGTCTATTAGATATTGGATTGACTTCAGAAAAATTTATTACTTTAGCCATTTCTTTTTATCGCCTAAATTATTCCCAAACAGGTTTAAAATCTTTTTTTTCACCAATAGATCTTTTAACAATATATTCAGCAATATTTAATTCATTGAATAAACGAAAATATTTACGCTGACCATTTCTTGCAATACTGATTCTTTTATTTTTATTTATTTTATAGTAATTAAGCTTTTCAATTAAATCCATTTCATTTTCATAAAAAATAATTTCTTTATCTGTGAAAAAATGGTCAAATTGTTTTTCATTATCCATAAATGTTAAAAGTCCATTACCCATTAAAGAAGCTATTCTGTTGCTACAAGAAAATTTTTTTGATTTTCCTCGATTTAGGTTAAGTGCCATTGAACATTTTGATATAGCATCATAAAAGCTTTCTGACCAAACAGGAAATCTATCTTTATATCCATAAATATCGAATTTTATATTATCGTTTAATTTAATTAATTTATTTAAAATTGTCTCTCTTTCATCTATTTTTCCGAATTTTAAACTTCCCCTATTAACCCCATGGCTCATGGCAAAAAATACATCGTGAGTAAAACTTAAATTATTGTAGACGTTTAATTTTTCGATATTTCGATCCGCTGGAGTTGGGAGAAAATGATAATTAATTTTTTTATTTTTATTTTTTATATCATCTGGATGCGTAGAAATAAAAAAATGATCAAGATATTTAAAATTTGTTTTTAAATTATTTGAATTTCTTTCATAATCAGGTCCTGTTGGAGAAATATTATCTTCATACCATTGTGAAATAATTATATTTTTATTAAATTTTTTAATTAACTCAAAACTTTTAGGGGTAATAGTATTAACGTGACCTAGTAAAATTAAATCTGGTTTGTAGTAGTAACTTTTTTTTAACAAAATTGTGTTTAGAAATTTGATATTTTTAAAATTTGGAATACCACTATTGTAACTTAGAATATCTCTATCACTTACTCCCTCTACGTCATGTCCAAGTCTTACTAAACCATTTTCAATTTTTTTTCCTGTCGAAATAAAATATATTCTGCTTCCTATTTTTTCAGCTCTATTGTAAATATGTAAAATTTTTAATTTGGCATTTTTATTAATATTAAATTTTTTCAATGGATAAATTAAATCAAATCGATCTTCATCAATTATTTTGCTAAATCTAGATATTAAGTGTAATGGATTATCAAAAGAATCATTTTGCAATCTGCGTAATTTATTCTTGTTTTTTATTAAATAATTAATTTGATTAAAAATACTTTTTGAATTTACATTTTTCAAAATTACAGGTGAATTTATTGTTTCAGGCAATCCTCCCCTATTAGAGATAATTACAGCATTACCTCTAGAACCCGCTTCTAAAGAAGTTCTACCAAAAGGCTCAGCCCAAATAGATGGAACAATAGTAATACTTGATTTAGAAAAGTATTTAAGAACCTTTTCATAAGGGATCCAACCTAAATATTTTAAATTTTTATGTTCGAAATTATATTTTTCTCTTGGTTCATCACCAATTACAATCGAAGACCAATCTTTATGCATATTTAAAATTTTAATAATAGCTTCACCAAAGATAGGAAAACCTTTAGATTTATTTAATTTTCCTGAATAAATAATTAATTTTTCTTTTTTAGGGAATTTTTTTAATAAATTAATACTAGGATAAACAACTCTAAAATTAGAATAAAAATTTTTTTCAATATCTTTAAAAAATTTTTCTTCTACCCAACGGCTAACAAAATAAATTTTAGAACATATATTTAATAAGTTTAATCTATCTTTCACAGTAATTGAACCTTTTAAATGGAGTGGATCATTGTGAATAATTAATATGTAATTAATATTTGGATAACTTTTATGAATCTCTGTTATGTAATTTGGTCTATTATGTATTTCTATTACAGCAGGCTCTTCTTTAGATATAAATTTTTTAAATTTATCTAAATATATCTTAGTTTTGCTTTGATATTTTAATCCAAAAATATGTATGTTATTGTATATTTTTTTAATTGCAGCATTATCTTTACTTACATTTGCTCCATAAACACGAATATTTTTTTTAAATTTAGTTAATCTGAAAAAATCTTTTACCCATATAGACGCTGATCCCGATTTATATTTGGAAAATTTTTCTTTGTGAGGAAGAAGTATAAAAATTTTTTTCATTATAAATTCAATTTTAAATATTTAATAATTCTTCGTGATGCTTAACAATGTTTTTGTCAAATTTAAGGAAAAATTAAAATTAAAATTTTTAAAATAGCCATTTATTAGTGTATTTCCAACATAATCTATGAACAATTTTAGAGTTTCATTGAAATTTACTAAAGGGAATTGAAGATTAAATCCTTGCTTGCTTTTTTCATAAATTTTGATTTTGTAAATACCTTCATTTTCATCATATATCAATAATCCCTTTTCAAAGTAAATTTTAACAAGTCTTATCTTTATTGGCGAAGCCCAGTTTAACTTTATAAACGCTGTAAAATTATTTTTGTAATAAAGATTAATATTAGCAAAATCCGATTTATATTTTCTTTTAGTTTTAAAAGTATTCACTTTAAATTTGGTGGGGTTTTTGTTTGTTAAGTACTGTAATATTGAAAGATCGTGTATTCCAAGATCCCATATAACATTCGTATCTTTTCTGTATGGCGCTTTTTCTCTAATGGATTCGTAAATTAAAGCTTTCCCTAATTTTTTTTTAACAATAATATTTTTTATAAAACTTACACTCTCACTATAAATAAAAGGATAGTCCACAAATAAAAATCTTTTATTCTTTTTGCTTAAAGAAATTAAATGATTCACTTCACGCAAGTTTAGACTAAGAGGCTTTTCACATAAAACATGTTTTTTTTTAATTAAAGCCATTTGGGTAATTTTGTAATGCGTGTTAGTTGGTGTTGAAATAATGACCATATCAACATTACTATTGTCCAAAGCCCTTTTGTATGAGGTAAAGTAAATACAATTCGGATAAATATTTTTAGCTTTGTTTAAATTGGATAAGTTTGAATCGCAAATTGAGTAGATATTAAAGTGTAAGTTTGATTGAATATTTCTTGCAAGTATTGGTCCCCAATAACCAAAACCTACCACTAATACATTAAATTTTTTTTTCATTTAATAGAAATTGTTTCGGTCTCATATCACACATATAAATAAATAAAAATAACAAAAAATATATATAACTATCAATTGTAAAAATACACTACAGGAGATATTATTGTTAGACTTTTTACTTAAAAAACATGAAAATGCATCACATTGGTTATTTAACAGATAATATCCATAAAACTTCTAATGAATTTTTCTTTTTAAATTTAAGAAAAAGAAGAATAATAAAAGACAAAAAATTTAAAACTGATATATGTTTTTTAGATGGAGAAAATTTATCTATAGAATTAATAAAACCACATAAAAATAATTATGGTTTAATCAAATTAAAAAAAAAAGGTTCTATTGCTTATCATATAGGTTTTAAATCAAGCAATTTTATTAAAGATTACAAAAAATTATCAAAAAAATTTCAAACAATTGTAAAACCAACAAAAGCAATTGCTTTTAAAAATAAGAGAGTAGCTTTTTTAAAAAAAAAAGATGGATATATTATTGAAATTATTGAAAATTAAAATTAAATGCTTTTACAATTTTTTTCTTTAGTTTCAAATAGCTTTTTTTATTGAAGGTATATTTAACAGCATGAATTTTTTTTCCACGCATTAAATATTTATTTTTTATTGTTCCACAGTATTTTCCGCCGGACCTAATCTGAAAGTTGAGAACTTTATTATTTTTTATATTAGTTAATGAATAAATATTTTTGAGTTTAAGGTTATAAAAAGAGTATTTTAACAATAAAAGAAAACTTTCAATTGATTGAAATGAATTTCCTAAACATATCCATCTACCCCATTCTGCGCTTCTTTTTTTAAAATCAATATCATTAAGAGCAATTGTTCCTATTTTTTTTCTCTTTTTGTTCAATATAATAAAATCTCGTGTTCCTTTATTTTTAATGTTTTCTCTAGTCCATTTTATTTGATGATTTATGTCAGTTGGAGGATTATTAAGATATTTACTTACACTTTTTTTTTTTCTGATAGTTGCAATAAATTTGCTATCTTTTATCAATATATTTCTCAGTTGTATTGTCTTGCCAATTAGTATCATTATTTAATTAAATTGATAATATCAGCACCCTTGTTAAGTTTTTCTAATTTGTTTATAGAGATTCTTTTTTTTGAATTTTTTTCAACAATAAACATGACTTCTAAATGAGCTAAAGAATCCCATTCTTCACAAGTTTTTCTTTTTAATTTAATTAATTTTTTTTTGCTTACTTTAAGAATTTTGCAAATTTCATTAATTGAATTTGACATATATATATTTTGTATAACCAGAGATAACTTTATTAAATTTATTGAAACAAACTTTGTTTTTATTAAAGTTTATTTTACTTAAACTTATTTTTCTAATAAAATTAATAAAGGGTTCATTACGTTTAGTTTTTTTATATAAAAAAAATACTTCATTATCAAATTTTGTTATTGCTTCTTTTAAAAAAAGATATTCTAGTCCTCGACCTAAAGCTCTACAACTTATAACATACTCCAATACATTAACTTTCTTTTTAAGCAGTTGTAAAAATAAGAAAGCTACTATTCCAGAATTTGAATATTTGTCCACAACTTGGAATTCATATAAAAAATTATTTTTACTTTTTAAAAATTTACTAATATTTGCTTCACTTAATCTTAGATAATTAGAATTAAATTGATTTGTTTTCTTTGATAGCTCAGAGCATCTTTTAATATTAATTTTAGAGTTTTTTCTAATTAATATTTTTAATTTTGCATCTTTTAAATATTCAATAATTCCCTGCTTTTCCGTAATTTTGGTTCGCAAAACATTAGCGCTAATATCTTTTGATCTAAATGGATTGTGAGTTTTGTTATGATTAATAAAGTTTAATATCTTGCAAACGTTGTATAATACTGAAGCAGTTCTACACCAAAAAACATTATTTTTAGGCAACACTCTTTCCATCTGTTTTATTTCAGAAATACTATCATCCAAAAAAATTGTATTTAAATTTGAAAAATTTACTATTTTAATAGCTTTTTTAATTGTATTTATTTTAGAATCCCAATTTATAAATTTAAGTGAGTTTTTAAGAAAGTATTTATTTTTTTTAAATTTATAATTTATAGCTCTAAGAGCTTCTTTTTCATTGTTTTTTGAATGTAAAGAAATTAAAAAACCTTTTTTTGAAAGACTATTTAATATTTCTAAAGATTTTCTTTGATACAAATTTAATTTAATTTTACTTATTCCATCTTCTCCTAATATACCTTGCCATAGTGTATTATCGAGATCGATAGCTAGCAATCTAACGTCATCTAACAAAATGAGATTTATATATCTTCCAAGTATATTTGAAAGTTCTATTTGTAAATCTACAGTTAAATAAGATGAAAAAAAACGCTCTCTTTTTGTATCGATGCATTTTTTAACGCCAATTTTAAATATATTTATAATAATTATATTTTTTGATGAAGATATCAAAGATTCAATATTATCAATTTTTTTTTTATTTTTTGATATTGGGATTAAAAAAGTAATTTTTGAGTTTTTGTAGATTTTTTTTATTGAGTTTTTAAATGTTTTTAGTGACCTGTATTTATCAACATCAAGTAAATAAATATTAATATTATTATTATTTTTAAAGCAAATAATATTTTCGATATAAGGAAGTTTTTTTATTTGCAGTAAATTAATTTTGGGTAATTGCTTTATTATATTATCAACGTAAAAATTTCTTTGAATATTAATCATTTAGTTTTAAATAGATTTAATCTTTGAATTTAATAGCATATTACTTTTGATTTTATTTCTAATACTATAGTTGTTTTTCAAATAATATTCAGCTCTAAGTGCCGAACTTTTATTTTTATATGCTTTTTTAAATATAATTCTCCAATGTCTACCTTTTGTACTTTTTGCTCCTTTTCCTGAATTGTGTGCATATAATCTTTTCTTTAAATCTATAGTGTAACCAACATAAGTCTTCATTTTCCCATGTTTAATTGATTTAATCATGTAAATGTAATGGGACATTAATAATTAATAGTTCAATGATATAAAGATTTAAATTATAAACTGTAATAATTAAAAAAAGATAATGGATTTTTATAAAAAAGCAATATTTGTCTTTACACTTTTCTTGTTCTTTGCGGCTGTGTTTGTCAAAATGATAGAGCCTGTAGTTGAGAAACAAATATCAAATATCTTTGCAGAAAGAAAATTATCAAATAAATTAAAAAAAGAATTACAAAAAAGCACTACAGAATTTACTCCTGAAAAAAGAGAATTTTATAAAGATATAATTAAAAAATTATATATTAAATGGAGACCACTAGTTGACGAATCAATAAATGAAGCCGAAAAAGAAATAAATAAAAATAACTAAATCAAATTACATTTTTTTGGATAATAAATATATAAATATTCTTTTAACAAGTTGGAATTAATATTTAAATTAATTTTTTTAGGAAGAGAATAATTATCAAGCTTTAAAAGCTTGTCATTATTTTCAAAAGAAATAATAAGTATATTTTCATTATTAATTTCATGTTGTATGTCATGAATAAGATTGGGTTCAAAGTAATCTCTTAAAGTATGGCTATGTGTTTTTATAAGAAAAGGGACAACCTGGATTTTTTTAAAATCTAATAAAGCATAATAGAAGGTATTGCTTGTCATATTAACTCCAAATTCTAAATTACAATTTTTTTTAATTTTGTTTTGTAGTTCAATAAATTTATTAAGTGGATGCCATGCATCTTGTGACCATTTTTGTAAACTAAAATATGGAATATTTTTATCAGTATATTTCTTAGATATATTTTTTAAATCTTTTAAATGGACGGCTCTGGCACCAGCGTATTTTGAATTATTAATATCAAAAGCAAATAAAACACTATAAATAACTATAAAAAATATACAAAAGTTTATAATCATTTTATTTTCCTCTGATTTTAATGAATGCACTAGTATAAATAAAGTTACAAAACCAAGCGATAAACTTGTTGCTAGTTTTTCTATACCACCTATTTGAGCTTGGAAATTTAAAGTAAAGATTAAAATATTTATAACAAATAAATCAATATTTTTTTCATAACTAACTTTTTGACTGAAAGCATTCATTGATAATTTAATTAATATATACAAATTTGAGAAGAAAATTAGAGTGAACAAAATCCATTGAGGTTCATTAATAAAGTTTTTTAAAGGATAGACTGTTAAAAAATAAATGTAATTTATTATTCTATCATATAATGAAAGCTCATAACTACTAGCAACGATAAAGGGTAACTTTTGATAAGTTAACCAAATATCAAATA
>Ga0187833_10004247_pt1 | contig 14085 bp, 13 predicted proteins | sample ETNtaG_37_FD_167968 | JGI IMG/M metagenome (GOLD analysis project Ga0187833, IMG submission 167968) | Marine microbial and viral communities from oxygen minimum zone, Eastern Pacific Ocean - ETNP2014_SV_400_PacBio MetaG (Illumina Assembly) | ecosystem: Environmental > Aquatic > Marine > Hypoxic... | reverse complement strand
TGGCACTTGGCAGCCTCACGAGGATGATGAAACCCTGCAAAACCGTTTCTGGGAGATATATCCCTGTGAAGCGGTGAATGTCTCTAATGGACGGCCACTGCATGGTGAAATTCGTTCGCGATTTGGGGCACAATTTCTCAGAGACAACCGCGACTGGCTGCGATAAAAATGAAGCGGAGATCACCGCGTGAAAGGCTCGTTATTATGATAATTGAATTCAAATTAACTTTGATAATTCTGAAATGAAAATAAAATTGAACTCAAAAAATTTTGTTTTCTTTCTTTTGACACTTTATTTATGTCTTAAACCGATAATATATATTTTAGAACATAAATACACTGGAGGCTATAGAATTTTTAGTAATGATTTTCTTCAACAATTATATAATCACTTTTACATGGAACAAATTGTATTTTTCCTGACATTTATTTTTATTGCTATGCGAAAGATAAATACCGGTAAGTATCTAAATGTCCATTCAATCCGTGCTTTCTTCCTTTATATATTGGTTGTTCTGATCATCAATTTATCTTTTTTCGATATAGGATTATTGAACTTCAATTACTACTTCTCACCCTCAATTAATTTTATTTGCCGGAGTTTTCTTTTCATCTTTCTCGGTTTGAATATCCATGTTATTGATGAAATATTTCAGGTAAAAAAGATGCGGGTCATCTTTTATACGATTGCTGCCTGTTATGTTGCTTTAATAGTAGTGACTGCAATTACTGACTCTTATTCGACAGCACGCGCATGGTATTTAGAGGGCCTCACCTCGAGTCTGGATCGATCCGAGGATGCGTTAACTGGAAAAGCATTATTTGATTACATGTACATTTCAGATACGGTCGCTTTGCTACTCTTAATTATCATGAGCCAGATGAAAAGTATGACCGGCAAAGTCTCCATCCTTTTCGTTGGACTTTTCATCATCCTTCTCTCTGCCTCTCGCACAAGTTTTATTTGTTTCGGTCTCGCCGGATTAACATTATTGGCCGTACTGTCATTTAAGGTGAGTACAAAAAAAATGATACTTCCAATTGCGTTGCTAGTTTTATTAATTGCATTGGCGAATAACTATATGCCTTTTTTTACTGAAAAGGTAACAGCGCAATATGGAGATACATACCGCTTCGCGCTCACCAATATTTCAGAAGATGGTTCCTATATATCAAGGAAAGAGATTTTCGACCAAAGGTGGCGTGAACTCGAAGATAATTGGTTAATGGGGCGTTACTTGTCAGAGTACGCGGCAGGCAGATCTGGGACTTATTTTCATAATTGGCTTTCTTTCTGGACCAATTTCGGTATTGTCCCCTTTCTTTTGTCTGTCATTTTAATCGTATCTTCACTTTACAGAGCTGTGAAGCAATTTCTTAAAGATTCATTTTCTCCAATAAATCAGTTGCTTCTCCTTTGGAGCATATTCGTGGTCATTGCCATCTCTTTCAGCCGGTCATACGACTTTTATTACATTTGGTTTGTTTTATTCGGCAGTTCGATGATTGATCGTAAACTTAGATGGAGGGGTGGTCGCTTACCTTTCACTTCACAAACTAATAAGAGATCCCTGAAAAGGAAACAGAAAATTAAGCTGAATTTTGGGTAATAGAAACCGTTGACTAACTCAGAAAAGAGGAAATTTGCGGCGCTTTAGGTGGAATGTCAAATATGTTTGAAAAAATTATCGATTTTATCAAATCACTTTATCCAAAAGAAAATCCGGTGCCACTTCATGCACCACGTTTTTCAGGAAATGAAAAAAAATATCTCCAGGATTGTATCGATACAACATATGTATCATATATTGGACAATATGTAAATCAGTTTGAAGATGCAATCAGAAAGTATACCGGTGCAAAATATGCTATAGCTGTTTCCAGCGGTAGTGCGGCTCTTTATATTTCGCTCCAGCTGGCCAAAGTAGCACCTGATGAAGAGGTTGTCACCCAAGCATTAACTTTTGTCGCCACAGCCAATGCCATTGCACACTGTGGCGCTCAGCCCATATTTGTGGATGTTGAACGGTCAACGCTGGGACTTGATCCGGAGAAACTTGAAAATTTTCTATCAAAGAACACAATTCTGAAACAGGATGGCTGTTGTTATAACAAAACGACAGGCAAAAGAATAGCCGCATGTGTACCGATGCATACTTTTGGTCACCCAGTGCGAATTAATCAGATTATTGAAATCTGCCGGAAATATCAGATTCCTGTAATTGAGGATACCGCAGAGGCGTTAGGGAGTTTTTACAAGGGACAGCACGTTGGAACATACGGGGAAATAGGTATTTTAAGTTTTAACGGTAACAAACCCGTGACTACTGGTGGAGGTGGTATGATCATCACAAACGATAAAGCACTTGCAGCAAAGGCCAGGCATCTGACAACAACGGCCAAAAAACCTCATCCATGGGAGTTTATTCATGACGAAGTCGGTTATAATTATCGCATGCCGAACATTAATGCCGCCGTAGGCTGCGCCCAGATGGAATGCATTGATGGGACCCTGGAAAACAAGCGTGCCACAGCAAAGATGTATAATCGGTTTTTTCAGGAGATCGGTATTCCATTTATCACAGAACCTATCCATGCCCGTTCCAACTATTGGCTGAATACCATTGTTTTAAAAGATAGGCAGGAAAGGGATCAATTTCTTGCCTATTCATCTGCAAACAAGATCCAGGCTCGACCCGTTTGGTCGCTCATGCCTCATCTTCCCATGTATAGCAATTGTCAGACAACAAACCTTGAAACATCCCAATGGTTGGAAGACCGGCTGGTAAATGTTCCAAGCAGTACACGAATATGAAAGAAAAAATTATTATGATTGGCGGCAGTGGGCATGCAAAAGTGCTTATAAATATTATACAAAAAAATAATCAGTATGATATTATTGGATATGTTGATTTTGAAGATTTAGGTGAGATATTTGGAGTAAAATACCTTGGTGGGGATAATTGTTTAATTGATTTATATAATAGTGGAATAAACAAAGCAGTTCTCGGAATTGGACAGGTTCATCTTACTAAAAAAAGATTTGAAGTTGTTAGTAAAATAAAAAATATCGGCTTTTATTTTCCTGTAATAATATCCCGCGACGCTGTGATAAATCAGCAGGTATCATTCGGCGAAGGAACTCAGATTTTTGACGGTGCTGTGGTTAATTGCTGTACAACAATAGAAGAATTTACCATTATAAATACCAATGCCACTGTGGAGCACGATTGCAAAATCGGGAATTTTTGTCATATCGCTACTGGAGCCGTTCTCAGCGGAGGAGCAGAAATTGGTGATTACTCAATGATTGGCTCCAATGCGGTGGTTGTGCACTATAAGACAATTGTACCGGAGTGTTTTGTTGGTTCAGGAGGCGTCGTTATCAAAGATATTTCCGAAAAAGGGATTTATGTCGGAAATCCTGTTAGAAAAAATAATTGAAAAGGACTCTTATCATAGCTGAAGCAGGTGTCAACCACAACGGATCCATTGATACTGCAAAGAAAATGATCAATGCGGCTGCGGAGGCCGGGGCTGATCTGGTGAAGTTTCAAACGTTCAAGACAGAGGATTTGGTGACCCAATCTGCGAAAAAGGCACAGTATCAGAAAGAGTCAACCGATATAGAAGAATCTCAGTTCAATATGCTCAAGAAGCTGGAGCTGGACCGAGCCGCCCATGAAGAATTGATCCAATATTGTGAACAGAAAGGCACCAGTTTTTTGTCAACTGCCTTTGATCATGATAGTATTGATCTGTTAGCCGAATTAAACATTCCCATTTATAAAATCCCTTCTGGCGAGATCACTAACCTGCCCTACCTGCGGCATATCGGCCGTATGGGGAAGTCCATTATTATGTCTACCGGCATGGCCACACTGGAAGAAGTCCGGGCGGCCATGGACGTCTTGTTGGAAGCCGGAGTAAATAAGGATGACCTTACCATGCTGCACTGCAACACCGAGTACCCCACGCCTATGGGGGACGTGAACCTGCGGGCCATGCTCACCATTCGGGATGAACTGGGCGTGCAGGTGGGTTATTCCGACCATACCCTGGGCATCGAGGTTCCCATTGCTGCCGTGGCCTTGGGCGCCACCATCATCGAAAAGCATTTTACGTTGGATAGAACAATGCCCGGCCCTGATCACGCTGCCAGCCTGGAACCCGAAGAACTGAAAGCAATGGTGGCGACCATCCGCAATATCGAAAAAGCCCTGGGAGATGGCGTGAAAAAGCCCAGCCCCAGTGAAACAAAAAACATTCCCATAGCCCGCAAATCTATTATAGCTAAAAAACCCATCAAAAAAGGTGAAGCATTTTCAGAAGATAGTTTAACTGTCAAACGTCCTGGAACGGGGATTTCGCCCATGGAATGGGACAATGTTGTTGGAAAAACTGCTACTCATGATTATGAAATGGATGAGGTAATTAAAATATGAGCAATGTAAATAAAAACAAATGGGATGAAAGCTATGATCGCAATGAAAATCATACTCTTTATCCTAAAGAAGAAGTTGTAAAATTTCTCAATAGATTTGTTAGGAAAAAACTCGGTGATAATAAATTTATAGATATATTAATGACTGACAGAGAAAAGTTACGTGGCTTGGATTGCGGGTGTGGAATTGGTAGAATGACAATGTTATTAAATGAATTCAATATTGATTCATATGGTGTTGATATTTCAAAAGTGGCTATCCAAAAAGCAAAGGAATTATTTCCAGTATTGAGCAACAAGTTTGCTAAAATTGACGGTAAAGTAATTCCTTTTAAAGATTCATATTTTGACATATCAATATGTGAAAGTGTCATTGATAGTATGAATTATAATGTGGCAAAAAAAATAATTAGAGAATTGGAAAGAGTAACAGACAAACTGACATTTATCAGTTTTATATCAGGCGATGATTCGGAACATTATCGCGAATACTCTGGTGATGAGATTGTGCAAACAAAACATGAAAAAGACACGGTTCAATGTTGGTACAATTGGACGAAAATTAATGACTTATTATCAAATACAAATTATAAAATAAAATGGGCCAGGTTGGTTACTGAAGAATCTCTGATTGATAGCTACAAGTATGGCCGATATAATGTGGTCTTGGAAAAATGAATATTTTTACTGAAGCATCCGGTAGTTTAGTCTCTGCGACCTTAATCAATTCACTTAAACGTGCTGGCTTATGTGTTATGGCTTCAGATGTAACAGACATGAATGCAGGTGCTTTACTTGCAGATAAGTATGTCAAGGTGCCTGATAAGCATAATAAAAATCTATGGCAAATAATAAAAGAATTGCTTGTTACTAATGAGGTTGATTGGATTGTTCCCAGTTTTGATGAAATGCTTTTTGGTTGGTCAGAAAGAGAGGAAAAATTTAAGGCAGATGGTATTAAACTTTTAATTTCACCCCACAATACCATTGATACATTTTTGGATAAATGGAAAACATATAATGCCTTCGTTCAATCTGAACTACCTGTACCCAAAACCAGTCTTCAAAAAGAATATCCAATGGTAAAACCAAGGCAGGGCAGAGGATCTCAAGGTATTACTATAACAGATGAAATGGATGTGGATATGGAAGGTAAAATATCACAGGAAGTTGTAAGAGGTACAGAACTTACTGTTGATTGTTTTTTCGATAGAGACGGTACGCCAATTTATATCGTTCCGCGAATTAGGCTAAAAGTTATTAATGGTAAATCGGTAGATGCTCAAACTATTCAACATGAACAGGTTGAAAAACATATCAAAAATCTGGCAAAAAAATACCATTTTATAGGTCCGGTTAATATACAATGTTTTATAAACAATGAAGGTGTATGGTTTATTGAAGTAAACCCAAGGGTTGGTGGTGGCATGGCCCTTGGCTGGGCCGCAACAGAAAATTGGTTTGATCTTTGGTTTAATAAAATTATACAAGGCAAACCATTCAAACCAAAACCAATTAAATACGGTCTACAAATGTACCGTTACTATTCGGAAGCATTTAACCAGGTAAATGAAGTACAAAGCTATAATATTTGATCTTGATTTTACGCTCTACAATGAATGTGACTTTTTGAAAGAAGTTGTTATTTCATCAAGTGTATTTGATAATCCAGAAAATGGAATAAATAAAATAACATATCGTTTTAGAATTGATTCATATAATATCATTGATGATTTATTAAATATAGAGGATCTATTGACCAAAGAAAATAACGACTACCTTTTTCATATAATGAAAGAAATAAACGTAGAGTTATCATGCTATGATGGTATTATAGAGATGTTGGAGGAATTGAAAGAAAATTCATCCATTAACACTGGGGTAGTCACCAATGGTGTTCCGGAAATACAGAAAAATAAAATGCAATGCCTAGGTATTGAAGAATATTTTAACCAAACTATTTATGCAAAAGAATTGGGCAGTGAAAAACCTAATTATTTACCATTTGAAGAGGCATTGGATCGACTTGAAGTCGAACCCGAATCAGCTTTGTACGTTGGCGATCATCCTTTGAATGATATCAAACCAGCAAACGAATTGGGGATGGATACATTATGGATTGATCATTTAAATAATGATGATATTGTTTCAACATATAGAATCACAGATGCCAATAATTTGGCTGATACAATAGCAATTCTATGAAAATTCTTGCATCCACAGGTATTCGTTCTGAATACGATATATTATATCCTGTGATTTCTGATTTATTAAAAAATAGGCATAACGTTGAACTGGTTGTGTCAGGAGCGCATTTATCTTATCATCATAACAATACATATCAGCGTATAATGGATGACGGTTTTAAAATTGCTGATAAGATTGACACTTTACTACCAACTGACAGACTTGTTCAACGTAGTAAAGGTACTGGCCTATTAATTCAGGGATTGACTCAAACTGTTGAAAGAACGAATCCGGATTTTCTTCTGATGGTGGGTGACCGGGAAGAAAGTATTGCCACAGCTATCGTGGGTAATTATATGGAAAAATTGGTGGTTCATATTGGTGGAGGAGATCCAGTTTATGGTAATGCAGATGACCCCATGAGGTTTGCGGTTTCCAAACTGGCTCATATTCACTGCTGCACTGCAAAACCTTATGCTGATAATCTAAAAAATATAGGCGAGGAAGATTTCAGGATATTTCTTACCGGAAATCCAGCTTATGCCAACATTGATTTTGTACCGGAGATAGAAAAAGGTGAATTGAAGAATCAATTTGGTATTACCAGCGAAAATTATATCGTGCTTATCAAACACCCTTTAAGCTCTGAAGTAGATGATGCCGGAGTACAGATGGAAACAACACTGCAGTCTCTTGAACATTTCTGCCAAAAAAACAGGTTTCAGGTTGTAAACATACCGCCAAATTCGGACCCTGGGTCTTATGAGATGAAAATGGTCATTGATAAACATTCTGAAGCTGACTGGCTTATTAAAGCAGAAACATTGCCCAGGCTTCAGTTTGTGAATCTGATGCGAAATGCTTCAGCTTTAGTTGGAAATTCAAGCATGGGTATTTTAGAGGCGCCCCACTACAAGTTGCCTGTAGTAAATATTGGGAACCGACAACAAGGGCGATTGAACGTCGGTAATGTTAAATTTGTACCCTATGAGATTGATGCAATTGTTAGCGCGCTGGAAAAAGCTGCCATGGATGAAGAATACCGGCGAAAGATCAGGAATCTTGAAAACCCATATGGTGACAGTTCTGCACCGCAGAAAGTAAGAGCGGCTATTGAATCTGTTGATTTGAATGATAGGAAATGGTATGTCAAACAAAAACTGTGTTAAATGTCTAAAGTATTAGTTATTGCTCCCCATCCCGATGATGAAACCCTGGGTTGCGGTGGGACCCTTTCCCGTCACAAGCAGGAGGGAGATGAGTTGTATTGGGTCATTGTTACTTGCATCAGTGAAGATATGGGCTGGCCAGAGGCAGCAGTAAAAAAACGTGATGCCGAAATTGATAGTGTCGCAAAAAAATATGGATTTTCTGATGTGTTTAACTTCCGTTTGCCTACAACAAAATTGGATACCTTGCCCTTATCCGATCTGATTGAAAAAATAACGGAAGTATACAAAAAGACTGCACCGGATATCATCTACATGCCATATGCTTACGATGTACACACCGATCATCAGGTTATCGCCAAGGCACTACAGTCTACCTTCAAATGGTTTCGCTATCCACACATTCAAAAAGTGTTTATGTATGAAACACCGTCCGAAACCGAATTCAATTTCACGAGGAAAAAAACCTTTAATCCCAACGTGTTTATCAATATATCAGATTATTTGGATGATAAAATTGAAACCATGAAAATTTATGCAGGTGAAATGGGTGATTTCCCCTTTCCACGGAGTGAAAAAACTCTGCGATCATTGGTGGCATTACGGGGCAGCCAGAGCGGCTTTGAGGCGGCCGAGGCCTTTGAATTGGTGTACGAAAGAAAATCGTGAAAGACATTACTATACAAACCGATATCACCATCCGCCAATCCATGAAATTATTGGATAAAACGGCGGAAAAGTGTCTGCTGGTCGTGGATAAAAACAGGAAACTGCTTGGGACTGTCACTGATGGTGACCTACGTCGCAGCATCCTGGCCGGAGCCCAATTCTCCGAAGACATTTCCGAGTGCTACCACAAACGGCCTGTCACCCTTGTCGAAGGCCATTTTAACACCGAGGAAGCCAAACAATTGTTGCGGGGAAAAAAGCTGGACCTAATCCCGGTGATTGATGATGAAGGAACGTTAATCGAATATCTCACCTGGGGATCGCTGGACGATGTGCAGAAACCTGCACGGTCATTGCAGGATGTCCCCGTGGTCATCATGGCAGGCGGCAAAGGAGCCCGATTGGAGCCATTTACTAAGGTTTTACCCAAGCCCCTTGTTCCGATCCAAGAAAAACCCATTATTGAACATATTATAGAACGATTTACAGATATTACTTGTTCAGAATTTTATTTAACTGTGAACTACAAAGGGAGAATCTTAAAAGCCTATTTTGAAGAATTGCAACCAGATTATAATGTGACCTTTGTAGATGAAAATGAACCTTTAGGCACGGCTGGAAGCCTGCAATTATTAATGGGGAAATTTGATAAACCATTTTTCGTAACAAATTGTGATATTATTGTTAAAGCGGATTGTGTGAGTTTATACGAATTCCACCAAAAAGGCGGTTATGATATAACTCTCGTTGCATCTACCAAAGAATATATAATTCCTTATGGCACTTGTGAGTTGAACGGCGATGGACATTTATCTCATATTAATGAAAAACCGCATTACGATTTTCTGATAAATACTGGTTTGTATGTGTTAAACCCGAATATGCTGAAATTAATTCCAGAAAATAAGTTTTACCACATCACTCATTTGATTGAAGATGCCAAAAATAAGGGTAAAAAAGTTGGCGTTTTTCCCATAGATGACGAGGCTTGGATTGACGTAGGTCAGTGGGCGGAGTATCAAAAGGCAGTAAAACAACTGTGATAATGGGTAAAACTCTGTCGGCTGGTATACCCATCCGAGGCTGTAGTAACGGTGCAAGGCAAATGCCAAAGCAGAATTGAAAGTAACTAAAAGTATCGGCCCACGCCCAAGAGGCGTTCACGTTGATGTGGAGCATGAGAATCAAGTTGCAGAAAGCGGCATCCAGTCCCGGCCCGTGTGGGCTTTGAATAACTTGAACAAACCATATAGTAATTGTCAAAATTATGAACTAGAAAACGCTTTATTTTTAATTGATAACACTTTATTGCTACCTTCAGGTGTTGGATTAAATGATTTACAAATCAAAGTAATAACAACACTTCTATATAATTATTAACTTAATGTTAGAATAAAACAGGACAGGAAATATGAAAGTAATAATACTCGCTGGCGGTTGGGGCACAAGGCTTGAAGGAGAAGATGGAAGAATTCCAAAGCCAATGGTTCAAATTGGGAATAGGCCAATTCTATGGCATATAATGAAGATATATTCACACTATGGATTTAATGAATTCATCATCTGTTTGGGAGTTATGTCCGATGTCATAAAAAACTATTTTTATAACTATGAAGCAATCAACTCTGATTTTACAATAGATTTGTCCAGCGGTAATATTGACTACAAAGTTAAACATAATGAAACAGATTGGAAGGTCACTTTAGTTGACACTGGATTGAATACCCTTAAGGGTGGTAGGATAAAAAGGGTTCAAAAATATCTTGGATCTGATATCAATATGCTGACCTACGGAGATGGGGTGGCTGATATCAATGTAAAGGAATTGCTAGAGTTTCATAAATCTCACGGTAAGATGGTTACCATTTCAGGGGTTCATCCGCCGGCGCGCTTTGGTGAGCTAGTGGAAAAAGATGGAAAGGTGAACGTTTTTCAAGAGAAGCCACAAACATCTCAGGGCATGATCAACGGTGGATTTATGGTATTCGACAAGGGAATGTTCGATTATTTGAAGGAAGATGAAAACTGTGATTTTGAGATTGGGCCCCTTGAAGAAATTGCCAAATCAGGTGAGGTGATGGTCTATCGGCATGAAGGGAATTGGGAATGTATGGATCACGGAAGAGATGTAGCCCACCTTAATAAACTATGGAAGGATAACCAAGCTTTTTGGAAAGTGTGGGATTAAAGATCAATAACAGTTTTTGGCAGGACAAGAATGTTTTTCTGACCGGGTGCACGGGTTTCAAGGGGGGCTGGTTGGCTTTATGGCTTACTCAGCTTGGTGCAAAAGTTACCGGTTTTTCCCTTGATCCACTGACGGATCCCAACCTTTTCAGTGTGCTTGATATTGAAAAAAGTATAATTGATAACCGACAGGATATGCGTGATCTTCCCTTCCTGAAACGTGTTATTCAATCTTCCCAGCCGGAAATAATCATTCACATGGCTGCCCAATCTCTGGTGAGAGAATCTTATAAGGACCCGGTGGGTACCTATGCAACCAATGTCATGGGAACCGTCAATCTATTGGAATCTGCTCGGTCATGTGATAACGTTCGCATCATCCTTGTCATTACCAGTGACAAATGTTACGAAAACAGGGAGATTGACTACGGGTACTGTGAATCCGATCCCATGGGCGGACACGATCCCTACAGCAGCAGTAAAGGGTGCTCTGAACTGGTTACATCAGCATACAGGCGATCATTTTTTGAAGACAACGCCATGGTGGCAATTGCTTCAGCTCGTGCCGGTAACGTTATTGGCGGTGGTGATTGGGCGTCAGACCGAATTATCCCGGATGCTATGCGTGCCTTTAGCAGTAATGAAACTTTGCTAGTGAGGAATCCCGGGGCCGTGCGGCCGTGGCAACATGTCTTGGAACCACTTTCTGGCTACATGACACTGTGCGAAAAAATGTGGGATGAACCCTCTATGTTCTCAGAAGGGTGGAACTTCGGTCCGGAGGATGAAAGTGTACGCACAGTGAAGGAAGTTACTGAAAGAGTATCTAACCTTTGGGGTGATCACTCGACCTGGGAAAAGTCAAATGGCGACCACCCTCATGAAGCAACTTTGTTGAAACTGGATATCAATAAGGCTGAAGAGCAACTGGGCTGGGCACCAAAATGGGACCTAGACATGGCTCTTGAAAAAACGGTAAATTGGTATAAAAGTTACTACAACGGTGAAAATATGCAAGAGATGAGCCTGAAGCAGATCGAAGAATACCAGGCAAGCTAATGGGGACCGACAGTAAACAAGAAAGACTGCGTCAACAGATTCTTGAGCTGGCTGCGGAATACGCCCGGGAGGAGTTTGAAAGTGAAAATCCTTTTATTCCCGGGGAAACTCACATCCCGGTTTCCGGCAAACTTATCGGTAGAGAAGAGATTCAGTTTGCCGTGGATGCTTGTCTGGACGGCTGGTTCACCACTGGAAGGTTTGCCGAACAGTTTGAGAAGGAATTCGCCAAATATATGCAACAGCGTCATTGTATTCTCACCAATTCCGGTTCATCGGCAAACCTGCTGGCCCTTTCGGCCCTCACTTCAACTCAACTGAAAGAAAAACGCTTGAACCCTGGAGATGAGGTTATCACCGTAGCTGCCGGATTCCCCACCACCGTTAATCCCATCATCCAGAATGGACTGGTACCAGTCTTTGTGGATGTGAATCTGGATGACTACGGAATTGATGTGGAGCAGATGGAAATAGCTTGGTCACCAAAAGTGAAGGCTGTTATACTGGCCCACACCTTGGGGAACCCCTTTAACCTCGAAAAGGTGACTGAATTTGTGAAAAAACATAATCTTTGGTTTATCGAAGACTGCTGTGATGCGGTTGGCTCAACTTACAACGGACAAATGGTTGGCACATTTGGCGACCTGGCTACAGTGAGTTTTTATCCTGCCCACCATATTACCATGGGTGAGGGCGGCGCTGTACTCACTAACAGACCAAAACTAAAAAAAATAGTCGAATCTTTTCGAGATTGGGGTCGCGACTGCTGGTGTGAGCCGGGGAATGACAATACTTGTGGCAAACGCTTTGACTGGCAACTGGGTGAACTACCCCACGGTTATGACCATAAATACATTTATTCCCATGTGGGTTACAACCTGAAATTAACAGACATGCAGGCTGCCATTGGTCTAGCCCAGCTAAAAAAGTTGGATCAGTTCATTAAGCAGCGAAAAGATAATTTTCAGTTTTATTATGAAAATATGCAGTCTTTGAGTGAGTATTTGTCGATTGTGGAGCCGGCAAAAAATGCTGAACCATCCTGGTTCGGTTTTCCCATCCGAGTGAAGAAAAACTCACCCATTAGCCGTAATGAAATTGTACAAGGCCTGAATTCAAGGGATATTGGCACCCGCCTGCTGTTTGGGGGAAACTTTACTAAACAGCCATTTTTTAAACACATTGATTACCGCATATCAGAGCAGCTGGTAAATAGCGATACAATTATGAATGATGTATTCTGGATTGGGGTGCAGCCTAATCTATCATCAGAGATGATTCAATTTGTCATAGATAACTTAACCAGTATCATGAAAAATAAGGAGCCAGAATATGTTTAATGATAAACCCATTATTGTTTTTGAAATGGCTAACAATCATATGGGTAATTTGGATCACGGCTTATTGATGATTGAAACGTTTGGGAATTTCGTGCGCGATTATTCCGATTTTGACTTTGTCTTCAAGTTTCAGTTCAGAGATATCCCCAGTTTTATTCATCCTGATTACAAGGACAGGATGGATGTGAAATATGTAAAGCGCTTTTCTGAGACGGCATTGAGTAAGGAACAGTTCGCCAGAATGTTTGACCGTGTTAAATCGCTGGGCATGAAAGTGATGACGACACCCTTTGACGAAAATTCTGTGGATCTTGCGGAAGAACTTGATGTGGATATCATAAAAATTGCCAGCTGTTCATGCGGTGACTGGCCGCTCTTGGAGCGAATCATAAAAGTCGATAAGCCAATTGTTTTTTCTACTGCTGGAGCTAGTTTTGATACCATAGACAAAATGGTGAGCTTTTTTCAGCACAGAGAAAAAGAATTTGCAATCATGCATTGCGTTGGAGAGTATCCTACCACTCCAGATCATCTGCAGGTGAATCAAATCACACAATTAAAAGAAAGATATCCAGACGTACCTATTGGTTTTAGCACTCACGAAGACCCGCAAAATTACGATTCTGTCTATGTCGCTTTTGGTAAAGGGGCACAACTTTTTGAAAAACATGTGACCGTAGATACCGACCAGTATCCTAAAAATGCATATTCGGCAACGCCTGATGATATGAAAAAATGGCTGGATAATGCACGAAAAGCTTTTCAGATGATGGGCGTAGAAAAAGGCAGGCACCCTATTGCTAAAAAAGAAGAAGCAGATTTAAGGCAGTTTAGGCGAGGTGTTTTTGTAAACAAGGCCCTAGACAAAGGTTATACCATTCAGCCGGGAGACCTGTTTTATGCTTGGCCCTGCCAGGACGGACAGATGGTTGCCAATGATATGTCAAAATATCAAACAATTAATACGTTGAAAACTATTGAATGCAACGGACCGGTTCTATTTGAAAATGTTGAAATAACCAATAACCGG
>Ga0187833_10004243_pt1 | contig 14097 bp, 11 predicted proteins | sample ETNtaG_37_FD_167968 | JGI IMG/M metagenome (GOLD analysis project Ga0187833, IMG submission 167968) | Marine microbial and viral communities from oxygen minimum zone, Eastern Pacific Ocean - ETNP2014_SV_400_PacBio MetaG (Illumina Assembly) | ecosystem: Environmental > Aquatic > Marine > Hypoxic... | reverse complement strand
TGAGAAGTCTTTCGACGAAACGGCAATCTCATCCACCTCTATAGAAAACATATAATCATTATATGTAATGGCATTCTCGCTAAGCATATACATGCCTTTATATTGATATTGCTCCCTCATATCAGATGAAATCTCTGAACCATTTAAGAGCCATAAAACTCCTAAAGCTATAGAATCAAGCCTTAACTCAAAAGTTTTATCTAAAGTCGTTTTAAATGATTCTACCGATTCACCAGGAAGTCCAAAAATCAAGTCGGTACATGTCGCAATATTATTTTTCCTGGCAAATTCCAGGTTTCTAATGATTTCCTCCATGGATGTGTGAGGTCGCTTGATATTTTTAAGAACATAGGGTGTCAAAGTCTGCAACGAAATGTTCATTAAATTTAAAGGTTTTAATATTTTTGTGATTTGGCGAGTCAAGTCATTAGTTTTCTTAGCAGTAGGTACTTTAAGAACAACCGGGTATTTATATTCATCGTATGAATGTCTTAAATATTTGGCAACTTCCAGATCACCAGAGACAATACCGAAATTGTCATCAGCGAAACGTAATACCTTATTTTCTGTATGGCATCTTATATAATCAATTTCTTCAGATACTCGTTCAAGAGTGAAACTTCGCAGCTTAGATACCTGTTTCCCTGAAACACAAAAACTACATGTATAGGGACACCCTCTGACATTTTGGACGATTGGCACTAATTGGACGTCTTCTAAAAAATCGTCCAGAAATCCCGTGAGGTAAGGTGAAGGCAGAGAGCTTAAATCCTTAACAATATCAAAAGGCTTGCCCATCACAATATTCCCTCCGTTCAAAGCACTTACACCATCAATGGGTTTAGACTTAATCATATTTATACGATCAGCTTTTTCACGAAAATCAAATAACAATTGAATGATGTTAGCAAAAGGGAATTCTCCATCGCTACTGACCAGCAAATCTATAAAAGGATTCTCTGATAATAATTTTCTATTATCTTCCGGATCAGACATAATACTGGGACCACCAAACACAATCAGACATTCTGGAAATCTTTCTTTAATAAATGCAGCTATTTTCTTTGAAAGATTATAGTTCCAGTCATAACACCCAAGACCCACAATATCTGGCTGTTTTACCTTTACTATTTTGTCATAAAAAAGGTCAAAAGAGCGGAAGGCGGTTATGCTGACATCATCCTTAAACTTATGCTTACAGTAGGAGCCCACATATCCAATACCAACAGGAACTGATTTAATATTACTTTCTACGAAATCATTGGTAATGTCTAGTAAACAAATATTCAGCTGCGATTTATGATTCATATTCTAAACAAAAATCATAATTGAAATCATGAACTTTTATATTGAAGTACTTTCTGAGAATCAAAGCTATATAACCAATTCCAAGTGGATAATAAATACCTTTGATTCCCTGGCGTGCACCAGAATTAGGCGGATTTATCAGTAATAAATTTGGATTACTAGAGATCAATTTATAACATTCTTATCGTACTATTAAACATTCTGATAGCAGTTCGTGTATAACTCTAATTGAACATAATAACAGCATATAATAAGCCTGCCAGGGGAATGACGGATGATATGCTCAAAAGAAACTATTTAGAAGTACATAGGTATTGGATCATGCACTCTTTACAAGTTGGTATACTTTCCCAATCTCCTTTTAATATTGCTCCTCGCAAGTTATTAGCAACATCAGAATTCCAAATCTCAGAGAGAGAATTTACATTAAGGTTTCCAACTCTCGGCCCATATTTTGCCTGGCAGCAGATATAAACATCGCCATTTCCTCTGACAAACAAACGCTCCCACGGTTCACTGCATTTCACATTTTCTGAAGCTCTTGCTTCATGTCCATGTTGTTCACCCGGACCTACCTTCTTCAATTCATGAGGCCTATACTTTTGAACTGTAACATAGTCAGCCTTTTCCTTCCAGAAGTGAACAAAATCCTTTATTTCATGATCATTGGCTGAAAGATGCACACAACTAATACGAACAACAGGAAGTTTAGATTTCAGTTTGTCTCTCAATGCGATGAAATTAAGAACATTATTTCTCACTTTTTCATATTTAGAACCACGCCTAATCTTTTCATACGTCTCTGCAGTAACCCCGTCAAATCCAATTCGCAATCTGGTTAATCCATTTTCTATTAATTCCTGACCGATTTCTTCAGTTAATAGAGTAGCATTTGTATTCAACATAATATCAACCATGCCCGCTTTCCTGGCTAAAGAGATCATTTCAGGAAGCCTGGTATCCAGGAGGGGTTCACAATATCCTGCAAATGTCATGGAAGGACATTTATGGGTTGACGCTTCTTCCATCATTTTAACAAACATTTCCCAGGGCATCCTTCCCTCATACTCTATGGACTTATTGTCCTTACTGGAATGAAGACACATGATACATTTAAGATTACACTGAAACATATCTTCAAAGACAAGAAAGAGAGGAAAGTCATACAATTTTTCAAGCCTTCTTGCCTTCTGCCACTTTTTACGATAATCTTTAAATGCATCATCTAGAATTTCTCCAAGGTATTCGTTTACATCACCTCCTATGCTGTAATCTTGTACCTTTGTCTCATCCGTTGTCTTATAGACTTCATTCATAATGTACACCAATATTTACGAGTTTCAGGCAATCCTGCATAGTGTCTTATAAAAACAGAATATGACTAACGATTAATGACCCGTAGCTTTATTTAACTCAAGGCCGGAAAGAAAATTAGTATATGGGTTTGTATTACCAATCACCATTTTACGAAAACATCATATTACGTCTGCCTAAAACCTCTGAATGTCACATTCTTCCTCTGGTAAAGATCTTTGGCTTCTCTTAATGAATTCTTTAATTTATTTTTATAATAATTCTTCAGTAAAATAGTATTCGCCTCTAAAAGACTCTGATGGAATTCGTCATCACTCATATCCGCAAAGTTAACAGCCACTAAATCAGCGTTAATATGTTTATTCTCGTAGAAATCCTCGCAATTCGCTATTAAACCTTTCTCTATCGCATTATAATACAACGGCGATCCGGGGTATGGTGTAACCGGACGTATGGTACGCAGTTGAGCACCATCATCATACTTTAGAAGGAATTCAACTCCTTTCATTAATACTTCTTTATTTTCTCCAATATTGCCGAATATAATATTTAGACCTGGACTTATCCCCGCCGCTAATGTTGCTTCAACGCCTTTGAAGACCTGCTCTGTCGTCAGTCCCTTTTTCATATTCTTTAATACAGTATTATCCATAGACTCTATGCCATAATTAATGAAAGTACACCCTGATCTCTTCATTAATTGCAAAACCTCTTTTTTTGCATAATTCAACCTGCCGTTGCATTTCCATTTAACATTTAATTTGGCCTTAAGAAAACTTTCACACAAACTAATAGTTCTCTTTTCTGATGTCATAAGTAACTCATCTAAAAAATCTATATAATTAATTCGGTAATCTTTCTTTAAAATCTCTATTTCTTCAATAATAGCTTCGTTAGACCTGGGTCTGAAACCAGTATCCATCCTATAACAGAAATTACACTCAAAGGTACATCCTCTCCCTGACATAACAGGCATCAAAAAGTCTGTCTTCTGGGAATGAGGCCCAATTCTAATCAACCTATGGTAATCTACTGGAAACAAATTCCACGCCGGATGAGGAATAGAGTCAACATCTTTAATCAGCGGTCTTCTCTGATTTACCACCACTTTATCTCCTTGTCGATATGCTATCCCCTTCAATTCTCCTAAGGATTTGCTGTTTGCCAGCGCATCCATAAGCTCTTTAATTGTGTCTTCTCCTTCTCCTATAATCGCTATGTCCGCCTCTGTTTTCTGAAGAAAGAACTCCGGCTCCGGAGAGGGACCATGTCCACCCAGTAAGTACGTTGGCCTGTTTTTAGATTTGTTTATCGCTTCTGAAATCGTAAGCAATTTCTTATACTGATAATATCCTGCAATTATGCTTATACCAACAACATCAAACTTATTTTCATTTAAATATTGTGTAAGATGTTCGTCGGGATAGTGATGCATGTCCTGATTATAAATTGTAATGTCATACCCATCTCTCAACAGGACGGATGAAATATAGGCCAATCCCATAGGAAACTGATGTATATACGAATCATTATCATATACGACAAATAATATTCTCATTATTCTTGCCTGATTCCTACAGAATTGGTGGAAAACCTTATGGAATTAGAACGGCATTGAACAGCTACAAGATGACTTCTGAATACATCACTCTTATCTATGTGAATTGTGGTACTAGAGGCTTGCATCATTTTCCACTACATCTCTATCAATTGCATGAAATGCATCTATATCCTGTTTTATCATGCTTCCCTCCAACCATTTCACGTCTTCGGGTTTTAGTCGGGAAGTTGGACGGCATAATAAAAGATCTTCCGTTCTCAGGGTGTCGCCTTTTTTCAGAGATTTTGCTGTGAATACTCCACGACGATATTGTGCGGCATATTTGCGGTCCGGTCTATTGAGACATCCTTGTTTAACCCCTTTCATCTGCTGAAAGAGTTCTATATCGGCTATCAATTTCCTTAGCATTTCAGCGTCTACTGAATGGTAATGGTCTGCGCCTTCTTTAGACATATCCAAAGTAAAATGTGTTTCAATTACTTCTGCCCCAATCATAGCTGCAGCCAAACACGCTTTGGTATTAGGATGATGGTCAGAATAACCAACAGGCACGCCAAACAACTCTTTTAAATACGGAATAACAGCGAGATTAAGATCTTCTGCATTAGCGGGATACAAGGACAAACAATGAAGCAGAGTTACAGGTCCACTTTTCATTTCAAACAAATAATATAATATTCCCGAGATTTCCGACAAGGTCGCCATACCGGTTGATAAGTAAATCGGCTTCTTTGTTTCCGCAATGAAACCCAAAAGATATTTGTTCGTACAATCCATAGAGGCAATTTTGTATGCAGGGACTCCCACCTTCTCTAGAATATCAATTGCCCATGGACTAAAAGGTGTTGAAAGAAATTCTACCCCACAATCATGTGCAACTTTTGCTAACTCCAGATGCTGTTCAAGGCTCATTTCTCCACTCTGTATTGCCTGATAATGCGGTGCCGAAGGCAATGCCAGATCTTTTGCCCTGTAAGTTTGAAATTTTACAGCATTTGCACCTGCCTGGGCAGCAGCCTTTATCATCTCAATAGCCAACTTCAATTCACCTTCATGGTTAAAACCAATTTCTGCTATGACTTTTATCATTTACGAACTAAATCCTGATGGTTTAAACAATTTATAATTTTAAGCAATTTTTGAGATTACAATACCCCACATTATCTGCGAATTGCTGTGAATGAATTGTTTGCAGAAAATATGGTTAAGAAACTAACTATCAAGTAATTCAACCTCTTTTTTTAAATAAGCCAGGTTACTGTCTTCTCTCGGAATTACTCCTTCAAGAATTACCGGATATTGCCTTATAAATTCCTTGGTCTTACTGCTGGGAGTCTTTCCTATAATTGACCAGAGGGCATGATGAGGATCATAGTTTATATAACCCTTGTTAGCATACAGATTCTCTTTTTCCAGACGGGAAGAGTAGCTGAAATGTATCTGTTTGATGCGGTCACGTAAAGCATCGACCGAAACGAAGTCATCAAAGGTAAAATTTTCATGATCCTTGATATGACAGATATCCAAACATAATTTAAATTCAGGGCAATCATTGAAAATCTGTATCAAATCGTCTACACGGTTACCGCATCCGCTTCCGAAACCATTATTTTCGATGTAGATTTCTACGTGAGGCAGAAAAGCATCTAATACTTTTTTGACTTTTATTGGTTCATGTTGAAAATGGTGCGCATGTATTATTACAGTGTCCACTTCAAGATCTTTCAGCATTTTTGATAAAATATCCAGCTTTTCAGATATACATTTAGAGCTTGTTAGAAATTCCGGCTCCATATCTCCTATATGCACTGATTTGTATTTTAACTTTGAAAATTGTGAATAAAACCATGGTTCAAAATCATCAATGCCACGCAATTTATTAGGTATCAAGGATATTTCCAAACCCTGAGACAACGCCCTCTTTTCTTCTAACATTTTGAATTTCATCATGCAGTCTAGAGGAGTACCAAGAAGTTTCATTCTTTGTTCTGCATCTGTACGGAAATACCAGAGAACACCCGTACCCGGTACAATATAGGACATTTCAATCTTAATATACTTAGTGAATAGGAGAATAGAATACGTTTATCATACAGGAATCCGGCATATCAAGCTCAAACAGGAGTAGTCTGGCAAAGAGACGCTTCTCATTATTCTCTCCATATTCCATCACCCCATTCCATTGTCTCCATGTTCCAGCCTTCCGGGACCCATTCAGCCCCATGTTTGACTGTACCATGGCGGCAATTCTTACACGCCAGAATATCTACTCTCCGATTCTCCTTTTGTAATAGCCTTATCTTCTTCAACTTATCGGAATGCCAGGCATCCTCCAATGTTATTTCAGGATAACTTAACATTTCCTTCATTTTGTTTACCGTAATTTCTTTCGGCCGTGTACCAAGATACCTTCCTAATACCATTTCATCTTCCTCATTATGAGCTCCAGTGCAAGGAATAACACAACCGTTAGCAGAAACGGTTAAACGCTGAAAAGGATACTGACATGCCCAATTCTTCAAAACAGCCTCTTCCGGGATGTTTTCACCTCTGAAATCCAATATCTCATTAATGGTAACCCAACCAACACCAATATCCTTCATAAACTGATAATATGCCATCGGATCTTTTGCGATAGGAGGATATATGGTATTTGCTCTTATCTGTGGACGTTTCTTTCCCAGTTTATCACGGTATGAAACAAGAACCTCTATACTTCTTAACAGTTTTTGGAATGCGTTGTAATCATTCCCTTTTTTATTTGCCGGAGTCCTTATCTTCCTGTAATTTTCTTCCAACCCATCAATAGAAATACTGATCCAGCTGGGCTCTGCATCGACAATCGCCTTCGCCATTTCATCATCGATCATTTGGCCGTTAGTGAGTGAAGTAATTTCAAGTATTCCTTTTTTCCTGGCATATGCCAGAACATCTGGAAACCTGACTTCATTCCCATCCTCATCCCTGGAACGATACATCGTCGATTCTCCACGCCAGCTGAAAAGCATAGACGGCACACCTAATACCGCACACTCATCGATGACATTCTTTACTATATTCCATGGTAACACACGCTGTGATCCAACGGCGGAATCTTGAAACTCTTCGGTTATCGTATAACACATTGGACAATTCAAATTACAGTTACTCACAAGCTCGCAACATACGGCAAGTGGAGCTTCCCCGGGATCAAACTCCTTTGCCCTCCGATACCATTCGGAACGGTATTCATTGTATCTTCCTAACTCCTCTTTTGTCTCAAATAAAGATCTTGTAAATTCTTCTATCCTCTCCGGACTGTCAAAGCTATACTGTTGGTTGTTTACTGGCATTCTGTCAGATTTTTTCTGCCACTTTTTAGACAATTCTCCATCTCTGGGGTGAATCTTAATTTTATTCTCTACACTCATTTTAACACCCCTTTATGCACAATATAATTACCGATGACTAATGCATCAAGTCCGCAAGTATAGAATGTCTTTATTGCATCGCCCGGTGAACAGACAATAGGCTCCCCATTCAGATTAAAAGACGTGTTTAGTACAATTGGGATGCTAGTTATTTTTTTGAATTCCTCAATCAAGGAATAAAATTCAGGATTCAACTCATTTGTAACCGTTTGGATCCGTCCCGACCCGTCAACATGGACTACCGCTGGGATTTCATTCCGTTTGTCCGGCTTGACTGAATAAACTTTTTCCATAAACGGTACATCCCCACCCTTCCCAATTTCAAAGTACTCTTCCTGCTTCTCTTTAATAACAGCCGGAGCAAAAGGCCGAAAACTTTCTCTGAATTTCACGGCCCTGTTCACTTTGTCCTTCATATCGCCATTCCTTGGATCAGCCAGAATTGACCTATTCCCCAGAGCTCTCTGCCCAAATTCCATCCTGCCCTGAAACCACCCGATTATATTACCCTCCGAAATAAGTTTTGCTGCTTTTTTGGATATATTTTCTTCGTAAGTATAATTCAGGTTGTATCCCTTTAATGTTTCTTCGATTTCACTGTCGGTATATTGAGGTCCATAATAATTGTGTTGCATTGGAGTTCCTCGTTCTTCTCCCAGAATGTGATTGTAGAGATAGAACGCCGCACCAAAACAATTCCCACTATCATCGGGACAGGAGGAAACAAATAGGTTATCAAAAGGAGTCAATTCCAGAACTCTTCCATTAAACACGGAATTCATAAAGAAACCACCGGAAAGGACAAGATTTTTTTCTCTTGTTTGCTGAGACAGCCAATTCAGTAAATGGACAACAGCTTCTTCCGATATTTTCTGCAGCGCCGCAGCAATCTCAAAATGACGTTCCTGCAATTCTTCATTTCTCTCCCTGGCACTTCCAAATGTTTCTACAAACCTTTCCGTATATAAACTTGGTTGATCATGTAAAAACCCCTTAAAATAGCTAAGATTCAGCTCAAAGCCACCATCTACCTGAAGTCTGACAACCTCTTCTTTCAAAAGTTTATAAAATCTGTTATTCGAATCAGCATAGGAAGCTAAAGCCATTACCTTCCACTCATCAGAGTTTGACATGAAACCAAGATACTCCGTAAAAGTACTGTATAAAGCGCCTAAGGAATGTGGATAATTGATACCTTTTAAAAAATTAATTTTATTGTCTTTTCCATGGCAAAAGGTAGTAGATTCAAACTCGCCCTGGGCATCTGCTGTAAGGATCGCTGCAGATGAAAATGGAGAGAGAAAAAATCCGTTCGCCGCATGTGTCCTGTGGTGTGTAATATAGTAAGTTTTGGTCTTCCCAAAACTCCCTGAAATCTCCTGGAAAACGTAATCCACCTCGGGCCTTACGTATAATTGCATAAGATTATCCGGAATAGAATATAACTGCTCAACCATGTGACGTCTCTGCCCGGAATAAATCGGATTAAACTTTGTAAAGTATATACCAGGATTCCAGGATGTGGCGATATAATCAACTTGCCCCGTTGTTATACTGGCTTCTTTCAAACAATACTTGATTGTTTCAAGTGGAAATTTCCGTGTAAGTTTTTCCCTTGTGAACCGCTCTTCCGCTGCAGCCGCAACAATTTTACCATCTTCAAGCAAACAGGCTGAAGAAATATGCATCTCGTGATTAATTCCAATTATTTTCATTTATTTTTTTTAGGCCATGCATGTAAAACATACCGCATTGAATCTAAAGAGAAACCTGTACGTTGATATAATTTTCGAGCACTTTTGTTCAATGATTGAGTTTCTACGAAAACTTCATATTTGTCACCATATTCTTTTGTAATCCTTGACATCAGAGAGCGACCTAAGCCATGTCTCTGAAAAGGTTTCAGCACTCCAATAATGTGTAAAGTAATATTTTCATTATTAACAAAGTTAATAGTAGCCATACCTGCAGGTTGCGTTTGTAAATACACAACAGCAATTTTGTCTGCGCGTCCCATACAATAATTCCTGACAGAATCAGACCAGAGTTTTCGTGCTTTGTCCAATGGAATATTATCGTCCATATAAAATCTGCTAAATATCATTTCATCGGCCAGGGGAATAAAAATGTCAGGATCAAAGGAATCAAAAAAATCTACATCATGTTGATTTTTAACATCTGAAATGTGATCAAATTTGTAAACGAACTCTGTATCAATAAACCGAACCGATTCCTTTAACAAACAGTCTAAAACTACTGGCAAATCACCGGGTAACTTTATTGTGATAAAGTCTACATCCTGGTTTTCGCTAATAATCTGTACAAGATTATCCGCCAATTTGTATTGATTTATATCCGAAGAGATGCCTCGAAAATCAATTAAACCACATTGTAAATCAAGCTGCTTCGAATCCCATTCCAACTGTTCATAGAATACTGTTTTCATTATTTAATTGAACTGTTGTCTACATCTCTCATTATCAGAAAATCAAGTGCAGAAAGCATTTCTTCAAACCCACCGTAAAGTTGTTTGTAGGCAGGATGTTCAAATTTCTGCCAACAAACATTAATGCCTGCTTCTTTAAATAGTGTTTCATCCAGGTAATCTCTGGAACCACTGCCTGTCAGGTAACCTTTCCCCTCTACAGACTTAACCAAATCTACTAATCTCTGGCTGCCAGTACTTTTAACATTAAATGCTGAAGCGAAAACAACAGGGGTACTAATTCCAAACATCTCTGAACAAAACCTCAACAAGTCCATATTAAAGCTTATCAATAAATCATGACCCCTGTTATATATCTCACTTAATTTACTATAAACGAGATCGAAATTAGGGGCTTTCCCATAGGAAGCCTGAATGGTTTTCAGGTGTTTATAACGCCAGTTTCCTTCATTGTTAATCTTCACTTCTTTGATGGTCTGTTGATAGCGGCTCTTTTTCAGAACAGGTACAGTTAACCATTGAACTCCGTTCTGTGTCTTTATTTTATCCCTGTGATGCCATCCACGGCGTAAAAACTGTACATCGTCCAGAACTATATAGATATCACTTTTCTGCCATCGATCAAAAAATCCGAGCCAAGGAAGAAAATCAGGTTGGTGTATGGTTACAACCATTTCCCCCTCTTTAGAACACCATTAAAAGAAAGAATATTCAAAATAAGAACCTCACAACTTCGAAACATTCCGCATACTCAACTCCAATCTTTTGCCCGTCATTAGCATTTTGATTTTTAAAGAAATCCAACCATTTTAATCGAACGCGTTCTAATTCAGATTTGTGAGCTTTAATAACTTCCATTTTTCTATCCATTACGGATGTGATGTCAGAATAAAAATTTCCTTTAAAAGTTTGTTCTGTATCGTAATAATTACTCCGATACATCAAAAATCGCGGCACATGGCGCCCCGCCATTAAGGTATTTTTTGCAGCATAATGATGGTCCCTGTGCAAGTCATGAACCCAGGGACAGTAAATTACATCAATATCATACTCTTCAATATAACGGCAAATTTCTTTTGTCAAAGCCTCTTCAAATGGAACTAAAAATGTTTCATAATTCATACATATCAATTCCGCACCAATAATACCTGCGGCTTTAACACCTTCATTATAAGCGATATCCTTGCCCCTGACCAGATCGCCGCTATGATTATTATAAGCAGAATTTGTGATAACCAACATGATGACCCGGTCTCCCTTATCCACATGACTGATCAAGGTTCCACTGCATCCCAATTCAAGATCGTCAAAATGAGCCCCTATTCCCAAAACATTCACGGCATCACTTCCTTTCCTCGAAATATTTTACAATAACATCACTAACACGATGAACATCTTTATCTGTCATGGATGGGTATAAAGGAAGCGTTACCTCCCTTTCGGCCACTTCCTCGGTAATGGGTAACATTCCTTCATGACAACCAAAATTGCGACAGTAATAATCAAAAAGATGTATAGGCGGATAGTGTATGCTTGATTGTATGCCATTGCTTTTTAGAAACTCCATAAATTCCTGCCTGCCAACCTTTTTACCTAACAAAACCGGAAAGATATGATGTGATGAAGAGCCACCTTTCGTCTTAAATGGAACTTCAACACAACGAACATCAGCAAGTCTTTCTCTATACATTTGATCTATTTCACGACGCCTTATATTGTCGTCTTCCAATTTCTTCAGCTGGGCTATTCCAATTGCTGACCGTATTTCATCAATACGATAGTTATAACCAAGCGCTACTACGTCATAACTGAAAGCACGACCTTTGTGTCTGTCTAAAGTCATTGCCGTCATACCATGCGATCTCATCAATTTAATCTGTTTGGCCAGATCATCATTGTTTGTTGTAATCATTCCGCCTTCCGCCGTAGTCATATTCTTATTTGAGAAAAAACTGAAACAACCAATATCACCAATTGTCCCACACTTTCGACCGTTATATTCACTTCCCGGAGCATGAGCACAATCTTCAATTACATAAACACCATATTTATCAGCTATTTCCATAATTTGATCCATATTGCAAGGGTTGCCTGCATAATGAACTATTTGAATTGCTTTTGTTCTTGCACTAATCTTTTTTTCAATATCTACAGGTGAAATATTAAAATCACTTAAATCTGTAATATCGGCAAATACAGGGATTGCCCCGGTATAAACAATTGAATTTGATCCAGCAACAAACGACAGGGACGGGCAAATCACCTCATCATTCTCTCCTATATTAAGCGATAAATTTGCTAAATGAAGAGCCGCTGTACAGTTTGAAACAGCGATTGCATGCTTAACATTTATGAAATTTGCAAATTCTCTCTCAAACATTTCAGTTTGTTCACCCATTGTCAACCAACCGGAAGAAAGGACTTTCTGCACCGCTATCATCTCTTTTTCATTAAACCCTATATCAAACAATGGTATTCCCCACATGGTTTATCTTCTCGATTCAGAAAACATCTTTTGGTAAGAAATCATATTTAGATTCTTCAAAAGCCTTTTGCGCCTTTACATAATCCTCGTGGTTTCCTATATCCAGCCAAAGATCGCTACAAGGATAACCCACTACCTTTTCTCCGCTTTCTAATAATCGTGTTACAAGGTTTGGGAAATCTAAATAGACATCTGGCTCTATATATTCTAGAACTTCCGGTTCATAGACATAGACTCCCATACTAACTTTATACTCTGTCTCAGGTTTCTCTTTATAAGAAGTTAAACAATCATTATTGTCTGTCTCGATGACACCCAACCCAACTTTATTACGCTTCTTATGCATACCAATAGTCAAGATGCCTCCTTTTTCGCGATGGTATGTGATTAACTTGGTGTAGTCTATTGTTGTCAATATATCTCCATTCATTACAAGAAAAGTCTCGGACACCCCTTGTATGGCACGTAACGAACCAGCTGTGCCGGTCGGTACAGACTCCTTATGGTATGATAGATTTACGTTTTCCAGATCATTTATCCCATTTTGAAAATAGGCACGTATCAGCTCGGACAGATGGCCGACATTAAGTACAATATCTCGAAAACCATTATATACGAGCTGCCGGATTATAATATCTAAAATAGGTCTATGACCTATAGGAACCAGAGGTTTAGGAAATACTGTAGTGTAAGGTTCCAGTCTGGCCCCCTTTCCTCCTGCTAAAATAACGGCTTTCATATCTTATAACCTCTTAGATACAAATACTTTTCAGACATTGTAAATATTGCCTTTATATCTATTTAAATTTTCTTTATTCTTAAACCACTCAATAGTCTTTGAGAGACCTTCTTCTAATTGAACTTTGGGGTTCCATCCTGTTAGTTTTTTTATTAAACTGTTGTCACATACCAATCGTTGAACTTCACTTTTATCTGGTCTCTCCCTTTGATCGTCCGAAATGATTCTCGCATCTGGATTTATTTGTTCTATGATTAACTGTGCCAGGGCTTTAATTGAGATCTCTTCTCCTGAACCTATATTTATTTCTCTGCCGAATACTTCATCACATTCTGCAAGGGCTATAAATCCTCTACATATATCACTTACATAATTCAAATCCCTTGCTGGCTCCAGTGAACCTAAATATATTTCTTTTTGCTTGTTTAAGAGCTGAACTATTATTGTAGGAATAACCGCTCTTGCAGACTGCCTTGGCCCATAAGTATTAAAAGGCCTTGTAATTACTACAGGAAGGTCAAAGGAACAAGAAAATGACTCGGCTACCTTATCTGCTCCAATTTTTGTTGCAGAATAAGGAGATTGTCCTTGAAGAGGATGTTTTTCGTCAATAGGAACATACTGTGCTGTTCCATAAACTTCTGAGGTAGATGTAACTAAAACCCTTTCTATATCATAATCCCTGCATGCCTGTAATACATTTAACGTGCCTTTAACGTTTGTGTCAATATAAGAGTCCGGAGAATGATAAGAAAAAGGGATTGCAATTAACGCGGCAAGATGAAAGACCATGTCTGTTCCTTTAACTGCAGTTCTGACACCATTTGGATCTCG
>Ga0187833_10004237_pt1 | contig 14106 bp, 15 predicted proteins | sample ETNtaG_37_FD_167968 | JGI IMG/M metagenome (GOLD analysis project Ga0187833, IMG submission 167968) | Marine microbial and viral communities from oxygen minimum zone, Eastern Pacific Ocean - ETNP2014_SV_400_PacBio MetaG (Illumina Assembly) | ecosystem: Environmental > Aquatic > Marine > Hypoxic... | reverse complement strand
CCTTGGGTTTAAAAAGATTCCGTCATAATGAGGTCCATTATTCTTACCTCCCATATAGGTGTCATTTCCAAAACCCACATGAGCTGTTCCCAGTTTCTTCTCATCCTCAAGGATGCTTCGTCCAAGTATTGACCAGGAATTCGTTCCAAATGCAATTTCCGCTATATGGGCAACTCTATGATCTTTTTGAATAATTCTTTGTAGAATCGATGATTTAGAGCCAAAGACATCTGTAATTTTCCCACTTTCCATATCAATGCCTAAAACATCTTTATTCAAAGAACCGTATAAATCCATGGAGGCATCAATAATAATTCTTCCATTAACGCTCCCTGGTAAAGGCATAATGAAGACTTCCCCACCCGGGAGATTCCCTCCTGATCCGGGTATCTGGTATCTTCCCGTTTCAAACCCGACATCCTTAATATCACAAGTAAAATCTGTTCCTCTCTCAGAAACAATTCTCACGGACTTTTCTCCTTTAATAATTGCTGATAACTCTTCACCTTTTTGTGTTACCTTATCATAATCAGCAACCAAACCTCCATCAAACAAACTTTCCGTTACTAGTCCATAGCATTCTGCCACTCTCTTTTTCCATTCATATTTTGCTTTTTTCCGGATATTAGTATGGTACCAGGATTGAGATGCAGCAAGGATTATTACATCGAACTCTTGCATAATAGGCCCGAAACCATCCGGCATCTCATCACAGAATTCTAAAGGCAAATCCCAATTAACTGAAGTAAAAATACCGTTGTCTGAAAAGGTTTGTTCAACAGCATTAATGGCTTTCGCAGACACATTCTTATCAGAAAGTATCAATACCTGCTCACTATTCCTTATCCCCATGATATCTATAATGGCTTCTGCGCCCGGGTATCGTAACATAGACCTTTTGATTCCAACCTTTCCTTTTTTTTAAGGAGATTTGCATAAGTAGTTCCAGTGGCATACAGAGGAAAAACGTCTAAAAAGATAACTTGCCCTTTCTGCAACTCATCAGTGAACTCCTCAAACACCCACGGGCCTTCAATCCAGACTACTGCAATAGCACACACCTCAGCTTTAGATTTAACCGCAAGATCTTTGAGACCCTGCATCGTTTTACCTGTTGATAACACATCATCCAATAATACAACTCTTTTCCCTTGAAGATATTTCGCATCAAACTCATCCAGAAATAATTCATGAGGCTCTGGGGTAGTAATGGAAGATACTTGTGTCTTAACAACTTTTTCTACACATTTTTTTTGTGACTTTCTGGCTAAAACGTATCTGGGAAGGCGGAGTTGCCGGGTAATCTCATAAGTTAACGCAATTGCTTTAGTTTCTGGTGTGAGTAATACATCCGGTTGAAAGAAAGCAATACGTTTAGAAAGTTCTTCAGCTATCTTCCCTGTAAATTCAATATCACAACCAAAACATAGAGACTCGTTAACAACAATCCAGATTTCATTCTCAATCCGGCATAAAGGAAGTTCCCTTTTTAAGCCAAAGATATCTAAATCATAGCTCTCGTTATGATACTTGCGAATATCTATTAATTTCGTATTATCTTTATTCATCAGGAATAAGAGATAAGAAAACGTCAATTAGCCTTTCTATGGAAGAAGCCTTTTTAATTCCCTGATTAAAAATATCTGTACAGTCAACCGGCCTAAAACATTCTGGCTTTGAAATATCACTAACACAAGAAATTCCAACAATCTCCATGCCGAGACTTCGTGCAACCAGTACCTCTGGAACCATTGACCAACTGACAACATCTGCTCCCAGTTTTTGTAAATATTCAAGTTCCATTTGAGTTTCAAAATTCGGACCTGAAAGGAAGGCGAGCTTACCTTCTTTTAATTGTATTCCAGACTGTATTCCAGCCTCTTTTAATATTTTTCTCAGGATTGAAGAGTAAGCATCATACATATCAACAAACAGTGTCTGCCCTCTTGCCCTTCCGAGTGTTATTAACGGGTTATATCCGGATAAATTATTATGATCGGTAATTACAACTAAATCCCCCAGATCAAGATCTTTCCTAATCCCCCCTACCAAATTAGTTACTATGAGGATCTTTGCCCCTGTAAGAGATACAACAGCAGGAAAGAATGCAATATCTAAATGATCATGTCCTTCATAAAGATGAATTCGTCCCTGAAAAATGACGACTTTTTTTCCACCAAATTCTCCTAATATTACGTTTCCAAAATGTGTTTCTACTTTCGCATCTTTGAGGTTTGGAATGTCCGAATATGGGATTACAGTCTTATCTGTAACCTCTTCCCCAACCGCACCAAGTCCGGAACCTAAAATTATTGCAATTTCAGGGATGTAAGGCATATGTTTCGTAAAGAATTTTTTAGTTTCTTCACTCTTTCTTAAGAATTCATTCATGGCCAGACTCAACTATCTTCAAAACTATTTCTTCTTCTCAAAAGTGATACATCAAAGTTCAAACTAATTCGGAAAATTATAAAATAAAACAATATCTTTAAATTGTATTTCCCCAAAAAAAACACATTAAAAATCTGGTCCAACAAAACATGAAAGACATATCCAGTAAAACAAGCAAGTAAAAGCGGTTTGGGATAGAGGCATATATAAAATGCTAGGAGAAGTATCAATTCCCAGGAATGAAGAAAATAATAGTTTTTACGGACAATCTTAAAAGTTTTGAATGCCTGCATCATGGTTTTAATTGAGGCTAATCGTTTCTGCGTTATAATATAGTCCAGAAAATGATCACAATCTACAATAACCGTACAGGTCATCGCCAGCGAAGTTGCTAAAATGTCTTTACTTAAAAGAAAATAAACAGCACCAAGCGGTAGAGTGCTTACTACGTGTTGTCCGATTTTCATAGTTAATATTCCTTAAGCCATTAATTTTCAAAGCGTTTCAGCGCAATTTTTATTAGTATTTGACGTGGAATAAATTTAGCTACGAACATATTAAATTTATTTTTGTTTCCTGTTATCATGCTGGATTTCCCACTTTTTATGGCAAGTATTATTTCTTCAGCCACATCCCTGGCATCCATCTTACTGACTTTATTGTCGTATTTACTACTGCGCATCATGGCATACTGCCAGAAATGAGTGTTTGTCGCACCTGGAAAAACACATAGTACCTTTACTCCGGTACATTTCAGTTCCATACCGAGTGTTTCACTAAAGATGCGGATATAGGCCTTTGTTGCCGAATAACAAACACTATTAGGTGAACCGATAAAAGCAGCTGTTGATGATAAATTTACAATATGGCCGGAATTCCTCTCCACCATATCAGGAAGGATACGTCTCGTCATATGTGTCATACATTTCACATTAGTATCTATTATCTGTTCAAGTTTATCCCATGGGGTATCCTTAAAGTATCGCCAATACCCTATGCCAATGTTATTGATAAGAATGTCTGGACTAAAGCACTTGTCTTCCAGTAAAGAAAACAATGCTTCTCTATTTGCAAATGTTGATAAATCCTTATCCATCAAGATTGGTTCAATTCCTTCTTTCCTTACAGACATCGCTGTTTCAGCTAATTTTGCTTTGTCGACATCAATAAGAAATAGGTTGCAGCCTTCTTTGGCAAGAAATGTGGCTAAAGAGGCCCCTATACCATGAGCAGCACCGGTAAGCAAAACATTCTTACCTTTTATCGGTATTGCCATAAAAATATCCTCACTGAAATGTCTGGGTTAAAGTCGGTTTTATATTTAGAATTTTCTAAGTTTGAACAATCCATCTTTTTATAAATATTTCTGACAAAACATTTATAAAATTTAGAAATAATCTCTTTTTAACAGGAAATACCTTATACAGTCTAATAATCCTGTTGAAATTAATATAAAATTTATATAGTGCATATCTTTTGATTTTTAACAACTCCTCATCGCTTACTGCACTTAAATTGACACTGATACGTCTGGCACTTTCAAAATTATCCGTTTTGATCTTTCCTCTGATATGTTCTTCGTAAATTTGGGTCCCAGGAAATGGTATGGTGAGATGGAACATTGCCGTATGAAGCTTTGTTGAGGTTGCAAATCTAATTGTGTCTAACATTTCCTCTTTTGTTTCACCCGGTATTCCCAATTGGAAAAAACCACTAACAAAAAATCCCATGTTAGCAGATTGCTCAATAATATTACGCATTTTGTGCAAGTCTATCATCTTTCTTATCACTTTTTGAATTCTCGGATTTCCACTCTCTATTCCAAAAGCCAAACGGTAAACACCAGATTTCTTGAATAATTCCAGTAATTCGCTATCTACCATCTCATATTTGATACCGTTGGGAAAAGAAATCTTTAAATTAAGATTTGCATCCGCTAATTTTCTAAAAATGTCCTTAGCACGAACTTTATCAAAGTTAAAAATATCATCGATAAATTCAAGTTCCTCTATATTGTAAGTTTGCTTCATCCAGATAATCTCATCAACCACGCTACTGGAACTACGAGCACGAAAGCTTTTTCCTAAGGTTTTATGGCAATAAATACATTTGTATGGACAGCCTCTGGAACTCAAGATCGGTAAATTACGACTGGAAATATATATAGGTGACTGAGAATTCCTCTTAGAACTATAAAAATAATCTTTTACAGATATTAAATGGTACGCAGGGCGTGGAATTTCATCAAGGTTTTCAATTAGTTTACGCTCATTATTGACACGAACCTTGCCCTCCTGATCTAGGAAAACCAGGCCGTCAAGTGTACTGATATCTTTTCCTTCCTGTAATGATCTGACTATCTGATAGAATGTTTCTTCCCCTTCACCAAGTACTCCCACGTTAATAGAATGTTCCTTTAATATTTCGATATAATTTGATGTTGCCGCAGGCCCGCCTGCTACAACAACTGTTTCTGGAAATACCTTATGAATATTTTTAGCAGTATCCTTGATCTCATCGGTATGAACTGTCAGGCCTGATAGTCCAACTAATTCTGGGCTGAACGCACTAACTTTTTCAACAATTTCTCTTTGGTCCAGATCTTCCAAAGCAGCATCAATTATGGAAATTTCGATGTCTGGCATCTTGGAACTTAAATACCCTGCAATATAGAGCAGTCCTAATGGCACTATCAAGCCTTCCGGATACGTTCCTGGCCTGATTAAGGCTACCTTTTTTATTATCTTTCCAGTATTGGTAATTTTCACAAACGTTCCACCTTAAAGGTCACAAAATTGGGATATGAAGGGCATGTTACCGCTAGCACATCTTTATCGATACCACCGGTTCTTATCTCAGATGATAACGCATTTAAATAAGGAAACAGGGAATCGTAAGCGCGACTACAAAAACGCGTTTCTCCTTTTGAGATTATCCAATTGTCTCCAATTTTGAATTGAAAATAGGGACAATCTGATTTTTTTGTACGAATGGAGACAACTTCTATACAAGGGTCTTTTCCTGTTTGATGAATTTTGGCTGCCACTCCTACTGTTGGATTAGGACACTGAACAATTATAAAATTATTTTCAGGAAGACTAAAAAGCGCTCCATGTTCTATTGCGGCAAGATAAGGCAATGTCGTGTGGTATAAAAAAGGACATAATTCTTTCGGTATTAATGCTTCCAGAGAGAAGCGGTCTCCTGCATGAAACCCAGCATGACAATCACCCTCTACCGATTCAACTTCTATTGCAATATTTTCAAAGCGAAAACAGTTTGAACTCATTTGGGATATTCTCCTATTTCAAGTGTAATATTTGCTTTATGATCAGGACATTGAATTAAATCAGTAGAATTATCTGAATAAGGGAAATGTTTCTCTCTCTTTAAAGAATAAAGATAGGGAAAAAGATTATCAAAAACAGCAGGACAAAGCTCATAAGCTTCGCCTAAAGGAAATAACAAATTAGGTGTTATCTGGAAATTACCCTTATTAATGTAAAATCGAGTACCAATTTCGTGTCCCCGCGGACATTCTCCCTTTACTTTAATAATTTCCCAGAACAAACGACCCGGATAGATTTGCCCAATGTACATCTTATATAAGAAGCGTTTAACTACATTAAGAAATCTAAAACGAAGATTTAATCTTTCAAATCCAGCTTTAAAAACCACGTAGTTTTCTGTAGCCGGACATTTAATAACTAATTGTTTTTTTTCGAACTCTGCGTTAAAAAGAATACCAAGTGAAATATAATATAAATTATGATAAGCTTCAGGGCACATGCCATCAGGTGTTAAGTTAGAAAACTTAAATTCCTGATCTTTTTTATGATACCCGCAACGAGCATTTTTCTGAGTACATTTAAAAACAATTGGAACAGACTCTATCTGAGAAGAATGTCTACACGGGTTCATTTGATTAAAGCCTTTATCCTATCCCACAACCCAAACGCTGCAATATTTACCAGGCTACTCAAACTGCCACAAAACAGTAAATTAAATTCCGCCTCTATAATGCATGTGTTACAAGAAACTGTTTTAAACTGTTCAAAAGCTTTTTTAACACCTAATTCAAAAACATTAAAATTATACTTACCCCAAACTGAAGCACAAGGATAGGCTCTGCCATCTACATCAATGTAAATACTGAAATCTTTTCTTTTACAAGGCAAGTAGGGTAAAGAAGGATCAGGTTTCTCGGCAACATAACCAAAATTTCCCGGCCAATTACTAACAAAATCTAATGTGCTGTTAGAATTTGAAACTAGATATCCCCTTTTCTTATATTCTTTCATTTGCCGGTAATAATCTCTTATTTCATCATCACTAAACGAAAGATGCGGATTATCTGTGTGTATTGAAGGGATTGCTATATTAGCTCTTACACCATATTTATTAGCAATCTCCATTAAACTTGGTAATGCATGGGAAGTATTTCTTGAAAAACAAGCATGAATTCGGGTATGAATATTGTATTTTTTTGCTAAATCAAGGGCATGTTTTGCAACAGCGAAGGTCCCTTTTCCTCTATTCACATCGTGTACTTCCTCTGAGCCGTCTATACTTATCGCCAGAAAATCAATTTTTTTCATAGCTTCCAAGTTTTGCTCAAAATTTATCCCATTGGTCACGACTTCAACCATCATTCCCTTTTGAGAAACGTAATTACAAATTTCACCAATATCACTTCGCAAACAAGGCTCTCCACCTGCTATTGTGATCAATATAGTTCCAGCTTCTTTTAATTGATCAATTACGGAGTATAGTTTCTCCAACGGGAAATCCATGTTTTTCACTCTATTGGCATTGGAAAAACAATACACACAGTTGAGATTACAACGATTGGTCACTAAAATGTAAGCTAACAAAGGAACCTTATATCCAGAAATTCTATTCTGAACAATGGAACTCACTATTTTCAAACCAAAACTAATATATTCTCCTTTAATCGGCATTTGATAATTTCTACAGACGATGCATGCAGGGCTATGTAAGAACTGCACACGCCGCATACCCTGTCGGCAGTGACATTTTCATACTTTTCTCTTCCATCCCAAGAATTTTAAGAATGTTAATAAGTCCCGGTATACGAAAGAAACTGAGAAGTCGCGCTAAGGGAACTACTTGCACATCAGTAAACATTTCTAGAATCTGCAGATCGTTTTGCCGGCAGTAATCGAAAACTGTTTTTTTAGAATAAATGTTCGCGGCAGTAGGCCGGTAAAGATAGAGCCGACTACCAAAAAACCGCGATACTAAGCGGTCACAATCTCCAAAATTAAAAAAAAAATGACCTCCACGTCGTAAGTGTTTCCTTATATTAGCATACACCAGAGATGGATTGATAAAATTTGACATAGTAGCATAACAAGTCACAGCGTCAAATGACTCGGTGAAAGGCCAATCATCTTCGAAGTCTCCCTGGTAAACATTAACTCCATAGTTTTCACATCCATATGTAATCATGGTCTCACTTGCATCTATTCCCAAAGCCCTGTATCCGGCTTTGCAAAGGGCGGATACAAATAATCCATCCGAACAGCCAATGTCCAAAATAAGGGCATTTTTTGGCAAGTACGATTCAATCCATTTAATACGAATCTCCGCGGAAAGCTGACGAATATCTTTTTCCTCAAGATACGAATAGTAATTAAGCATAGTAGAGTTGCCTGTATTTCCATGCTTGTGCCCCCAGTAGTCTATTGTTTCATAAAGGTGCTTTCGGCTCTCTTTATCCAAAAGGGGATTTTGATAGACCATGCCACAATTCGGGCAACGAACAAAATAAAATTCTTTTCCAAGAAAGACAACGGAATGAAGCAATTTTCCTTCCTGATTTCCGCATAGATCACAACCTCTCACGACGAATCTCAATTGAGACAAATCAAGTTGCTTAAATTTTTGTCTCATTTACCGGTCTCCACTACAGATTCTACTTTAGCCTCTTTACTTCGCCATCCTTGCTCTGTCTTTTTGCCAAGAATGCCGTCTATTGTAAGCTGGAAAGGGCCATCTGATAATTCTCTAAATATTTTACGTTTTTTAAACATATAAAGATGGTAATCTTTATCAAACCGCTTTCTAAACCACCACCAGTAGCTCTTAGCATATGTAGTAGCATCCCGGTCTCGTGCTGCAATTATAATGTCGAGTATAGATATTAACAAACGAAATGGTGCCAGCCATAGGATCTTATACAGCTTCATCTTTAACAACATTTTTTTTGCCCACGGTGGCAGGATACTCATCACTCGAAGTGTTATGCGATAACCGTTTAGTAGACGCAGACGCTCAGGGTTGGTCGCAACAGACCCACCCGACATATAATTATCGTGCAGTCCGCTTTCGAGACGTTTAACTTCGAGAGCATTTAACTCACCGGCATTTATACCATGTTGTATAAGCCTGGTCCCGGGCATGTATGCAATCATGAAAGGAGCGATTCGATAACAATATCTCAGAGGAACCAGGAATTCCGCAAATCCTAATAGTTCCTGCTGATATGATTCCAGTATTTCTTCTTCGCTAAGTGGTTCAGTGGTGCCATCAGGTAGTTTCTTTGGCAGACGCGGCAGGCCCAGAATATAATCAAACGCGTAATACTGTCCCACTCGTTCGAGAATCTCGGTAGCCCGCTTGATGCACTCATTAGACTCATTGCGATTAATAACAACTTTGCGGATTTCTTCGTCCCAGCATTCGATGCCAATTTGGATTGCGTAGCAGTTGGCCTCTTTCATCGCACGTACAACAGGTTCGGTAATGAGTAATGGATGACTGAAACAACGAAACGGCAGGCCGATTTCCTCCTTATAGCGTGTGAAAAATTCTACTGCCCATTTTTCACGTGCCGCCATGATGGGTTGCCGAAAATCAATCCAAGGCGGCTTGTATCTGGCAACATGCTCCTTAAGTTCACTGATCAGAGAACCTACCGAACGTTCCCGTAACCGTGGGCTGTTAAGACGTGTGGCCTCGTCTGCCAGGAATGAAAGCGAACAGTATGTACAATTGAAGGGACATCCTCTCGATGGACACGCCAGGTATGCATAATGCATCGGAACATGCGGAGCAAAGAGTTCTTTGTCAATTGAGGGTAATGCATCAATATCTTCGATGAGCGGACGTGTTTCATTCTTGATTACCGATCCGTCTTCCAGGCGGAACCAGAGGTTCTTGATAGAATAATCGATCTTCCCAGCATCTATACTGTTGCACAATTCCAATAGAGGGTATTCACCTTCACTGATACAGATTATGTCCACCGTTGGGTCATTGGATAACAGTACATGATCTGGCGCAGAATGAGGATGGATACCACCGAAAACAACCGGAACGCGGTAATATTTCTTCAGATCCCTGGCCAGAGCCCTCATCTCCTGATACTGCACAGCCTGAACATGAAAACCTACAAGATCAGGCGCAAGCTCAATAATTCTTTGCAACACCAGGTCCTTCTGATCCAGTAAGTTAGCCAACCGTTTGATGCAAAGATAGTTCTTGTCGTCGAACAACGCCTGGTCATAAACCAGATAAACCTCATGTCGATACTGTTTAAGTGTGGCCGAGAGAGCCTGCAGGGCTATATTTTCCCATCCAATAGCGACAAATACACATCTCATGATGTTTTATCTTCCCTTCGAATCTTCAGAAAGTATTTAATCATTTCTATAAAAGTTCTTACCATAACCGTGAACCGAGTACAAGTGGGCCTTCCATGCACACGTTTTTTCATCCTGGCAGGTACCTCAGCAATGATTAACCGTTTTCTTCTTGCACATACCAGTAACTCAACAAGCCAGAAAAGACTTTTACTATTAAAGACAATAACATTTTCTGTAAAGAGGCTTCTTCGATATACCTGTATCCAATTGACATCGCCAACTCCAATATTGAATAGTAACGGCACAAGTATCCGGTTATAGGTGAAGGAAGCAAAACTGGCAAACCTACTGTATCCTACTCTCTCTATGCGAAAACCGACCACAATATCACAAATATCAATTCGTGGAAGATAGGCCTTTAAATCTTCTGGTTCCAGAGGGTTATCAACAGGAGCAAAGATTACAAAATCTTTTGTAGCGTGAGCGATCCCTGTCCTGAAGGCTTCTCCTGATCCCAGATTTTTTTCATGATGAAAAACCTTTATGTTTGGATAGCAACCAGCCAATGAGATCGCAACATCTCTAGTCTTATCCAGGCTATTATCATCAATGATAATGATCTCATAATCAATATCTAGTTCCTGAAAAGTTTTTGTATTACAAAGGATGACATCTTTAATTCCTTGCTCTTCATTATAAGCTGGTATAATTGCGGAAATACTATACTTATTGTTTGTCATAGAATCTCTTGATTGTACTTACAACCGTATCAATCTGTTCATCCGTAATCTCAGGAAACATGGGAAGCGAAAGTATCCTGTCTGACAACATTTCGGCAACAGGAAGACTGCCGACCCTGAGCCTAAGTAACTTAGAGGCCCTATGGAGATGCACAGGAACAGGATAATGAACATCACACTGTACACCACGGTCGTTAAGATAGGCCATAAGTTCCTCTCGGCGTTCACACTGAATGACAAAAAGATGAAAAACATGCCGCATGGAATCATTCCAGTCAAAAACAGGCACCTTTATGCTTCCAATATTTCTCAAACCATCGGCATATCTAAGCGCAGCCCTAAACCGCTTCCTGTTCCAATCATCGAGGAAATCCACCTTTATATTCAGGATAGCAGCCTGTATGGAATCGAGTCTGCTGTTTGTCCCCGGAACTTCATGTATATATTTCTTTACAGAACCATAATTCCTTAAAAGCTTTAACTTCTCAGCTATACACTGATCATTAGTTGTTATCAATCCTCCATCACCAAACGCACCAAGGTTTTTGGCTGGGTAGAAACTGAAGCAACCAATAACACCAAAACTACCTGTGTGACGTCCCTTCCACATTGCCCCATGAGATTGACAAGCATCCTCGATAATAATTAGATTATGCTCGTCTGCTAATGCAACAACGGCATCCATATCAACACTCTGTCCGTAAAGATGTACTGGCATAATCGCTTTTGTCTTACTGGTCACTTTTCTCTCGGCATCGTCTATATCCATAAGGAATGTTTCCGGATCAACATCAACCGGCACGACAGTAGCGCCAAGATCGGATACTGCTAATGCTGAAGCAATAAAAGTATTAGCAGGAATGAGAACCTCATCTTTATGCCCGATCCCAAGGACCTGACAGGCAAGACGTAGGGAATCTGTTCCGCTGGCTACCCCTACAGATTCCTTAACTCCAATGTAGTCGGCAAATCTACCTTCAAAACGCTCTAACTCTGGTCCAAGGATATACGAGCTAGATAGACATACCTCTCTCATAGTTTCTTCGAAAACCTCTTGATGCAGCTTATATTGCTGTTTTAGATCAATAAAAGGCACTATATCATTCATTTGTTTTTCTATCTACTGGTTGCCCCCCAAGCCATCGTTCTTTGGCAGTCAATATCTGCATTACCTTGGCAGGAACTCCCGCTACTACAGTATGAGACAGTACATTCTTCGTAACCACACTACCAGCCCCTACGACCGCACCCTCTCCGATCTCAACACCGCATAATATTGCGGCTCCATTACCTATACTTGCTCCACGCCTTATCAGACCCCCTTCTGATATCCATGTTCCATCAATGGCTTTCCTACTTGTAGGGTATCTATCATTAGCAAATGACACATTATGTCCGATGAAAACATCATCTTCTATGTCAATATTTGAACATATAAAAGTATGTGATTGTATTCGCACACGCTTTCCTACATTAACATCACGTTGAATCTCCACAAACGCACCAATCATACAGTCGTCTCCTATACGGCATCCGTATAAATTGACATGTCCATGGACAATAACATTGTCACCAAATTTTACATCTTCAGAAATTGTACAATACTTCCCTATCTGTACACTCATTTTGACACTTTCTTACTTTATTAACTGCCGAAGCCCTCTTGAAGCCAACGATTTTTGTACAGCCACTAGGGTTTTTGTAACTTCGAGAGCATATCTACCATCTGGAATTATCTCTTTGTCATCCATAACAGCACACACAAAGGAGTCAATCAACTGAGAGAGAGGCTCTGATACATCTATCTTAGGGCTGATGATATCACCATCCCGTAAGAGAAATCGAAATTTGCCAAAATCAGCTTCAACCGGCTCGTTAAAAGAAATGCCTTTCTCGAAAATACGTACTGTTTCCAATGCATTCAAATCATTAAACTCTACTCTTGCCTTACTTCCAATAATACACACTAATCGTTCCTTGTTCGAATCAACCCAGCTAACGTGAATCTGCCCTATTGTTCCATCATGATAATAAAGTGTAATAAAGACGACATCATAATAAATTCCTCCCAGAACTTTTGCTCCTGTAGCAGAAACTGCCTCTGGCATGGAATCAAGTATGAAATTCATGATGGATATATCATGAGTAGCAAGATCCCAGAAAACATCAACATCTTGTCTCACAAGCCCCATGTGCGTCCGCACTGATGTCAGGTAATGTATCTTGCCCAAAATATTAGCACTATTCAGCTCCTTAAGCTTATGTACTCCATTGTTAAAAAGAAAAGTAAAACCAACCATAAGCTTCAGTCCTGAGGCCTCAGCTAACAAACACAGTTCCTCACCTTCCACCGCATCTAAAGTCAGAGGCTTCTCACAAAGGACATGTTTCTTCGATAATAAAGCCCGCTTCACCAGATCATAATGAGTTGATGCGTACGTAATTATCGCAACGGCATCAATATCCTCATCACTGAAGATCACTGACGCATCAACAACAAATTGACATTCTTTAGGTACCAGTTTTGATACTCTTTTGAATGCGTCAGTATCAATGTCGCATACATATCGGAGTTGCACCCTGGGGTGATCAGCAAGATTACGAACTACATTAGGCCCCCAATGGCCAATTCCTATGATACCTATATTTAGCATTTCATTACGCAAGTAGTCTGATTCCTAATTAGTTGTCGCTGAAATAGTCATCTTTCCTGGAAAGAACTATTATCAATATCCAGTTTTAACAAGAACCTATGTATTATAGGAAGATTTAAATTCAATGCCACATGTTCATTGTATACAGGAATAACTATCGACAAAGATATGTCCATATTTTCTACCTAATAAAAATCAATTTGAATTCCAACGCAACACTGTTGTGGAGGGTGAATTATAGTCAATGGAGGAAATTAGGCAAGGATGTTTCGAGGCAGATTTACTCCCCTGATTACGCCTTGATATGTAATCTTCCACCGTAGTCAAAACGTAGTCAACTCCACAGTAATCACCAGAATTGACAAAGAGTTGTAAGCTATTGTTAAATAAAGGATAGCGACATAACAGACACTAAATCAGGCACTTATAAAATTTGTTAAAAATACCCTTTTTCCGTATGGGGTTCAAGAGGTCGCTGGTTCGAATCCAGTCGCCCCGATCATTGCTCCCTACATCGAAATCTTCTTTTTAAAACTATTTCACTGGTTTCAAATAAAGCGAATGGTCAAGCGTATCATTCACCAGAGCGAACTGGACGAACATTACTGAAGATGTAGCTGCTATTAATGAGGCCCCAGTAAACGCTCCCATAGGAAAAGTTTACATGCCACATAGCCTCAGTACCGAATTTGTCACCTGTCCAGATCCATT
>Ga0187833_10004233_pt1 | contig 14113 bp, 14 predicted proteins | sample ETNtaG_37_FD_167968 | JGI IMG/M metagenome (GOLD analysis project Ga0187833, IMG submission 167968) | Marine microbial and viral communities from oxygen minimum zone, Eastern Pacific Ocean - ETNP2014_SV_400_PacBio MetaG (Illumina Assembly) | ecosystem: Environmental > Aquatic > Marine > Hypoxic... | reverse complement strand
ATAGAATTTAGCATCTGCTTTAAATTATTTTAATAATACTTAAGCTAACATTAACTACTTAACAAGAGCAAAATTATTTTTTTGAAGCTAAAAACCACTTTTTAAGTTTCACCTTCCAGTATTTTCTCGCAATTGTTTACAGTTTAAAAGATTTTTTTTGTTTAAAAATTTTTGATAAATTTTTTATAGGCTTGATGTAGCTTTTGGCATTCAATGGATGTCTTCTTGCATTTGTTTTAATTGAACTTAGATTATGCTCAATCATTAATTTACAATTGATAAAACGTTATTATGAATTTTTGCTATTTTTATTCTTAAATTATATGACTTTACAATCTTACAGACCTCATCAGTATAGCCTGCTGCTAAAACTATTATCACTTTAATATTATCATTTTTAAAAACTTCAGGAGCAACAACCATTAAATTAGTTCCAGGTGCATATTTTTTCTGCTTAAAATTTGCTGAGTCAACAATGTATTTAAAATATTTTTCGATTTTAGCCATTGAAATTAGAGTTAGAGCTTGATGTCCAGCTCCCCATACAGCGATTTTTTTTTTGTTTGAATATTTTTTAACAAATTTTGATACCGATTTATTTAATTTAGAACTTATTTTATTAAAATCTTCTAATTCTATAACTTGTTTTTTTTTAACTTGAGCACTTAAAATATAATTTTGAAATATTTCTTTAATTTTAATTATTTTGAAACCATTATTTTCTAATAAAATTTCTAATGTCTTCTTGGTGAAATAATACAGATGATCTATTATAAATTCTGAATATAATTTATTTTTTAAAATCATGTTAAAATTTGGAACCTCTACCACACCTACAGCGTTTGAAGATAAATTATTATAAATTCCTCTAAGAAAAGTTCTTAAATTTGGAATGTGTTCCAAATAACTAAAAATAAAAAATGCATCAAATTTAAAATTTGCAATTTTATAGTTATTTTTTTCTGGAAAACCATAAATTACTTTTAATTTTTTTTTCTCAACATATTTAAAATTTTTACGTGAACCCTCTAGTCCATAAACCTTTTTAAAGACTTTATTTAATATTTTTAAATAATCGCCACGACCACAGCCTATTTCTATAACTCTTTTGTTTTTTAGATTAAATTCGATTTTAAATTGTTTAAATTGATTTAGCCTGAAGTTCATCATTTTTTTAGAAGTACCTACAGCTCTAATCACTTCTTTGTAATATGTAACTGGCTTGTTTATTACTTGTACTAAACCACACCCAGAACATTGGTATATTTTAAGTTGAATTTTGAATCTTTTTTTTTTTTTTCTGAAAATTTGCGCAGAGTCTGGAACATTTTTAAGTGTAACCAAATTAGGTTTAAAGAAATCTGTATTACAAACCTTGCAATTTTTTAAATTTATATATTGCTTCATCTTTTTATTTTATAGCTGTTTTTAGACAATGGAACTAACATTTCAGATTCTATAACTTTTAAAGGTAACAAAGGTGACATATCTTCTAAAGGCATAGAAATAATATTTCCATTTTTTAAAGGTATAGCTGAAACTTTTGGCTTAAGTATTTCGTTAGGTTTAATTTTAAGATCAATAATTTTCGGAATTTTTAAATTTTTAATGATTTTATCAATTTGATTATTAAACTTTTTTATAGAATTTATTTCTAAGTATTTTATCCCATAAGCATTTGATATATTTTTTAGATCTGGAAAAATTAAATTAGACTCGGGCCCAGTTCCCAAATATCTTCCCTTAAAATAATTTTTTTGAGTATTTCGTATTGAAGAATAACCTTTGTTATTAAAAATAAAAATAGTTATAGGTAAATTAAATTTCTTTATTACTGCTAACTCTTGAATATTTTGGTGAAATGATCCATCCCCTTCTATTAAAACCATAGGTTTTTTTTTATTAGCGAAGCAAGCCCCTATTGAAGCTGGTATTCCATATCCCATTGATCCTAAGCCAGAAGTTAAAAAAATTCTTTGTCCGGGTTTATTTTTAAATACTAAATAAAAAACTTCTATTGCGAGCCCTGAGCTACCGGTACAGATAAGAAGATTTTTTGGAAATTTATCGGATAATTTATTTACAACAAAATAATGATCAAAAAAAATTTTTTTACTTTTAATATTTTCTTTATCAAATGAAAAATTTTTTTTCCAATGTTCACACTTATCTTTCCATTTTTTAAAATTATTGTGATCAGGGAATTTTATCTTGATTAACTCATCAAAAAAGTTTTTGGCATCAAAATTTAATTTTAATTTAATTTTAAAATTAAACTTTTTAATTTCATTATTATCTATATCAACAATAATTTTTTTGGCATAAGGTGCGAATTTCTTTTGGTTAAAAGCTGTAATAATATTATCTATTCTACATCCTATGCTAATTAAAAGATCAGAACTTTGAATTACGAAATTTGAAAAACGTTGAGCAACAACGCCAGGTCTTCCATAATTTAAACTATGTTTATACTCTAATATATCCATTGCATTCCAAGTAAAAATTGATGGAATTTTAAATTTATTTAGCGCTTTAATAAAAGAATTAGTTCCTTTTGCTAATCTAACTCCATGTCCAATAAGGAATACAGGACGTTTTGACTTTAGTAGCAGATTTTTTATTGTATTTTGTTGAGCGTTTGTTAATTTTTTTTTAACTATTTTTTTTTGATTAAATATTTTCTTTTTGCTTATTAATTTAGCCTGAACATCTAGTGGGACATCAATCCAAACTGGCCCTCCTCTATTCTCTTTTGCCGTAGTTATACTTTTTTTTAGAATGTTTTCAAAGTTAGATGTTTTTTTTAATGTAAATGAAAATTTAGTAATACTATTTACAATTTTAGTAATATTGACTCCCTGAACACCTTGTTGTCTTAGTTTTAATCTTTTTTTTATATCAGAAGTTTTTACCTGCCCAGATATAATAATCAAAGGAACAGACTCTATCCACGAACCTAATAAACCCGTAATTGCATTAGTCGATCCTGGACCTGTTGTCACTATAGCAACACCTATATTATTTGATATTCTAGAATATGCCTCAGCTGCAATTGAAATTGCATGTTCGTGATGAAAAGGTATACCCTTGACTTTTTTTGATTTTGCTACAGCGTCAATTAAGAACATATTCCCTCCGCCAGGAAGTAAAAAAATATGTTTTACTTTTTCTTTTGATAAGAACTCAATTATGAAGTCTGAAACTGTGAAATTTTTTTTCAATTTTAATCTATTTTTAGTTATCCCAATAATAACTTACAGTTGTTTTTCTATTTAAATTTCTCATTATTTTTTTATCTGTATAGAAAGAATCAGTTTTAATACCTGTGGTTGAAATTTCCTCAATGACAGATCCATGCTTACTAGAAAATTCATGTTTTGTCTCCGGTTTTATAGTAATTAAAGAGCCCGCTGAATATTCCTTTAAAACTCCATTGAGTTTTAATTGGATATTGCCATATAAAACATGAAAAGTTTCTTCTTTTACTTTGTGAAATTGTTCAGGATGTTTTTGACCAGGAAAAACTATTAAAATTTTCTTGCAGTATTCTCTATTAAGAACTGTAAACATCACAACTCCATATTTATAAAATTTTTCTAATCCGTAATGATGTGATATTTCAAAATCATACCTTCCTCTAAAAAATTGATTACTTTTTTTTAATATTTTTTTTGTTTTTTCAACAATATTCTCAATTACTTTTCTATCATTTTTAATAATGCAGTTTGATGTTAGAAGAGGTTGATCTTTTAAAATATTCTTCTTTGCAACAAATGAAGCATATTTTGATAATTTGTCTGCAGTAATTTGATTATCTTGAGGTGGAAAGGCAAGATATATATTTTTGTTATTAATAGATCTCCCTTTTTTAATTGATCTAGTTAAAAACAATCCTCTTTTTAAAGATTTTAAATTTTTAATTTCTGAACTATTTTTATAAAAGATTTTTTTGCCATCACCACAACGATCATATGAAATTTTTGCAGCCTTTAACCATCTATCAACGTCTTTTGGTGAAGCTGAGTATTTATTTAACTTATACTTAGTTGTTTGTAATCCCACATGTTTTTCAAAAATATTAGCACCCATTGCGATTGCTAAAGAAACTATAGTATTATCACAAGGGTTCTCATGGGTAGAATAACCTATTTGTAGATTTGGAAATTTATTAATCAAATACTTTAATCTATTTAAATTTAAATTTTTATCATAAGTAGGGTATTCAGCAACGCAATGCATCAAAGCAAAATCTTTCGATCTATTTTTAAAAAATCTAACAACCTTTTCTATATCTTCCAGTGTAGCTCCTGCGGTAGATGCAATTACAGGTTTATTAGCACTGGCAATTTTTTCAATTAAAGGCCAATCTGTAAATGAGCAACTAGCAATCTTGATTATTTCAAAGTTGTGCTTAACAATTTTATCAACTGATTTTTCATCGAATGGGGTGCATACAGGAACAAATTTATTTTTTTTTATAGTAGATATTATTTTTTTTAAATCATTTTCTTTAAGTTTAGTTTCTTTAAATCTTTTTATGTACTTTATATCATCTCTATTTTTTAAATTTTTATGTATAAATGTATCTAAATCTCTATACTGCAATTTAAAGCCAAAATTGAAAGGATATTTTTTAGTTACCTTGGCAAATTCTTTTATAATTTTAATCCCATGGTTAACATTGCCCATGTGATTATTTGCCATTTCTAATACATAAAATTTATTTGGAATACTCATTTGGAGCTTTGTTTTCCAACAATTATCATAATTTTCTTAATTTTTAAATAAATTTAGAAATTTATGATGATAGAGATTTATGGTGATAAAGTGGTAGGTTCCGCTTGCATTTTATACTATTTATTTGATAATCATAGATTATTTATTTGATAATCATAGATCATGAGACACCAGGAGCAAATAGCAGTAATATCAGAACAAAACCTCTCTGCAGATGAAAAAGGGAGGCGAGAGGGTTTAGCTAAAACGAAACCATATATGGCACAGAAGCTTGCAAAGATTTCAAAAATGGAAGAAAGAGGGGAGATTAGCCCAATTATTAGATTGGAAAAAAGTTATTTATGTAATTTCCAATGTACACATTGCTCAGCAGAATATTATATGGATAGGCACTTAGAAAAAAAACTTAAAACAAAAGAAGATAGAAAACAAATGACGATGGATGACATTAAAAATATTTCTAAACAGGCTGATGAATTAGGACTGGCAAGATTTGTGATTACTGGAGGTGAACCTTTAGTTATGAAAGATTTTGATCAAGTTGTTGAAGCTATAGACCCAGAAAAACATTACATAATATCAGATACTAACGGATGGTTCTTGGATGACAAAAAAGCAAAACATTTAAAATCAATTGGTGTAGAAAAAATTCAATTATCATTAGACAGTTTTGATGAAAAAGAGCATGATTTATTTAGAAATAAACCTTATTCATATAAAAAAGTAATGAGAGCCGTTGATGCTTCTTTAAATGCCGGTCTAAACTTAATACTTTCGACGGTGTTACTTAAAGGTAGAGCCTCTACTAGGGAATTTGAGGATATGTGCAAATTTGCAACTAAAAAAGAAATAGGATTGTACGTTTCTTATGCAAAACCAGTAGGTAGTGCTACAGACCATCCTGAATTTGTTATTACAAAAGAAGATGCAGATCAAATTAGGGAGTTAGAAAAAAAATATAAGGTATTTACACACATGACTCCTTCTTATGGATCTTTTAAAGGATGCATTACGGTTAAGGGAATAATAACTATCACCTCAACAAATGAAGTAACGCCTTGCCCATATATAGATTTTTCTTTGGGAAATTTAAGAAAAACTTCACTTAAGGAAATTCTAAATAGAGGTATGAAAAATAAATGGCTTGGTCCACATAGACCAGACTGTTTGATAGGAGAAGATCAAAGTTTTATAAACCTTCATCAAAAAATTACGCAAAAATATATTCACCTGCCTGTGCCCTATGGTGAAGGTTTTTCTGATGAAGATAGTGTATTGTAATATATCTAATACCAATGTCTGAAAAATACTTTCAATTAGATGGCAGGTGTGCAACTAATCTTACCAAACACAAGGTATATTCAAAATCAAGAAAATATTTTGAGTTAGATAAAGACAGAGTTAAAAATATCTCGATTGATAAAATTTACGATAATTACAAAAAATTTTTAAACATTGACCCTAAACTCTCCAATGAAAGATTCGGCAAAGAAATTTCTGAAATAAAACAAAAACTTCAAAATAATCAGGATCATAAAAATATCTTAAATGGAATTTCAATTCCATTTATTTTGCCTAAAAATGATCAAGATGATATTGGTGAAAATCTACAAAAAATATATCTACCTGCTTTAAAAAAAGCTTTTTCAGATGTATTTTCAAATTACGAATTTATAAATCACTGTAAGCAAGATTTAAAAAATCAAATAAAATTATGGAATAATACAAGAAATGAAAAAATTTTAAAAAAATTAAAATCCGAAGATGTTGTGGGTTTGTTATTTCCTTGTCTGAATGAGTTCTCATTTCCTGCGGCTATAGAAACTTTAAATAGTTTGCCTGATTGTTTTTTGCTTGCCGGGGCTTATGAGGTGACTGCCTCATTGATTGGTTATCCTGCTCTGTTAAGAAGAGATAAAGGATATCCTCCACTTTTGTGGTTTTCTTCGGTATGTAATTCTGAAAATCCAAATATTTCATATCACCTGGAACCTTATGGTTATAACTTAACATTTAATAAAAGAGCTCATTTGAACCTTGCGGCAGAATATTGGTGGCACTCTTTAGTTGTAGTTAAATAAAAGTAAATAAATGAAAAATAATAAATATTTTAACTTTAACAAATCCTTAGATCAAGATTTTGAAAATATCTATATATCAACAAGGTATCTTTGGAAAAATTTTAAAAGGAAAAAAATATTTATAACTGGAGGCACAGGTTTCTTTGGTTATTGGTTGATAAGGAGTTTTATATATGCAAATGAGAAACTAAAACTTAACTCAAAAATCTATGTTTTAACTAGAAAAAAGAATATTAAAAAAAGTTTAATATATAAATTGTGTGCAAATCGAAATGTTTTTTTTCATGTTGGGGATATAAGAAACTTTAAAAAAATTGAAAAAAAATTTGATTATATAATACATGGAGCCACAACATCTGCTCGAGAAACTTTTAAAGAACAAAGTCCAAAAGAGAAGATTGATATAATTGTAAACGGTACTAAATATATTTTAGATCATGCTGTAAGAAATAAATCCAGAAATTTCTTATACATTAGCTCAGGCTCAGTTTATGGCAATAATAATAATTTAGATTTAAACATACTGGGACAATCTAAGTTAATTGCCGAGGGGTTAGTGAGTAATTATTCTAAAAAAAGTCTTTTAAATACTAAAACAGCGAGATGTTTTTCATTTGTTGGTCCATTAATTCCACTAGACATTCATTATGCTATTGGAAATTTTTTAAAAAGGAGTGTTATGAAACAATCAATTGTACTTAATAGTAATGGCAAATCACTTAGGAGTTATATGTATATGTCGGACTTAACCATTTGGCTTTGGACTATGCTATTTAAAGGTAAAAACAACCAAATTTATAATTTAGGTTCTGATAAACCTATATCGATTCTAAACCTAGCAAAATTAATTAATAAATTAACCATAAATAATAAGAAAATTAAATTTAAAAAAAATAAAGAAAATTTCATAAATAATTATATTCCATCAGTGTCAAAAACAAAAAAAACCTTAGGATTAAAAATTAGAATACCCTTAAATCAAGCTATCCAAAAAACATTTGTAAATATTAATAAGAATAAGTCCATATATCGTGAATTAGAAAATAATTAAATTTCATAAATTTCAAAAAGTAAATGAAAAAAAATAACACTCAAAAATATATTTTAAATTTAGAAAAAAAAATATCAAATAAAAAAAAAGGTTTACCCGAAGATATATTTTTATTTACAAGCAGGATAACACCTTTGATTAATGTTGATTTACTCATTAAAGATAAAAAACTTGGAACACTTCTTGCTTGGAGAAATAAAGGTGAAAAGTATCCTGCTGGATGGCATGTGCCAGGTGGTATTATTAGATTTAAAGAAAAAATTCATAACAGAGTAAAATTAGTTGCTAAAAATGAATTAAAAATCAATATTATATTTAAAAAAAAACCTATTGCTATAAATGAAATTCATCTTAACCAAAAAAATAGATCACATTTTATTTCTTTACTTTTTTCCTGTAAATTAAAAAAGAAATTAAATTTAAAAAAGAGGTCAAAAAATTCAGTAGAAAAAAGCGGCGAGTGGATGTGGTTTAAAAAAGCACCAAAAAATCTAATTAAACCACATAAAATCTATAAAAAATTTTTAAATTTTACTTTCACGGATTTTGTCTAATATTTTCTTCTAAGCTTTTACCAATATAATCAAGTTCTTCTTCTCCAATAGATGGGTGTATTCCTACCCAAAAAGTATTGTTCATAATATTATCAGTCACTTCCAGGTTTCCTGATATTTTAAATTTTCTGTTCATATAAGCGGGTTGTTTTACTAAATTTCCACCAAAAAGAAGTCTGGTACCAATTTTTTTTGCTGTTAATTTTTTTATTATATCAACTCTTTTAATTTTACATTTTTTCTTTAATGTGATCGGAAAACCAAACCAAGAAGGATCAGAGTTTTTTTCAGCAACTGGCAATAAAAATTCTTCCTCTAAATTTAATAACCTTTTTTTTAAAAAATTTAAGTTTTTTTTCCTTTTTTCGATGAATCCTTCTAACCTCTCTAGTTGGCCTAAGCCACAAGCTGCTTGCATATCTGTAATTTTCATGTTGTATCCTAAATGAGAATAAATGTATTTATGGTCATATCCAAAAGGTAGTTTTCCTAATTTCCACTCAAATCTTTTGTTGCAAGTATTTTCTTTTCCTGGTTCACAATAACAATCTCTACCCCAGTCTCTAAATGACTCTGCTACTCTTTTTATTCTGAAATTATTTGTAAATATAGCGCCTCCTTCCCCCATTGTGATATGGTGCGCTGGATAAAAGCTTAAAGTAGCAACATCACCGAAGGTACCTGTAAATTTACCATTATATTTTGACCCGAGAGCATCACAATTATCCTCAACTAACCATAAATTATTTTTTTTACAAATTTTAGTAATCTTATCTAAATTAAATGGATTACCAAGGGTATGAGCTATCATTATACCTTTGGTTTTATCAGTTATTGCTTGCTCAATTAAATTTTCATCAATATTGTAAGTAGGTAACTTTACATCAACAAAAACAGGAATAGCTCCATTTTGAAAAATTGGATTAACTGTTGTCGGAAAACCAGCTGCTACAGTTATAATTTCGTCGCCTGGTTTTACTGCTTTTTCCTTATGTAAATGAGAAGTCAAAGAAGAAAAAGCAACCAAATTTGCAGAGGAGCCAGAATTTATAGTAATTAAATGCTTAACTTTTAAAAAATTTGATAATTTTTTTTGGAATTCATCATTATATCTTCCAGCTGTTAGCCAGCCTTCTAATGATGCACTAATCATATTTTTTATTTCATAATTGCCAATTAATTTAGTCGATGCAGCAATTGGAGTGGTACCAGGTATAAATTTTGATTTTTCTTTTTTTTTTAAAAAATTATTAACAAACTTCTCTATATCTTTATTAAGTTTCATAATTAATTATACAAATAGTCTTTAATTTGCTCAAAACAGAGCTTCTGGGCATTTTTTTTATTTACCTTAATATTCCATTCAAGAATTTTTTCTAACGAATAATCTAAGTTCCACTTTGGTTTCCATTTCAACACTTTTCTGGCTTTATAATTGCTTAATCTCAAAAAACTAGTTTCAGGTCTAAAAACATTTTTGCTTTCTTTAAGGTACTTAATTTTCATTTTCAAACGTTTAGCAAAATATTTTGCTATATACGAAACTGATTCGCAACTTGGTAAGTTTGGACCAAAATTCCAATTGTAATGATTACTTTTTAATTTATTTAAATGTAATTTTTCTGCTAAAAGTAAATATCCACTGAGTGGTTCCAAAATATGTTGCCAAGGTCTCGTTGATCTGGGGCTTCTTAAAATTATATCTTTTTGTTTTTTATAAAACCTAAAAATATCTGGGATCAAACGATCCTCAGAATAGTCTCCTCCTCCAATCACATTACCAGCTCTTACAGTTGCCAATTTCTTTTGAGTTTGTTTTTTAAAAAAAGAATGTAGGTAAGTATCAAATAAAAATTCTACACAAACTTTTGAGTTGCTATAAGGCTCATAACCACCTAATGAATCTGTTTCCTTAAAGATTTTATTTTTTTTATTATCGTAAACTTTATCAGTCGTGATTATGATTGAAGTCTTAACGGTTTTTAATTTTCTTACAATTTCTAAAATATTTAAACTTCCACTAAAATTTGTATCGTAAGTTTCTTTTGGTTCTAAGTATGAATATCTAACTAAAGGCTGTGCAGCCAAATGAAATAGTATTGTGGCTTTAGATTTTTTTATACACTGATACAGTTTTTTATAATCTCTAATATCTGAAATAATTGATTTATCAATTAAATTTCCTATTTTAGCCATTTCAAATAAATTTGGTTTATTTTTTGGTTTAAGAGAGTATCCTGTAACTTTGGCTCCTAAAAATTTTAAAAAAATAGATAACCAACTTCCTTTAAATCCTGTATGGCCAGTTATAAAAACATTTTTATTTTTCCAGAAATTATTATTAATTTTATGTACCATTTGAAATAGTATTAAATTATAATAGATATTTCATAAATGCTTATATATCAAATATTTATTTTGACTTTTTGAAAATGTATAATGGTAAAAGTAGAAATGTATAATAATAAAAAAGTATCGTTAACTTTTCCATCTTTCAGTGAAGAAGAGGGTATTTCTAAAGCTATTGTCTTAAAATAAATATAATTGATGAGATAGTAGCGCTTGATAATAATTCTACTGATAAAACTGTGAGGTAATAAAAAAGGACAGTTGCAAAGCAATTGTATCATAAATACAATCATAAATTATGCTAAGAAATGTATTAAAAAAAAGCATAAAAGGAATGCCGGTAGTTTACAAAGAAAGAAGTGGTAAATTTAAAAACACCAAAGATTTTGCTTCAACAGCAGCTTTAGCTTTAAAAATGATTAATTTTGTTATTTTTCTTAGATTAAAATTATTTAAAAAAAATTAATTTAATGAATAAATTAAAATTATTAGAAAAATATATAGAGAAACCCTTTGTACTTTTAATATTTTTTATTTTTTTTTTAACATCTATAAATTATTTATATTGTATAATTTACACCTCTGATAATTTTAATTTTCATTTAGTTGATAATGATGGAAATTATGTATTAGAAAGAATTAGTTTTGGGTTTGGCCAATATCTTGATTCAATTATAAATAATAAAGATCCAATTTTAAAGCAGTTTGGAATAGACCTCCACACTTTAAGGAGACCAGTATTACCCTATACAATATTATTCATTTTTAAATATTTATCTTCAAATTTTATAATACTTCATTTAATAAAAAATCTTTTTTTCGGATTAATCATATATTCAATCATTAAAAACTTTAAGGCAAATTATAATCACTTATTTTTAGCCATTTGTTTAATGTTAATATTTTATAACCCTCACAATGCATTTACAAATTTAGGAACTGAGAATGAAGAAGGTATTTTGAATTATTTAATGATTATGCTATTTTTTTTATTAATCTCAGAATACAAATATAAAAGTATTTATTTAACCATAACCTTGTGTTTGATTTTTTTGCTTAAAGGTTCAATGTTTTTAATGGCAAGTTTGTTACCAATAATATTTATTTTTTTAGAAAAAAAATCAAAATTTAAGTACTTATCATTAATTACAATTATTCTGTTAAATTTAATATGGAGTTACAACGCAAAACAGACATCAGGTTTTTTCGCAATTGGACCCAAAGGAAGTGCCATGAACTCAATTAATTTAGCTGCTGGCACACATAAATATTTTAATACTACTTATCCAAAAATAAGACCGGACATACATCTAGATCTTGTAAAAAAAATTGTTATAAAAAAAAATATCAAAACAGAACGTGAGTTAATAAATAATCTTCTTTCAAAATCAATTAAATTTATTAAAGATAATCCATTAGATTATTCAATTGGAGTTTTAAAAAAAATTTATGTTCTAAATTTTAGTCCGTTCAAAGACGGACAGCTACCAAAGGATCCGAAAAAATATTTGGATAATATGTATAAAGGCAAACTAGAACTAAATGAAAAAATTAACAACCCCATTAGATTCTCCAACATACCTAATAAAATTATTTTTAATGTAAGTTTGATATTATTATTAATTTCTTTAATTAATTTCAAAAAAAATTCAAAATATTTAAATAAATTAAATTTATATTATTTATCTACATTAGTGTTTTATCTAGCGCCTTATATGTTTGCATGGATATATCATAGACACGCCACTTCAATTTATATGATTGCTCACTTTTATATAATGTTGTATTTAATAGAAAAAAAAATTTTCTCTTTTAATAAAATTTTTCTAAAAGTTAATTAAATAGTCTAATACCTCTTTTTTTATGTAATCGTAAACTTTTCTCATGCCTTGTTCTAAAGAGATTGTAGTTTTGTAATTTAAAAATTTTCTTTACAAAAAATCAATAATTAACATTGTTATTGAAACAACAGAGTTTACAAATTCTATTTTCTACCTTTTGCTATTGACTCTAGACTATATAATTGTTTTTATAAACCCAAAATGAACAATTGCAGTTTATAGGTTTTATGGACAGTTTCAAGAAACTTGAAGAAAAAAATATTGCAAAAGTCTTGTTAGATAATTTTGTAGATTTAATGCCGTCCTTTTATGAAATGGAAAGCTCATTTCTATCGGGTATTTACGAACGTTACGGAGATCTAGAGGGAGGAAACATCGTTATATTTTTTGCAAGAGACTTGCATTTGGAAATTTTAAGAAAAAGAGAGATTGATTTAAATTTTAACCTTTCCTTAGATGAGTTTTGGAATAACCATAAGAATATTATCCAGAAGAAAAAAAAAATAATTACAATTGCAGAAAATACAGGTCTTCCCAGGGAAACAACGAGAAGAAAAATACTCTCTTTGATAAAAACAAAGCATATAAAAAAAACAGAAAAAAATACAATATTTTGGGAACCAGATTCTAAATCTAAAGATTCTTACATAAAAATAATTGAAGAACAAATAAAATCATTGTCTAAATTTATTTTTCAACAATCAAAATTTTTTTCTTTAAACATTTCAGTCTCCAAGATAGAAAAAGAGATAAAAAATAACTATTCATTTTATTGGTATCATTATTTAAATACTCAACTTCAATACATAAAACTTTGGCAAATGCGATTCAAAGATCTTGAAATGCTCTTAATAGGGCTACAGACTCTGATACAGAGCATTAAGTGTTTAAAAAATCTAAACAGATTGCAAAGTCTTGATTCATTTCTTGCAAACAAAACGACAGAAAGTACTGCTTCATTTGATAATAAAAATATAGGTATTAGTGCTACTTCCATATCTGAAGTAACTGGCATTCCTCGGGCAAATTGTATTCGCAAATTAGAAAAATACATCAAAATGAAGATAATAGAAAAAGATCCGGTTACTAAAAGACATAATCTTATAACTGCTCAAATAAAATCCGCTTCGTCTTCCAATAATCTAATATTAGATGGAATAAAGCATACAATTAATATATTTAGTGAATTTTCTTCAATACTTCTAAAGTCTTTAAATGCAAAGTAGATAAAATTTTATATTGAAGGCGCAAGATTAATTTATTCAAATCTTAGACTTTTATTTATCTGATTCCCCTGAACTGTTTTAATATTAATTTTAATATCTTTGTTCATTCTCATATCTTTATTCTCCTTCCATATTCCTGCAGCAAGGTGCATGATGCCAATTTTATTGTGAGGTAAATAAGGTTCTACAAAAGTTTTGTTTTCAATATCATATTTCGGTAAAACATTGCTAGCTATCCAATTACAATACAAAGGTAAAAATTCAACATCAATAT
>Ga0187833_10004228_pt1 | contig 14123 bp, 11 predicted proteins | sample ETNtaG_37_FD_167968 | JGI IMG/M metagenome (GOLD analysis project Ga0187833, IMG submission 167968) | Marine microbial and viral communities from oxygen minimum zone, Eastern Pacific Ocean - ETNP2014_SV_400_PacBio MetaG (Illumina Assembly) | ecosystem: Environmental > Aquatic > Marine > Hypoxic... | reverse complement strand
CTGTTTCCTGAATAAATTGAATCATATCACTCACGACTCTCTTCATAATAAATACAATGTTTACATGGGCACAGGGGTACCACTTTATCTTCGGCCTGCCCAAAGCCTCCCATAATTCAACTGTAAACTTTATTGGTATTACCTCATCGTAAATTCCGTTCATCATTAATGTATTCTTTGTCTTATTGTGTCTTGCAAGGACGGAAGGATCGATCATCTGAAAAATGTGATTTACCTGCTCACGTGTAATGTCTGCCTTTATTATGTTTTCTTTTACTTCCTGCGTAGCTATTCCCTCCCATATAATACCAGCATTATTGCCGCCTCCTGCGATAGATATTCCTGCATCAAATTCCTCAACTGCCATTGCCAGATGTGCCATCATCCCACCAAGGCTTATGCCCATGATTGCAATCTTCTCTGTCTCTCTCTGCAACCATGACTTTACGGTCCTTACTTCTATAATGAGTTGCCGTGTACTATCAACAGTCCTGTATACGTCTCCGGTAAGGGCATACTCACCACTTAATGCACCCTTAGGGGTTCTTTCTATATGAAAGGGAAGCTTAAGGATAAAACAATCTATATTAATCTTTGCCAGCCTTAATGCAATTTTCTTCTCGCTATATAAAAATGACCTTCTCCATCCATGAATGATAATCAATGAGAGTGTGCTCTTCTTAGTTTTATTCTTGTAGAAATATCCGTATGCAACATTATTTTCTTCATGTACGGTCTGAACAGGACTTGGGAATTTGACATCAAAAATCTCAACGTTACCCACATCAGATTTTTTTGTTAGCAAGAATTCAGGAATTTCGTCAGGTTTCTTGTAAAACAATTCAGGATCTTCTAAATACTCTTCTCTTGTCAGAGAGCTGAAGTCGTAAGTATGCGGTTTATGATCTGCCCTAATCCTGTTAGGACATAACCGGAAATATGTCCTGTCAAATGCCTGCACTAGATACTTATAAAGGCCTGATTTCCTATTACCGTTATTATTGATTACCTGTTCTAACATAAAAGTCTGCAATACCTAATTCATACCATTTCAAATTATTAGGAATATTGTAGGATTTTAACATATTATATAGAGTTTTTTTGATAAACCTAGAGTCTCAGCGACACGTGCCTTATTGCCATTCATCTTTAGAAAGGGTTTTTATAATGTGTAGTTTCTCAAGATCTGACAGAAAAGCATCAGTACCAGGATCGTAATCAATCGTACCTGCATATCCTCTTATTTCTTCAGGCAGATTGCATACACCTATCCTTTCATCATCTCCTATAATTCAACTGTAAATATCCCCATTATAACAACGTAGAGTTTTCAGGACACTTAGGCCTCCTTATTAAAACAAGAACAATTATCAGATTCAATCATAAATATATAAATGCGAGAAGTTTATAATTTGTTCTTAAACAGTAAATTCGTACTTGACATAAAATTAGCTATTTGATAAATTAACGGAAATTTTTGATTAAAATTCCACTTATTTCTTATAAAAATCACGTTGAAAGGAGAAGTAAACAATGGCCCAGGGAAATTCTAAGCTTTTTGCCATAACTACTGCTTTATTTGTTGTCTTAGCCATAATATTTTTTACTCTTTCTATAACTGCAATTGGAAAATTCACAGCCCAAAAGAAAAGAGTTCATCATATGGAGCAGCAAATGCTGGCAGGTAAAAGTGAGATAATGAAGGTGCCTGAGATGATTGGAAAACTAAGAGTTGCTGACAAAGCGAACAAAGAGTTAGAAGGTCAGGTTGCTGATCTTACTGAGTCAAGTGAAGAGATGACAGCAGAGCTTAATGAACTCCAGAAAGAATTAACATCCGTAACAATAGCAAAGCTTGTCTTGGAAACGGATAAGGCCGGTTACACAAAGAATCTTATAGAAGCAAGACAAACGGTAGAAGAGTTGAGAAATCAGCTTGGTACAAATGATGGAGGTTCTATTATAGATGAAGTGGATGAAATCGAAGAGACATTGATTGAATCCTCTCATGAAACTACACATGAATCTACACATGAACCTGAAGTGAGCAGTGAGAAGATACTCTCAGGAAATGTCTGGGAGTAATACTCGTAACCTATCTCTTCATAAACCATCAGGAAATACAATATACGATTCGCTCAATGTAAAAGCCTACAACCTCTACTGATTTGTTTATGGATCAGGAGAGAGAATGATTTGAACGGTATAACTGTGCAGATGTAAAGTGCAGCCTGGCACAAAACCTGAGACAGATCAGTAAAAAAAAGGGGTTGCTAAAAGCCTTCTTCAACATGTAAAGCCTTTTCCTGGAATATACGACCTTACTTTATAAAGTTCGGGCAATTCCATAATATTTTCACCCTCCTGAAAACTGGAAAAATATAGTACTTTCCCAAAACAACATTCCTGTTAAAACACATCTATAACAGCATTTTATTGACACAAGGTCAGATTTTGTTATAATATTTCCAAATCTTTGGATATGTGCGTATACACGTAAAAGCAGAGAGTCTAACAAATAAGCGACTGAAATAGCAAGGCGACTAAAAAAGATTTATAATTTTCTGCAATGTCACAAATCTCAAGACACATAACCACAAAAACAAAACAATAGATAAAGCAATGTCTATCAAAAAATCGAGGAGAGATTTCCTTAAAGAAGTAGCTACAATAGGCACTGGACTTTGCGCATCTTCTCTTCTCCTATCAAACAATAATATTCTCAGAACTCTCTATGCAAGAGAGGATATTTCATTAAAATCCAGGGTAATACTGGCAAAAGATAAAAGATTCGTAAATGTTAATGGAATAGCAGATTCCATTTTAATCAGCCTAGCCATTGATAGCGCATTAATGAAAATTACTAGTTCAGGAAAACCTTTGGATGCATGGAGAAGCCTCTTTAACGAAGATGATATAGTAGGCATAAAGCTTAATTGCCTGGCAGGGAAGAGGTTTTCACCTCATACCGAAATAGTAGAAGCTGTGATAAACGGTATAAAATCTGCCGGAGTAAGAGATAGTAACATAATAATATTCGAAAGATTTAATAGAGAGTTAGAAGATGCTGGATTCAACATTCGAGAACATGGCAGTGGCTTCAGGTGCTTTGGCACAGATGCACTTCCTTCCGGAGGATACGATTCACAACCACAGATTATCGGCAGTGTTGGAAGTTGTTTCAGCCAAATAGCCTCATCATTCTGCACCGCAATAGTAAATATACCTGTCCTAAAAGATCATGATCTTGCCGGAGTATCAATAGGGATGAAGAACTTCTACGGAATCATACACAATCCCAACAAATATCACGATGGAAATTGTAACCCCTATGTTGCCGACCTTAACAGCCATCCGTACATAAAGGATAAATTAAGATTAGTTGTTTGCGATGCTCTGAAGGCTCAATACAATGGAGGCCCGGCCTTTAAGCCTCAATGGGCCTGGGATTTCAGAGGAATTCTGATTAGCACGGATCCGGTTGCACTTGATCGTATCGGAGCGGACATCATTGAGAAGAAAAGAAGTGAGGTAAACATGCCATCTCTTAAAGAGGCAGGGAGAGAACCAAAGTATATTAAAACTGCTGCGAATTTAGGACTGGGGTTTGATGATCCCTCGCTAATAGATATTATTTCAATATAGAATAGTTGACCATAGTAAATTACTGATTTCCTAACGTAAATATATTCTGGTAGAAACAATGAGGTGATATGCCATAATCACGCCTTATTCAAACTGTTGCAGCAAGATGTATTTCGTAAGACAAACAAATGATGGGGGATTTAAGTGATTATTCTTTAAATCCCCCTTTTTTATAGACAATGCCAAAAGGTGGAGAAGATGTTTAAAAACTTATTAGTTACCGGCGGGTGTGGTTTTATCGGAGCAAACTTTATCCGCTATCTCCTTGAGGACTCTGATTTCACAGGAAGAATAATAAACATAGACAAGCTGACTTATGCCGGTAATCCTGAAAACCTGAGTGGAATCGAAAGTACCTTTCCAGGTAGATATCTATTCGCTAAGATTGATATATGCAATAAGGATGAGGTTGCAAATATATTTGAAAATTACCAGATTGACAGCGTTTGTCATTTTGCGGCAGAATCTCACGTAGACAGGTCTATTGTCAGGCCTGATACTTTTATTCAAACTAACATAATTGGAACCTTTAACCTTTTAGAAATTGCAAGAAATCACATGGACAACATTCAGCTTTTCCATCACATAAGTACGGATGAGGTTTTTGGCAGTCTGGGCAAAGAAGGTTGTTTTACTGAAGATACGCCCTATAAACCTAATAGTCCTTATGCTTCATCCAAGGCAGCTTCTGACCACCTGGTGAGGGCATATCATAAAACCTATGCCATGCCAATTACCATATCCAATTGCTCCAACAATTATGGACCTTATCAGTTTCCTGAAAAGATGATACCCCTCATGATTCTCAACGCTTATGACGGAAAGCCTTTGCCTGTTTATGGAGATGGCCTGAATGTCAGGGACTGGCTTTATGTTAGAGACCACTGCACTGCCATTTGGATGATTATGAAAAAAGGAGTTCGTGGTGAAACATACAATATCGGCGGCAGTAATGAACTGGAAAACATAACACTGGTGAAAATGATATGTGATATATTAGATGAACACAAGAGATTGCCGGACAATCATCCAAGAAAAGAATTGATTACGTTTGTTACGGACAGGCCCGGCCATGACAGAAGGTATGCAATAGATTTCGGCAAATTGAAATCTACACTTGGCTGGTCACCTGTAGAATCCTTTGAGTCAGGTATCAAGAAAACCATTCAATGGTACCTTGATAACTCAGATTGGATAGGTCGGATTAAAAGCGGCGAATACCAGTCCTGGGTTAAGGAACACTATGGATAAAATTGTCATTAGTGTGTAATAAATAGAAATCTTACCAGGATTTGCAGGAGAAGAAAATATTATATTAAGGATGAGTACATAGAAAATGTCTATGAAGTATATCAAAACAGATATTCCCGGTGTCTTGCTGGTTGAACCAAAAGTATTTAAAGATTCCCGTGGTTTTTTCATGGAAACATTCCATCAGAAGAAATATGCCGAAGTGGGCATTGATCATGCCTTTATACAGGATAACTATTCACATTCAACACAAGGGACTCTGAGAGGTCTTCACTATCAACTAAAACATCCTCAGGGGAAATTGATTTATGTTATTACAGGAGAAATCTTTGACGTTGCCGTTGATATACGGCAAGGATCCCCTACATTTGGCCAATGGGTAGGACAATATATTTCCGATCAAAACAAACGGCAGATTTTCATACCAGAAGGTTTTGCTCATGGCTTCTGTGTTATCAGTGAAACTGCAGATGTATTGTATAAGACTACAGATTTATACAATCCGGACGATGAATATGGTGTGTTATGGTCTGACCCTGATATTGGAGTTGATTGGCCTGTCGAAGTACCTATTGTGTCAGATAAGGACAAACAGTATCCTCGATTAAGAAATGCCATAGAGACACAACTACCAATTTATGAATAAATTTTAATTGTCTATAATGTTATTGGTGACTTGCGGTAAGTATCTATTATGAAAAAGTTTATAAATATTTTCCTCTCTCTATTAATTACTCACTTCATACTGGCACAACTGGTAACAGCTTACGCAGAAGACACAAAAGATTCTACAGTTCCGAAGGAAAATGTTTCACCCGGGAAAGTTTCAATTATACCTCTGAGCGGGATGATCGATGGTGGTATTTACAATTCTCTCACAAGAAGGGTTGAAATTGCGAAAGAGAATGGCTCAAACCTCATAATTTTTGAGTTAGACACATATGGAGGCCAATTAGAACCTGCCTTCGAGATATCAGAGCATATCAGCAACATTAAGAATACGAAAACAATAGCATTCATTCCCACAAAGGCTATTTCTGCAGGTTCTCTGATAGCAATTTCATGCAATGAGATATACATGGCTCCACAGGCAGAATTAGGAGATTGTGAACCAATCGTTCCATCATCTGAAGGTGGTTACAAGACCGTAGGTGAGAAAATACAAACTGTACTGAGAACAAAATTCAGAAAGTTTGCAGAGAAAAACGGTTATCCTGTTCTGCTTGCAGAGGCAATGGTAACAAAAGAAATTGAAGTATACCGTGTAGTTACAGAAGAAAGACCTGATGGGTATTATATTACAGGTAGAGAACTAAAAGAAATGAACGACAAAGAAAAAAAGAAGCTTAAGTCCAAGAAGTTGATAATCGAAGAGGGAAAGCTTCTCACCATGTATGCAAAAGAAGCTTATGAATACCAATTTGCAAAAGAAATTGTAGAAGATCGTAATAGTTTATTAAAATTACTGAATTTAGAAAACGTTACACCTGATATATTAGAAACAAACTGGTCTGAGGAAATGGTCAGATTTTTAGGAAGAATAGCCCCTGTCTTGCTCGGCATTGGATTAGCCGCCTTATGGATGGAGTTCAAGAGCCCCGGTTTTGGGTTACCCGGAATAGTTGGGATTCTTTGCCTCGCAATCGTTTTCTTAAGCAAACATCTTGTCGGCCTGGCAGAGACGCCTGAAATTATTATATTTTTTGTAGGTATCGTCCTGATAGCCGTAGAAATACTCTTTATACCTGGTTTTGGTATTGCAGGAATACCCGGGATTATTTTAATATTAATAGGCGCAATACTATCATTTCAGGATTTTACAATCCCGAGAACTCCTTATGATGTCGATCTATTAATAATGAATATTTTCACCGTAATGTGTAGTCTTATTGGAAGTGGGATTGCTATTTTCCTAATGTTTAAATTTATGCCGGGTATGCCATTATTTAATCGTTTAGTATTAACAACTTCAGAGACCACTCAAAGCGGTTTTGTTATCCCATCTCAACCGGCGGGTGGAAGCGATTTAACCGGCGCAAAAGGCATGGCATTAACTGCTTTGCACCCTACAGGAAAAATCGAAGTAAACAATAACACACTCGATGTGGTCACTGATGGAGAATTTATTGAAAAAGGACAAACAGTTGAGATAATAGAAATCAGAGGAAATAGAATAGTGGTGAAGGCGCTTTAGCTCACTTCAAGTTTTAGGCACTTTAAACTTTTTATGAGTACATCAGGAATAATAACATTATATATAATTGGTTTGTGTGCAATAACTTTAGAGTTATTCATACCAGGAGCAATAGTCGGAATTTGTGGTGCCGTCTGTGTAATTGCAAGCATAATATTCGCCTATTTATACGTGTCAAATTTGCTGGGACATATTCTGCTCGGTATAGGCATTTGCTTTATTCCTATATTTTTTATAACATGGTATAAACTACTAACCAGGACATTTGCTGTAAAAGCTTCGGAAGAGGGTTTCTCCTCTGCCAGAGATGAGCTGGAAGGCTTATTATCAGCAGAAGGCGTTGCCATTACAACACTGAGGCCATCAGGTACTGCAAATATCAAGGGTAACAAAGTAGACGTTATTTCAGAAGGTGAAATGATATTAAAGAACACAAAGATTAAGGTAACAGACGTAAAGGGAAATAGAATAGTTGTAAAATCAGTAAAAACATAAGGAGGAGAGAGAATATGATAAATATACCCTTACTTGCCGTTTCCAAGGAAGTCTTAACAATCGGAATTGTTATTGGCGCCATTTTCCTAATCCTGTTTCTTCTCTTAATATTTAAATATGGTTGGTTGTATATACAGGCTTTGGCTTCCGGCGCAAATGTTGCTCTCTTACAATTAATTGGAATGACTTTCAGACGTGTTAACGCAAGGATTATTGTTGATTCACGTATAATGGCCAAAAAGGCAGGGCTGGATTATGATACTCCTCAGCTCGAAGCACATTACCTGGCGAGAGGTAATGTTCCTAACGTTATCAGGGCATTAATTGCTGCTGACAAAGCAAAAATTGAACTGGGTTTCGACAGGGCCTGCGCAATAGACCTGGCAGGAAGGGACGTTCTTGATGCCGTAAGAACAAGCGTTAACCCCAAAGTTATTGATTGCCCTGACCCGACTAAGGGAAGACAAACAATTGATGCAGTTGCGATGGATGGTATCCAGCTCAAGGCAAAGGCAAGAGTGACGGTAAGAGCAAACATCGAACGATTAGTCGGTGGTGCGACAGAAGAAACCATAATTGCACGTGTCGGCGAAGGTATAGTAACTACAATTGGCTCTGCAATAACACACAAGAAGGTACTTGAAAACCCTGACTCAATATCAAAAGGGGTTTTAGCAAAAGGGCTTGATTCCGGTACAGCATTTGAGATATTATCTATCGATATTGCTGACATTGATGTAGGCGATAATATAGGAGCCAAACTCCAGGCAGACCAGGCAGAAGCCGACAAGATAGTCGCACAGGCTGAGGCAGAAAAACGCAGGGCAATGGCTGTAGCAAGGGCACAGGAGATGACGGCCTTAGTAGAGGAAAACCGGGCAAAGGTAGTTCTTGCGGAAGCAGAGGTCCCTAAGGCAATTTCTCAGGCCTTCAGGGAGGGTAACCTCGGTATAATGGACTATTATCACCTGAAAAATATTCAGGCAGATACAGAAATGAGAACCTCTATCTCTAAGACAAGCGATGATACTCCGAAGACATAGCCAATAAATAAGCGCCTAAAGTTTGAATTGCAATCCTCTCGAAAAGTCCTCGGCGCTTTTTGTTCGGGGAAGAGAGGCCAAACATGTATACATAACTAAAGGAAACAGGTATGGAACAATTAGTCTGGGCAATAATAATAATTATTTTTATAATATTTATGGCTCTGAAAAACCGGGCCAGAAATAAACCGAGAACCACTTCTGAAAGGGCACCCGATTCTGATCACGAAGCAAAGGAAGGCCGTGATAAACTTTCCAGATACATGGAAGAATTGCTTGGCACAGAAATACCTGAGACGAAACCTGAAATAAGAATAGATGAAGAAAGGTATGAGCTACTAGAAAAAGAAGTCCGGCCAGAACCGGAACCAGAAATTGAGAAAAGGATTGGCCAGTTCGAATCACCTTTAACTAAAATATATGAGAAAAAATCAAAACCGCCTATCCCTGAAAAGAAAGATATATACTGCTCAAAACTTCCATGGGGCACTTTATCAGGAAAAGACCTTAAGAATGCCATAATCTTTGCAGAGATACTTGGGCCTCCAATTTCTAAAAGAAAGGGTCACAGGTTGTTTTAAATAGATTTAAATCGGTAGCCAGAGTGGTGGAATTGGCAGACGCGCCGGACTCAAAATCCGGTCCCCGTTAAGGGGGTGTGGGTTCAACTCCCACCTCTGGCACCATAACATAAGATCCTCTGCATCTCTTATATACCTGTTTCATCATTAAAGAAGGGCTTAAATTTATCGTACAGGGTTATAAGCTTTTTTTTATAATATTCTATATTCTCATCCGGTTTTTTATGGTCCCACTGTGAGGCGAGTTTACAATTGTCGAACACCCTTACCCTGCTCTTATCACCAATTACGTAATAAGAGATCTGGTCACCCGGCTGGTAGTTACGTTCTGACTTAATAGCCAATTCATATGCGGCGGCAGCGCTTCTTTTCTTCTTACTTATCTTCTCAGTATAGGTGGCAAGAGGCTCCTGTAAGGTTTCTGTCTTGATAAACATCTTCTTGTCCCACTTATGGTTCATAAGCTCATCAGTGTACTTTGCCAAGAGATTATCCACTTTCTTCTCCTCTCCCCTAAGCAGGTAAAGAAACATCTCTTCCATAAATTTGCGCTGGAAGAGTTCTAATCCTCTGGAACGCAAACCAGACCCCTTGATAATCATCTTGTCATCGTAACCAAGGAGTACATAGTTTTTAATCTTATAGCTGAACATAGCCTTGTACCGACCGGCCAGTTCAAGATTTATCCCTGCAGGAAGTACGTTTGATAATTCACTAATAAGCCCTTCCTCATCCTTCTTTTTTTTAATACCATCCGATGGAACAAAGTAGATGCCGTCAGTATCAATCTCTATCACTTTACAATCTTCACCCTCCAGCCATTTAATCATGGACTTTATAATGCTTCTCCCTTTCTTCGTTACTTTGTTTGCATTATCAAAATCACTAAAGTGGCCATAGGCAAAACCCATATATCCGTAAAACGAATTTATAAGTACCTTGAAAGTGGCCTGGAGTGCGTCAAAATACATCTTTTCTGACTTTGACTTTGCAACAGCTACCATCTCCTTAGCCTTCAATCTGAAATCTACCAGGTCCTCTAACAACGAGCGAAAGATATTAAGCACGTCATCCTTCGGTAAATATTTAAAGGTTAACATTATGGATGGGTACAACGATTGAACATCACAATACAAAATCCTTTTAATTACCCCCTGGTAAAACATATCAGTATATCCGCCGGAATATTCTCTGGCTTGAGGTGTTCTTGGAATTGAGTGATTTGAGTTTATGTATTCTCTTATGAAGAGTGAATCTATCTTTGTCGCATTACCTCTTATAATCGCATTCTGAAACGAATATGGAAATATCCGGGTCTGGTAATAAAAACTCTGGCTCAGTATTTCGCTGATAGCCCTTGTCTCTCGGACGTCATCCATCCCATATTTTAGAAGCTCATCCGGCTTGTTATCATAATACCAATTTATTTTATCCGGTTCTATGTACGTTCTCTCCGGCGATGCAACATTGAAATGTTTGGCAATATTCTTCAGGCCGTAGCCTTCCAGATTCCTTGCAGTAACATCATACATCTGTGCCAGTAAATACGTGTCTACAATGTGACGGCCATACGCTTCATATTTCTTATAAGATATTGTTCGTTCTGCAATATTTAAACGGGATGGGTGAGACTTGAGATTCTGCCTGTTGCGTCCCACAGCCAAAGGCACTTTATACCTTCTGGAACGTGATTCTATGTAGGTCAAATCAAAATTAAATATATTATGCCCCTCTATTACATCAGGATCTCTTAAGTTTATCTGTTCAACCATAATCTCCAGCATCTCTTTCTCACTATATTCCCTTCCCGATATTGCATATTCCCAACCGCTGCTGTCTGAAAGAGATATCACAGTAATCCTGTCTTCTTCTCTGTGAGGATTCGAGAATTCATATCCCTCTGCACAATATGTTTCAATGTCAAGCTGAAGCCTGACCAGATCATTAAATGACAATTCCTTAAAAAGTGTTCGTCCCGAAACAAGAAGGTATTGATGAACCGGATCATTTAAATAAAAGAAAGGTGCGCTTAGGCTTGCAGGACTTGCGCCTGTAGTTTTCTTAAAATACTTTAATAACCTCTGTAAATCCGCCCAATTTTCCAGATATATCAAGTATGTATAGTATGCCTCCCCCTTAAGCCTCTTTGCCTCATACGTACCATCCCAGTCATCCATATATATAGTATCTTCCAGGAAAATAAATGGTTTGAAGGTTTCCATCTTTGATGTGACCTGCTTTCCTTTACGAAAGAATATCTCCACAACATTTTTGCCATCAAACTCTACCGCAGTAATAAACGGAGTAGAATCACGGCCAAAAAGAATCTCGTTTTCGTGAAATATTACCTTTTTAAATTTCATATCCATTTGAAACTTACGTCCTTATTATTGAACCAAAGCACCCCTGTATCATAATTCCTTGTATTCAACCTCTTATCCGGCCCCTTAACATAATGTTTTAAAATAGTCTCAACGACCCCATAATGTGTCATAAAAAGAACTATCTTACCCTCGTACCTGCGTAATACATTTTCAACAAAATCTATTATCCTTTTACTGAAAGAATCTCCACTTTCCCCATCAGGGTAATGTTTCCAGGTTTGCTTTTTATGAAGCAGAATCATTTCCTTTACGTCATCAACATTTTTACCAGTAAACCGGCCAAAATCCAGCTCCCTTATTTCCGTACAATAATTTACATCAATATTACTATCTAATTTCTCAAGCAATATTTCAAGACTTTTTCTGGTCCTTTCAAGATCACTGCAAAAGATGGCATCGAATATTATACCCTTGAGCATTCTGGCCCTGCCCCTTGTAGCAACTATGCCTTCTTGTGTCAAAGGAGAATCATTATGACTCTGGATAACCCTGCGAACGTTATCTTCAGTCTCGCCATGTCTCATGAGATATAAGGTAGTTGTTTTGCCATTACCCATAAGAAATATCACCCCCTGCCTGAAAACGACAATTCCAGAATACATTTTATTATTCAGTACATTTTTGTCCAGTAGAAATAAACATAGCTTCTCTACATTATGAAGTAAAAGTATTTTAACTTGGATATTTACCGTAGAACTTTATAGAATGATACTATGAATATTGTATCAAAGGAACTATTTCAACACATGGTACGCATACGCCGCCAGATACACAAGCATCCGGAGCTTGGTTATCAGGAAGAGAACACAGCGGCTATCATAACCGAAGAACTAAAAAAGCTTGGCATAAAGGCAACTGCGGGAATAGCAAAAACAGGTGTGGTAGGACGAATTGACACAGAGAAAACCGGACCTGTAGTAGCCCTGAGGGCTGACATGGATGCAATAGCTATACAGGAAGAAACAGGACTTGAGTTTGCATCTGAAGTGAAAGGCGTGATGCATGCCTGCGGCCACGATGGACACGTTGCAATGCTCATTGGCGCCGCTGCCATACTGAAACAGTCACTCAAAGCAGGGAGCGTAATACTTGTCTTCCAGCCTGCAGAGGAAGGTGAAGGTGGTGCGCAGAAAATTATGGAATCAGGACTCCTTGAGGATGCAAAGGCAATTTATGCCTGCCATCTGGACAGGCACTTTAAGGTTGGGCAATTGGTTGTGCAAAATGGTACAATTTCAGCCTTTACCGATAGATTTGAAATCTCTATTAAGGGCAGGGGTGGACATGTTGCCCAGCCACATGACACGGTAGACGCTATTGTAGTAGCCAGTCTTATCGTAATGTCCTTACAAACAATAGTATCTCGAGAAGTAAATCCTATGCATCCATCAATCGTGTCGGTAGGCCAGATCGAGGGAGGCACAGTGCCAAATGCCGTCGCAGAGAACGCCAGGTTATGTGGTACGGTACGTACAACTGAGGAACACGTACGAAAACAGATAATAGCAGGAATCAAGCGTATTGTTAATGCGGCCGGGAGGCTTCACAATGCTGACGTGAAGGTTGAGATTATCAAAGGATACCCTGCTGTCACTAATACCTGTGATGAGTCAGAAATTGCAAGAACGGCAGTGAAGAACATTATTGGAGATGAAGCACTTATCGATACCCGGTTTGCAAGTATGGGAGGTGAAGATTTTTCTTTCTATCTGGAAAAGATACCGGGATGCCTTGTAAGGTTGGGAGCACAGAAGGAAGGCTTTGCGAACATTCCCGCTCATAGCTCTACCTTCGATTTTGACGAAAATGCATTAGGTGTGGGAGCAGCATTCCTTGCTGAAGCAGCAAAACTAACTCTTGACCATCTGGAAAAACCGTAAGCATGTGACCTGACACTATTTTCCGTAATACTCCCGATACCAGTCCACAAATTTTTTAATTCCTTCCTCAATTGGTGTGGAAGGCTTAAAGCCTGCATCCTCAGCCAGATCATCCACGTCTGCATATGTCTCGGGCACATCACCGGGCTGCATTGGCAAAAGATTCTTCTCTGCTTTCTTCCCCAGGCAATCCTCTAGTACACCGATAAACTTCATGAGATCAACAGGATTGTTGTTTCCAATATTGTATAGCCTATATGGCGCATAACTTGTCGCAGAGTCCGGATCGTCACCACTCCAACCGGGATCTGGTTCAGGAACCTTATCGATCAACCTGGCTACTCCTTCTACTATATCATCTATATATGTAAAATCTCTTTTCATCTTGCCATGGTTAAAGACGTCTATTGGTTTGTTTTCCAGTATTGCTCTGGTAAACAGAAACAGAGCCATATCCGGCCTTCCCAGCGGGCCGTAGACAGTGAAAAACCTGATTCCCGTACACGGCAAACTGTATAAACTAGAATAGGTATGGGCCATAAGTTCATTCGACTTCTTCGTAGCGGCATAAAGAGAAACGGGGTGGTCTACATTATGATGTACCGAGAACGGCATCTTTGTGTTAGCACCATAAACAGAGCTTGAAGAAG
>Ga0187833_10004226_pt1 | contig 14128 bp, 13 predicted proteins | sample ETNtaG_37_FD_167968 | JGI IMG/M metagenome (GOLD analysis project Ga0187833, IMG submission 167968) | Marine microbial and viral communities from oxygen minimum zone, Eastern Pacific Ocean - ETNP2014_SV_400_PacBio MetaG (Illumina Assembly) | ecosystem: Environmental > Aquatic > Marine > Hypoxic... | reverse complement strand
CAAAATATTTGACGGATAAGAAAGCTGCGCAATTGGTTGAAGAAAAAGATCTAGGTTCGGATAGTGCATATTTAGCATTTAAAAAATTATTTGATAATGTTGATCAAAGAATATCAATTATAAAAAATTTACAACAGATAAAAATTTTAGATGCTAATAAATTAATGTTAAATAAAGTCTTTAAATGAGTCTAAACAAAAAAAATTCAAATTTCATTATTCATTTCATCGGTATAGGGGGGATAGGAATGTCGGGAATCGCTGAACTTATGTTTGATCAGGGATATATTATTCAAGGCAGTGATCTTGTTTTTAATACCACAATAAAAAGATTAAAAGACAGGGGGGTAAAGATATATCAAGGTCATAAAAAATCAAATATAAATAATATATCAGCCGCTGTCTTTTCTTCTGCAATAGGACAATCAAATCCAGAGATACAAAAATGCAAAGAATTATCAATTCCTCTAGTTAGTAGAGCAGAAATGTTAGCTGAATTGATGAGAAATAAAAACGCAATTGCTGTAGCAGGATCACACGGGAAAACTACAACAACAAGTCTAGTTGGAACCATATTGGAAACTGCAAAATTGGATCCCACAATAATAAATGGAGGAATTATTAATGCATATTCAAAGAACAATAGAATGGGACTTGGCAAATGGATGGTAGTTGAAGCTGATGAAAGTGACGGATCTTTTTTGAAATTGCCACATAAAATTAATATTATAACCAATATCGATATTGAACATTTAGATTATTATAAAACAAAAAGCAGCCTAGTTAATTCTTTTCAAAAATTCATTACAAACTTGCCATTTGATGGATGTTCAATAATTTGTATTGATAATAATAATTTAAAAAAATTGACTAAGAAAATTAATACAAGAAAAATTATTACATACGCCCTCAAAGACAAAGAAGCAAAAGTTAAAATACTGGATATTAAATGTGGTGATATGAAATCAAAATTTTCTATCAATATAGAAAAAAATACTATTCCACATTATTCAGGAATTTATAAATTTTACATAAATCTTTTAGGAGTGCACAATGTTTTAAATGCAACTTCTGCAATTATTGCAGCAATGCTATTACGTATTTCAATTAAAAATATACAAAAATCTCTTGAGACTTTTAAAGGAGTAAAAAGAAGATTTACTTTTCTTGGAAAAATAAAGAAATCTTTTATTTATGATGATTATGCTCATCATCCTACTGAGATTAAAGCTAGCTATGAAATTGCAAAGCATATCGCAGAAAAAAAAATAATTGTACTTTTTCAACCGCATAGATTTTCTCGTACAAGAGATCTGTATAATGATTTTATTAAAGTATTAAATAAAATTGATATACTTTTTATATTGGATATTTATGCAGCAGGTGAAAATTCAATAAAAAAAATAAACTCAAAGAATATTGTAAAAGATCTTAGGAAAAAAAAACAACAGGTTTTTTATATTGGTAAAAATGAAGATATAAATAAAATCTTATCTTCATTTTATGATGATAAGAACTTAATAATTTTTATGGGAGCTGGATCCATTACACATAAAGCTCATAAATTGATCAAGGAAAATAATGTACAAAAAAATTCAAGAAATATCAGAAAAATTAAATAGTAAATTTTTGTTTGATTACGATATTTCTAGATTAACTTGGTTTAGAGCTGGTGGAAAAACTGATATTTATTGCGTAATTAGTGATGAAAACGAACTTGAGATAATACTAAATAATATTGGTAATACTCCTTTTTTGGTAATTGGCAATGGATCAAATCTTTTGATAAGAGATGGAGGATTCAAGGGATTGATTATTAAATTAGGAAAATCATTTAACAATTTATTTATTGAAAATGATAAAATTATAACAGGAGCAAGTATTCTTGATGTTAATTTAGCTAAATTTGCTTACATAAATTCTATAAAAAATTTAGAGTTTTTTTCAGGCATACCTGGAAGTCTTGGAGGTGCTATTAAAATGAATGCGGGATGCTTTGGTTCAGAAACCAAAGATGTTCTTTTCAGCGCAACAGTAATGAAAAATATTGGAAAAAAAATAATTATTGAGAATGATGAATTAGAATTGTCACACAGAAAATCAAATATATTAGATAACGATATTGTAGTTAGCGCTGCATTCAATGTTGAGTTTGGAGATAAGAAAGAGATAGAGGAAGAATTAAAAATTATTAAAAATAATCGAGAATCATCTCAACCAATTAAAACAAGAACTAGTGGAAGTTCTTTTAAGAATCCTACAGGAGGTCACGCAGCAGAGTTGATTGATTTAGCAGGATGCAAAGGTTTAAATGTTGGGGATGCAGTTGTAAGCAGTAAACATGCTAATTTTTTGATTAATACTGATAGTGCAACAGCAGGTCAAATTGAAGATCTGGGGAAATTAATTATTGAAAAAGTTTACAACAAATTCCAAATTATGCTTGATTGGGAAATAAAAATAGTAGGAGATGCACATTAATGAAAAAAGTTTTAGTTTTAGAAGGAGGTTTTAATGAAGAGCATGAAATATCTCTAAAAACTTCTAAAGAAGTTCAAAAATCTTTGAAAAGAATGGAATTAAAGTTTGAGGTTCTGAAAGTAAATCCAAAAAATTTTTCTGAAAAAATTAAACTATATGACAAAAATTTTTTATGTTTTAATGCCCTTCATGGAACTTATGGCGAAGATGGTACAATACAAAAAATTCTTGAAAATAATAAACTTTCTTATACGCATTCTGATTCTAAAGCTTCAAAGATAGGATTTGATAAAAATTTAACTAAATTGAAAATTAACAATACTGAAGTTGTTGCTCTTGAATCAATAATCCTTGAAAGAAATCAGATAAAAATTAATCTATTATATGAAATATATAATAAGTTAAATTCGTTTGTATTAAAACCGGTATCAAGTGGTTCTAGTTTCGGAGTTAAGATATTCAAGTTAAAAAGTGATATTAGTAAGTTTTTTTTAAATTATGATAATGAAATAAATAGATACAAAAATCATAACAAATTAATGATTGAAAAATATATTCGAGGCAGAGAGTTAACTGTAAGCGTATATGAAAATAATAAAACTACACAAGCAGTAGAAGTAACTGAAATTTTTTCCTCACGTTCATTTTTTGATTATAAAGCAAAATATACCAAAGGATTATCCAAACATATTCTGCCAGCAAAATTACCAAAAAAAATGTATAAACAGTGTTTATCTTTTTCAAAAATTGTTCATGACAAATTAAGGTGTAAAGGAATAAGCAGATCTGATTTTCTCTATGATGAAAAAAATATTTATTTTCTTGAAATTAATACTCAACCAGGATTAACACCTATCTCTTTAGTTCCTGAGCAACTGAGTCACAAAAATATTGATTTTGATACACTTATAAAAAGAATTATAGAATCCTCTTTGTGATAAAAAATAGAATAAATAAAAAAAAAACTAGTGCATATTTCATAATCAGATTTTCAGTATTTATAGCATTTATTGTTGTATTGATTATTATTTTTTATGAAGCTGACAAATCTAATACTATAAATAAAGTAATTGTTAATAATATTGAAAAATTTTCAAAAAACTATGGCTACTCTTTTAGCAAAGTTAATATAAATAATTTAATTAATATTAAATATGAGGAAATTGAAAAATATTTCACAAAATATTATGGAAATTCAATTTTTTTGATTCCAATTAAAGAAATTTCAAAAAATTTACATCAAAATAAGTGGATAAAAGATTTTACAATAAAAAATGATTATAAAAATACTATTAATATAAATATTGTTGAGTCAATTCCAATAGGAATTTATTTTAATGGTGAAGATAATTTGCTGTTTGATAAAAATGGAGAAGTAATCGATTTTCTAAATTCAAATTATAATTTATATTTTGATTTAATAATATTTGAGGGTAATAATTCCCTATTTAATGCAAATATTTTTTTATATTTATTACCATTAACACTTCGAAATGAAATTAAAAAAGCTATTTATATAAATAATAGAAGGTGGGATGTTAAGCTTAGAAATGGTATCAATATAAAATTATCTGAAAAAAACATTTTAGATTCATTTAATAATTATGATAAATTTTATAAAAACGTTTCTAGTCAAGAGTTAGCAGAAATTGAAATGATTGATTTAAGGATTCCCAAACAAATAATTATAAAATTTAAAGCAATAAAATGATTAAAGTTGGAATTGACATAGGTAATTCAAAAATTTCATCAATCGTATGTGACACTAAGATTGATGGATCAAAAAAAGTTTTATCCTTTGTAAGCAATCCTATTGCACATGTTAATAAAAATATTTTGACTAATTTAGTTTCAATAAAAGACGAGATACAAAAAACAATAAGTGAAGCAGCTAAAGAATCTCAAACAGATATCAAATCCATAAATCTCAACCTTCCAGCTATTGAATCTTCTTCTATATTTACTGAATCTGAAATTAATGTTTCAGGTAAAATGATCAGTGATTTGCATTTAAAAAAAGCAATAAACCAATCTGATATTCTTGAGGCTATTGAAAACTATGATGTTATTCAAAAATTTATTTCAAGTTATGAACTAGACAACAAATTTTTTTCTAATAGTCCCATAGGAACATTCGGTGATAATTTAAAATTAAATTTTTACAAGTTTGCAGTTAAAAAAAATTATATAAATACACTTTCAAGCCTGTTCAAAAATTTAAAAATTCATATTGAGAATTATGTGCCAGCACCACTTTCTTCATCATTAGCTACTCTTAATTCTGATGATAAACTCTTAGGAGCAATATGCATTGATTTAGGAGCTTCTTCTTCATCCATTGCACTTTTTGAAAATGAAAAACTTATTTTTATGGATGCCATTAATGTTGGTGGAAAAAATATTACTAATGATATTGCAAGAGGAGTTTCAACAAATATAGAAAACGCAGAACGACTTAAGACCCTTTACGGTTCTGTTTTATCTTCACCTAGTGATGAATATGAACTTATAGAAATTCCTATGAGTAATGAACTGTCAAAATTTAAGCAAATTAATAGAAGTACTATAAACTCAATTATAAAACCTAGAACTGAGGAAACCTTAGAGTTGGTTTGGCAAAAATTGAAAGAATATAATTTTCATAGAAAGCAGATAAAAAATTTAATTTTAACAGGTGGGGGCGCAATGTTAGAAGGTATAGTTGAGTATGCTCAAGTCATTTTTGATAGCAATGTTAGAATTGGTATGCCATTATCAATCAAAGGATTGGACAAAAAATTTATAAATCCTCAATTTTCCCAAACTATTGGAACAATTCTTTTCAATAAATCAGATTATGATATTGAATTCCTAAGAAATGAAGAAAAAAACAAAAATAACACTGTTTTAAGCCATTTTTTTTCTTGGCTTGATCAATATATATAGATATAACATACAATATATAGTTTAATTCATTGACGGTTTCGATAACAAATCGTTAATTAAACAAAAAAAACGGCGGAGAAAGTTACATGACAATAAATATTTCTATACCAGATGTAGGTCCTAATCTACGTCCTCAGATAACTGTTTTGGGAATTGGAGGATCAGGAGGAAACGCAGTTAACAATATGATGAACTCAAATCTTGAAGGTGTTGAGTTTTTAATTGCTAATACGGATGCTCAAGCACTGCAAATTTCAATTTGTAAGAAAAAGATTCAACTAGGCGTTAAAAGTACCAGAGGTCTTGGGGCAGGTATGCGCCCAGATGTAGGAAGAAAAGCCGCAGAAGAAGCAATAGATGGAATAAGTGAATTGCTTGAAGGTAGTCACATGTTGTTCATTGCAGCCGGAATGGGTGGAGGTACAGGAACTGGCGCCTCACCTATTATTGCTAAACTAGCCAGAGAAAAAGGAATTCTTACTGTAGGAGTTGTTACAAAACCCTTTCATTTTGAAGGAACTCAAAGAATGAAATTGGCTGAAAAAGGCCTGGAAGAACTTCAACAATATGTTGACACTCTTCTAGTTATCCCAAATCAAAATTTATTCAGAATAGCTAATGAGAAAACTACTTTTGCAGATGCGTTTAAAATGGCCGATGATGTTTTATATGCAGGTGTGAGGGGGGTGACGGATCTTATGGTTCAACCAGGCTTAATTAATTTAGATTTCTCTGATGTAAAGACAGTCATGAGTGAAATGGGAAAAGCAATGATGGGAACGGGAGAAGCATCTGGCGAAGGAAGATCTGTTGCAGCTGCAGAAGCCGCAATTGCTAATCCTTTAATTGACGATGTATCTCTTAAAGGAGCAAAAGGTTTAATCATAAATATTACTGGCGGCAAAGATATAACCTTATATGAAGTAGATGAAGCTGCTAATAGAATTAAACAAGAAGTTGATGAAAGTGCAAATATTATATATGGCACAACATGTGATGATCGTTTAGAAGGAGTTGTTAGAGTAAGTATTGTTGCAACTGGTATAGATCTAAACAGTGCAGTATCACCAAAACCTTTAGATTCTTCATCTAGTTTGTTGATTGATAATTTTGTGTATCAGCAAAGATCAAGCGAAGAAAAAAGAGATAGTTTCACGAATAGTGATGCAGGTTTAAATTCTCATTTTAACTCCTTATCTGAAGAAAATGAAGTTACTGAAGAAATATATGAAAATCATATTGAAGAAAGCTCGTTGGGAGACGAAGATTCTTCTGATAGTGAAGATACTAATATTGATTATACTAATGAGGAAATTGCTGCAAACATTGATGAAGAAGGAATAAATGGAGAAAATAATCAAAAAATTGCAGCTGAGAATGAATTTGAAAATAGAGATCTAACTGCAAATCTTGATGATAAAGATAATTCTGAAATCATTTCAAATATTGAGGTTTCAGGTTCGTCGGAATTGACTGAGAAAGAATCTGAGCAGGATGAAACAAAAACAACTGTGAGGAAACTTAGTCTTTTTGACGGTATTGAAGAACAATCATCTAGTGAGAGTTTAACAAACGTTCCCAAGGAGCAAAAAAAAGAACCTATGTTTGAAAATCAACTAGAAGATGATAGTATCACTTCTGAGCAAGAGATAACTGGAAATGCGCTTGATCCAGAAAAAAAAGGGACTGATGATGATTTCAATCAAGAAACAGATGAGGAACTTTTGGATATTCCAACTTTTTTAAGGAGGCAAGCTAATTAAATAGTTATTAATAGAGAAATAATCAGTAATATTCAGTTAATTGTATAATTGTATAAAAGAATATATTCATAAGAGTACAGTTTTACAGTACTTTTTTATAATCTATGATTGCCTCGACATTCTTTAAACAAAAACAAAAAACAATAAAAAATGAGATTTCGTTTACTGGTGTCGGTTTACATTCAGGAAAAAAATCTCAAGTAATTATTAAGCCAAGTGAAGTTAACTCAGGTGTTAATTTTTTAAGAACTGATGTCAACGACGTTAATAGAAATGCAATGATAGCGGCACTATGGCATAATGTTTCATCAACCACCCTTTCAACCACTATTTCTAATGGAGATGTTTCAGTATCAACAATAGAACATCTCATGAGCGCTTTATCAGGAATGCATATAGATAATGTTTTAATTCTAATTGACGGACCTGAAATTCCCATTATGGATGGAAGTTCAAAGCCTTTTGTTGAACTATTTGAAAAAGCAGGTTTAGTAAAACAAGAAGAATATCGAAAAATTTTAAAAGTAATAAAGGAAGTTGAAGTATCTAACGGTGATAGTTTAGTAAAAATATTGCCATCTAACTATTTTTCTATTGATTTTGAAATAGTTTTTGATAGCCATTTAATTAATAGCCAATCATGCCAATTACAACTTATTAATGGCAATTATAAAAGTGATGTTGCTTCTGCGAGAACATTTGGATTTGAAAAAGATGTTCAGAAGCTCAGAGAAAATGGATATGCCTTAGGTGGAAGTTTAGAAAATGCCGTAGTTGTTGGAGAAAACAATATACTTAATAAAGGTGGTTTGCGTTTTAAAGATGAATTTGTTCGTCATAAAATTTTGGATTCAATAGGAGATTTATATTTGGCAGGGTATCCAGTTCAAGGGTATTTTAGCGGGAAAAAATCTGGTCATTATTTAAATAATCAACTCTTAAGTAAACTTTTGTCCGACCATTCAAATTTTGAAATAATTTAATTTTTTTTATATCATTTTTTTAGGCTGAACTATTCGATCAAATTGTTTTTTTGATAAAATTCCTAATTTATTTGCAGATTCTCTCAAACTTATATTTTCCTTAAAAGCTTTTCTAGCAATTTTTGCAGCATTATCATAACCAACATAATTATTTAGAGCAGTGACGAGCATTAAAGAGTTGTTTAGGTTTTTACTAATACGCTTAATATTAGCTTTAATGCCTTTTAAACATTTTTTATTAAAACTCTCGATTGCGTCAGATAATAAATTAATAGACTGAATAATATTATAAATAATAAGTGGCTTAAATGCGTTTAATTCAAAGTGACCTTGCGATCCAGCTATAGAAATACTTGTGTGATTTCCCATTACTTTAACACAAACCATAGAAAGAGCCTCAATTTGTGTCGGGTTAATCTTCCCAGGCATAATAGAAGACCCCGGTTCATTTTCAGGAAGTTGAAGCTCACCTAACCCTGATCGTGGACCTGATGCTAAAAAACGAATATCATTACTTATTTTTAATAAAGATACTGATAGAGTATTTAGTGCTGCTGATAAATTTACCAATGAATCATGAGATGCAATTGATTCAAATTTATTTGGAGCTGGTAAATATTTAGTTTTTGTTAGTTTTGAAAGATATTCACAAAAAACTTTATCAAAATTTTTAGGAGCGTTTATACCAGTTCCAACAGCTGTTCCACCCTGAGCTAAAAAACATAATTCTTTTTTTGCGTTTAATAATCTATGTTTATTGTTTTTTATTTGTTCAAAATATCCTGAAAATTCTTGTCCAAGTGTAATAGGGGTAGCATCCTGAGTATGAGTTCTTCCTATTTTAATTATTTTATTAAATTGTTTAGATTTATTTTTTAATTCTCTAATCAACGAATCAAGACTCAAAATTAATTTTTTTTCTAATAATTCATTACAAGCGATATGCATAACAGTTGGAAATGTATCATTTGAAGACTGGGACAAATTTACATGATCATTAGGATGTACAGGATTTTTTGATCCAATTTTCCCTTTTAATATTTTTATAGCGTAATTACTAATAACTTCATTTGCATTCATATTTGTTTGTGTACCAGAGCCTGTTTGCCAAACTTTTAAAGGAAATTCATCAATTAATTTTAAATTAATTATTTGATCGCTAGCTTTAGTGATCGTTTTGCCGATTTTATTACTTAATATGCCCAATTTCATATTAGCTAATGCAGCTGCTTTTTTTTGATAACCTAAAGCCATAATTACTTCTTTAGGCATTTTTTCATGACCAATTATAAAATTTTCTAGGGAACGCTGTGTTTGAGCCCCCCACAATTTTTCATAATCAATTTTTTTGGGACCTAGAGAGTCGTTTTCAATTCTTTTTCTTTTCATATTAAATAAAAAATATTATCAATCATTGTTCTTATATCATTTACTAAATATTAAGATAAGAAAATATATATGAGTAAATTAGTACTATTACGCCACGGCCAAAGTCAATGGAATCTGGAAAATCGCTTTACTGGTTGGAAAGATATTGGATTATCAGAAAAAGGAGTATTAGAGGCTAAGGAATCGGGCAGACTTATAAAAGAGAATAAAATACCTATTGAATCAGTTTATTCAAGTGTACTTAAACGAGCAAACGAAACAGCCATCATTGCTATGAAAGAGGCAAATTATGATCACTTATTTAATGATGGTGAATTAATTATGACAAAAAATAAAGCAGTAAATGAAAGGGATTATGGTGATCTCACAGGTTTAAATAAAAAGGAGACAGCTGAAAAATATGGAAAAGAACAAGTTCACATTTGGAGACGTTCATACGATGTTCAACCTCCAGGCGGAGAAAGTTTAAAAAATGTAGTTGAAAGAGTTAAACCATATTTTGAAAATACTATCAAAAAAGATTTAATAGATGAAAGAAATATTCTCTTATCAGCTCATGGAAATTCTTTGAGGGCATTGTTTTTAGTTTTGAATATTTTTACTATCGAAACCATTTCAACTGCAGAAATTCCAACAGGGAAACCTTTTATTATTGAATATGAGAATAATAAAATAACTAATAAATATTTTCTTTAAATTAATTTTTAAATTTAGTAAATTCTATCACATTATTTTTTTTTGAATATTTTTTATTTTTCTTAATTGTGTTTTTTTCAATTATTGTTTTTTCTTGAATTAATTTTAATCCAAAATTAGCATAAGGGTCTACAAAAGATATTACAGAGCTGAAAGGAATCATTAAATCTGTTTTAATTTTACTAAATGATAGCGTTATTGTAAAATGATCATTTGCAACATCATAATTCCAATATTCATATTGAATAACTATTGTCATTTCAATTGGAAATTTATCTAATAACCACTGAGGAATAATTACTTTTTTGTCACTCGTTTTAAATGTGATGTAAAGATGATGACCTTCTTGTAAACCATTTTTTTTTATATTTATTAAAACATCCTTTAAAACGTTGATCATGTTTTTTTTTAAAATTTTTGAATAATCTATTTTCATAAACAGAAATGGGGATTTTTATAACTAACAAAATCTTTCCTAACATCCCAATATAACATTTTAATAAAAAATCTATGCAATAAACTTATATACCAATTTAGTGTTTTAGGGTATTTTTCACTCTAAACTTTATGCATCTATACGAATAAGAATAATCATTATTAAAATTGATAAAATAAATGTAATAAGAATTAATGAAAAAAATAATTGTTTATACTCATCCAGACTGTTTGTTAAAAGATAATGGCCCAAATCATCCTGAAAAAAAAGAACGTTTACAGGTTATTCTAAAATCTATTCAAGATATAAGCTTTACTGATATAGAAATTAAAGATGCACCATTGGCAGCTGATGATGATATTTGTCTTGTTCATCCAGCAACACATATAAACAATATTTTTTCATTAATTCCAATTTCTGGATTAGTAGGAGTGGAAAAAGAGCCAAATGCGGATACATTTTTATGTTCTAATAGTAAAAATGCTATTTTAAGGTCCTGTGGTGCAGGCATTGCAGCAGCAAACAGTCTTATTAAAGATAATGAAAAAAGAGTTTTTTGTGCTGTTCGACCACCTGGTCATCATGCAGAAACTGTTAGAGCAAATGGTTTTTGTTTTGTAAATAATGTTGCTGTTACTGCCAGATATTTACAAAATAAATACAAAATAAAAAAGATTGCAATAATAGATTTTGATGTGCACCATGGGAATGGTACGCAAGAAATTTTTTATCAGGACAGAAATGTTGCTTATGGATCTATTCATGAGCAACCATTATTTCCAGGAACTGGTTCGGAACAAGAAAAAGGTATAGGTAATATTTTCAATGCACCAGTTCTAGCAGGAACAGATGGAAAGAATTTTATAAAGATATTAAAAAATAGAATTTTGGAAAATATTGATAAATTCAAACCCGAAATAATATTAATATCTGCTGGTTTTGACGCGCATAAAAGTGATCCTCTAGCAAATATTAATCTAGAATCAAAAGATTATAATCAAATAACAAAGATGATAACAGAGATAGCAAACATACATTCTCAAGGAAGAGTAATATCATTTTTAGAGGGAGGATATGATTTGTTGGCACTTTCAGAAAGTATTAAAGAACATTTTTTGGGTTTAAGTGAAAATTAAATCAATGGAGCATGTTATTGCTCCCAATTAATTAATTATCTCATGTCTTAATTTTTTTTTGAATTCTATAAATTTAGTTTTTGATAATTTTTAAAAAAATGACTTAGTGTTGTACACATTCTATTGAAATTATTTCTTGAGTTTTTGCTGAATTAATTTATTAATTTTTTTACTTACTGTTTGTAATAAAATATTGTATAATTTGAATATGAAATGGTACATGGTATTTTTTTTATTTTTCATATCTGATTCTTTATTAGCGGAAGATAAGAATGAGTTGGAAGTATTTGCTGACAAATACCTAGAGACATTTCAAGATAAACTTTCCTATAAAAAATTTAGAATGATTCTAGATGTGGATGATAGTGAAATTGTTATTGAAAAAAAATACGGAACTTTCAAATATGTATTTGAAGAATATAACATTGATGATGGGGAAATGATCATTGAAAAAGGTTTTGACAAAATCTTTTTTCAAATAGTAAATGACGACGGGGATTCTTTGTTTTCCTTAAATTATAAAATTACGTTTGATTGATTAAATGGGGCGTTCTGTATCTCAACTCATCGTCCCAATGCGCTGTATTATAACACTTTTTCAAAAGTGTATGCATTGATTTCTTGTTTTTGATGAATTTGCGACTTTTAACTCTATGCTTTTCGCAACCTATTACAGATAATAAACATCAATTCTAGTAACTGGATTGAATTTTACTAATTTTTTTTAAACAAATTCTTTCAATCAGTATTAAGAATAGATAAAATATTTTTTTATATGATAAAATTTATTTTACATAAAATATCAAAAAACACTCTTAATAAACAAGATCTTTCAAAAATTAATCTTTTTCTTAGTATTAATAACAATAAAAATAAATTGTGTTTATTTGATATTGGTGGTGCCGGAGGTTTACAGGCAAGATGGAAATTATTTGAAAAGAATATAAGAACAATATTTTTTGAACCAGAACAACGGTCCTTTTTAGAGTTAAAAAATAGTGGATTAGAAGTAATTGATAAAGCGTTATGGAGCGAAACAATTCAAAAAGAGTTTTATCTTACAAAAAAGTTACAAGCATCTAGTATGTATGTACCCAATAGAACATATTTAGATTTATTTCCTGACAGTAAAAGATATGACATTTTTAAAACAATTAAAGTTGAAGTTACAGAACTGGATAATTTAGTTGATGTTCATAATCAACCTCACTTTTTAAAACTTGATATTCAGGGTTCTGAATTAGAAGTATTAAAAGGTAGTGTAAAAACTTTAAAAAATGTACTTGGATTAGAAGCAGAAGTTAATTTTAAAGAAATTTATGAGAAAATCCCACTAGCAAATGATGTTGAAAAATTTCTTTATAGTCAGGGTTTTGTATTAAATGATTTTTTAACTTATTTTCGATGGGAAAGATCTCCTCAAAGAATTTTAGACAAAGATGAAATTATTCGTTTTGGTGAAATGATTCATGGAGATGCATTATTCTTACGTACACCTGAAAAGATAATTGAAATTAGTAAAAGTTTATCAGATCCAATTTCTCTTTTTGAAAATTATGTTAAAATTCTTTTTGTATATAATAAACTTGATTTAATAATAAAATTTTCTGAATATATTTCTTATGAACATAAAAAATTATTAAATTTAAATTTAATAATTTCAATTTTAGAAAAAAACCATAAAAGATTAGTATTTTTTAATAAAAAATTTCTTTATTTTACAAGATACTTTATATCTAAAGATGTTTTACCTCATTGGAAATTGTAAACTTACAAGTTTTAATAAATAAAATATAATTTGGAAAAAATAAATGAAAACAACACTCATTTTGACAAAATTTCTTATCTGAAGTGGAACTGAACTGACACCAAACTGTTCAATAGATTCAAGAAGAATGGTTTCATCAGGATTTATCGTGCAGAAAAAGTAACACAATTCTGTGCAAAGTGCTTGCAGTAATGATATAAATCAAAATAATTATCGTGGTTTGAGGTAAGATTATCCCAATGAAAAAACTTTTAAAAAAAAAGGGAAGTGATAGGCCTTACCACTCCCCAAGTTCTTTATAAAGATATTAAAAAAAGAAGCTATTTGGTAATGAAAATTTTTTAAATTTTATTTCAATTTACGCGTTATTTACGCGCAAATTTAAAGTCTTAATCCCGTATCGGTATTGTGGTAGAATGAATTAGTGGATAACGAAATTGTTATAATTAAAAATGTTAATAGTGCTTTCATAGGAACAAACTTAAAAGAAGTGTTGGATAATGAAAAATGCAGCACCATAGTTATCGTAGGTTTAACTACTGACCATTGCAT
>Ga0187833_10004224_pt1 | contig 14130 bp, 6 predicted proteins | sample ETNtaG_37_FD_167968 | JGI IMG/M metagenome (GOLD analysis project Ga0187833, IMG submission 167968) | Marine microbial and viral communities from oxygen minimum zone, Eastern Pacific Ocean - ETNP2014_SV_400_PacBio MetaG (Illumina Assembly) | ecosystem: Environmental > Aquatic > Marine > Hypoxic... | reverse complement strand
GCCGAATGGGAACTGCCATTTTGTGAGATTATCGGCATTGTCGGTAAGATACATCCCGCTTAGATCAATGTCTTCACCAGAGGTATTGTAAATTTCAATCCAGTCATCGTATTCACCTGATTCATCCATGTTGGTTTCGTCATTTTTTGCAAGAAATTCATTGATCACCAATTCATCGGTTGGGACACCCGGTGTTTGTAAAGTTATTTTCTCATGTCTTGGAAAAACCGCACCTTGCCCATTCCCATCTTCCACATAAATTTCGAAATAGCCGGTCATTCCACTGCCTAGAGGCGGGATTGTTCCGGTCCAGCGATCCGATTCCTCCACCAGTTTTGTATTGGGAACCGGATTGAATTCCATGGGATATTCCGTGTAATCCGGAATAGGAGCATCGTAGTAATGAATAATTACATTTTCAACACCATTACTCCCAAATGCGGATATTGTCACGTGAATACTGTCTTCCGGTTGAGGGTTTTCAGGTTCCCAGACTATGTCATAAACAATCGGAGGCGCACCGGTGTATTGCAGGACACCCGTGAATGAGTTGACCCGCAAATTAACAAACTCCCTTATTCCTCGTTTTACATGCTGATTTTCGTAGTGCTCTGAAGAATAAGATTGGGTGAAATCATCTAAGGTAAATCCATAATCAAGGGTGCGATACACGTCAATTTCCGCCCAGGGATATATTAAACTGTACAGAGTATCAATGTGGTTTTCCCAGAATGAAAGGGGATACACGTTTTCAAGAAAATACTGGAGGAAGTGACTGTAGAGATCACGGTACTGGTTGTTGTCCATCAACCGCTCTGCCAGCGGTCGGGGACCACCATCAATGATCGGAAATTCATAAGGATTGGTGGCTGTCCAGTCAATGCTAAACCAGTCTACACCGAATGAATTATCATAGTCAAATGGAATCCAGTGGAAGCGGTCTTCATTGGGATCGTGGTAAAGGTAGTAATTATTCATCAGAAACCAGTAGTCATCCCAGCCTCCGACAAGAACATTCATCGCGAAATATTTCAGGACTTCCTCCACATGAAAAACTGCCTCAAGAGAATCGGGGAATGTTTCATCCGGTGTCTGGTTAACAATCTCAATCAGTCTTGCCAACTGAGAATAATCATATTCATCCTCATTTGTTTTCAGGTTGTAGGGACGTTCCTCATCGTAATACGGATGGTAGTCTTCCGGGTCATTGCCGCGATATGTGAGATCCGCAGGCCACAGACATTTCCAGAGATTACCGCTGTCATCAGCATAATTTTTAGCAAGAAATTCATCATCAACGTGTTCAACAGAAATGTATAGCCCGTAATAATCCCCGTTGATGTACACTGCGATGTGAGTTGCCCGGGAAGAGATCACACCGATATCATGAAACAAGTCCCAGCAGAGTTTGCTGCGAATGATGGACGGGTCGTTGTGCTCACCGTTCAGGTTGATCTTTTCCACGCCATAAAAGTCCCGTCCCGGCACGAAGTGATTAAAATCCAGCTTAAAGGACTTCTTTGCGGAAGTCCGGGAGGTGTTTCCGCGGAGACGAAATCCTACGTTATCTATGGTTTCATCGAACCATTCGTTGGAATAATGAACAACGGCTGGATGGAGGGAATCACTCTCTACATTATCGTAAATCCAATCAAGGTCTTCCGGATCAATGATGATCTCGACCACATCAACTTCTGTATCATCGTAAATCATCCAGCTATTATCAGCCATTAAAAAGGAACACAAAAAAATCAATACCCAACAATAGATGGTGTTTTTTTTAATCAACATGGTATTTAAGGTACGAATAGGAATATTCACGTAATAAAAATATTACCTGGACCAGTTTTTATATTTTGATATTGTTCATAATCTTTAACTTAACGGTTCAAACCGAAATGAAGACAGGTGAAAAATTTACAATCTCTTACTAATCTCTGCACTTTTCTAATATTAATTTCGTGCACAAATAATCGTATGAATATAAAAAATACTCAACTATCCTATGGCGCCTTTGTTTTTAAAAACAGCACTACTTTTAAAATTCATGCGCCGAAATCTACACATGCATATTTGGTAATTTTCGATTCACCGGAAGCTGAAAAAGGTACCGAGTATGAAATGGTAAAAAAAGACAATGGTGATTTTGTCTATGAATTGGAAAATGTAGGCTATGGAACTTATTATGGCTATCGATTGAAAGGTCGTTTAAATGATGCAAATGTTATAATTGCTGATCCATACTCCAAAGCTGCCGTTACCCAAAATTCCATGAGTCACGTAGCTAAATCACTGGTTATAGATGATACCTATGATTGGGGAGATGATACATGGATCAAAATCGATCCCCACGATCTGATCATTTATGAAATGCATATTCGGGATATGACAGCCCACCCTACATCCACAGCAATGCAAAAAGGAACATATGCCGGACTGGCTGAAGCGGGACAAAATGGAGGTATTGAGCATATCGAGGCCATGGGTGTTAACGCTGTTCAGATTTTACCCATTCAAGATTTTGCCAATTTTGAAGTACCATTCAAGGATAACAAAGCACCTTTATATAATGACTGGAATCCATATGAACGCAATCATTGGGGCTATATGACTGCCTTCTTCTTTGCGCCTGAATCTTACTACGCCAGTGATGGAACGGATATCCCTGGGTCTTGGAATGGTAGAGACGGTAGGTCGATAAATGAAATCAAGGACATGGTCAAAGCTTTCCATAAAAAAGATATCGCTGTGATTATGGATGTGGTGTATAACCACGTGTCCAATTATGATTGGCAGCCGTTAAAATATATTGACAGAGAGATGTATTTCCGACTGGATAAAAATAGCAATTACATTGCTAACAGTGGTTGCGGAAATGACACCCGATCTGAACACCCAAAAATGCAACAATTGATATTGGAAAGCGTTAAATACTGGATGACGGAATACCACGTAGATGGTTTCCGTTTTGATCTTGGCAACCTGATTGACGCTGAAACAAGACAGCTTATAATTGATAAATTAAAAGCCATCAATCCTCATGTCATCCTCTTGGCCGAACCCTGGGGAAATGGGTATGATCCTGATGGCTTCTCCGATATGGGCTGGGCAACATTCAATGACCAGTTCAGGGATGGTTTAAAAGGCAGTGTATTTGACGTTGAAGAAAAAGGATTTCTTTTTGGCCAGTATCGTGGTAAAGATGATCAAAATATTTTACAATGCTTGGTGATGGGCTCACTACGCGAATATGACGGGCAGTATATAAAATCTGCTCATAGCGTGAATTATCTTGAATGTCATGATAACCATACATTCGGAGATCGACTGCGCATCACCGGTGGGTTTGTAGATAAAGATGAAAAAATAACTAATACTCAAAAAAATGCCCTTGTTCAAGATAAGCTTTTGGCAATGAATAAACTTGGTGCCCTATTTCTATTTACCAGCCAGGGAATAACATTTATACATGAGGGTCAGGAATGGGCGCGTAGTAAGGTGGTTGCAGAAACGACTGTGCCTGACGAACACGTTGGTAAAATTGATCATAACTCATACGAAAAAGACAATGAAACCAACTGGCTGAATTGGAATGAACGAGAAATGAATCGTGAACTGGTGGATTATTACAAAGGGTTGATTGAGTTAAGGAAACAGTATTCGGAGTTTCGCCATTCAAAGCCGGAAGATTTTGAATTTATGGACGTGGGTGAAAAAGTAGCAGTAGCTTATATATTAAAAGACAGGTTTGTTGTTATTCTTAACGGTGAAAATGAAGATACGCTTGAATTAGACAAACCGGCAGGTCAGTGGAACATTTTAGCCGATGAAAAACTTGTAAACCTTGAGAATCAGCAATTGGTATCAAATAAAATCATTGTTCCACCCTCGTCTGGTATTGTGTTAAAGCGGAATTGATTTAGTTTCCGTACCCGCCGTACCCCTTAGTTGTTTTTTGCGTTTCTTGATCGGTTGCTAAACCGGTGATTTTTCTTGGTTGTTCATTTAACAAAATGTCTTTCCATTTCAGTTTAATGACTTCCGGTCGGAAGTCATCCAAAGCTGTTCGGGCATGCTCTGCCATGGCTCTTCTATCATCAGCATGGGTATCCCAAAAGTTATTTGTAGCTACCAGAAAATTGTCCACATCTTTATCAAAATCCTGGTCAACTTCATACACAAACACTGAATCTAGAACGTTTGCTGTAATTTCGCTGGGGCCGTCAATGTTTTGGACAATAGCCGGTACCCTGCGATCCAGCGTTTCACACATAGTATAACCGAATGGTTCATAGATTCCGGTGATTGAATTCGCGCCAACACTATTCCAATAAAATCGGGCTGTTTCTTTGTTTGAACTAAATGGAATAATGACCAATTGTTTAGGATGTTTTCTTCCTAAATCATCCCAAAATGGATTCCCTTGATCGCCTTTGTAATCTACACCCATATTGAAAACACGGATATCTTTTCGTCCTGATTTTTCTAGGGCAAAAATGGGTAAATCCGGACGTTTGCGCGGCACGTGCCTGCCGATATAACCTATATCATTTAACTCATAATTCGGTCGCCAGGATTCATGATCCAGTTTTGGTTTATAGCTGTTATATATTACATGGGGAGTTGATTCATATTTGTCATACCCAAATGAAATATAATGCTGTTTTTCTGCTTTACTGATCAATACAACTATATCAGAGTATTGAAATGTGATTTCCTGTTCAAAGTAATTACTGGTAATGGGTCCACCCATATTTGTGATATGTTCCATTTTAATTAATGAATGGCAAACGGAAATCATTAACTTATCCGGGTATGTCTCTTTTATGGTCCTTGTTGTATCAAAAGCCACCCAAAGATTGTTGATACATGCATCTAAATCTGCAAATGTATTTTTAACATCGTCTGGTCCATGAATGATTCTAATCCCAGGATATCGTTTGGGGAAATCACCCGGCGGTTCGTCCAATTGGGCAAGGAAAACTGGAATAATTTCAATATCATCGTCTTCGGCAAACATTTCCAAAAAGTTCATAATCCATGTAGCAACCCCGCCATAAACAATCGGGGGGATTTCGTTTGTTAGTAACCCAACTTTCATTTTTCTCTTCCTTTAACTTAATTCTTATTTTAGTAACATTATCTTAGTTGTTTGTGTTTTTTCAGCCGAAGATAAACGGACAAAATAAACACCAGTGGAATGGGATGATCCGCTCCAGTTGATCTCATATTCTCCCGGCTTCAGCTGTTCATCAATCAACGTTTCTACCAATCTTCCAGTTATATCATAAATACGTAAGGAGGTACTGCGATCCCTCTCTACCGAAAACAATATAGTTGTATTCGGATTAAAAGGATTGGGATATACAGGATGAAGGACAAATGTTTTAGGAATAACATCTGATGTGGATTTTCTCAACTCCAATTGTGAAACATCACCATGGAGCTTTATCTGCCCGCTACCCTGCAACTCCGCAATACCGCTGTTTTTATCAACCAGTTCCCATCGCTCACCACCATTGACATTGTATTCAATAACCAGGGTTTCTCTTGTGTTCATAACTTCAATCACGCCAGAATCTCCGCAGTATTTCCAATCACCGCTGAAACGCACATCAAATGCCCCTATTGGTGGTTTTGGAGGTAACTGGTAACTCAGTATTTCTTCTCCAGGTATTTCCAGACCGAAGTACAGAGTTTGATTATTAAGGGTTATGGAATTAGCGCCGTTGGTGCGGGACACAAATGTAGAATTGGTTTTCGCCTGGTGACTTTCGCTTGGAATTGTGATATCTCCATCTGCAGAAGCAAAAGTCCAATACCCGGTCCCCGGGGTTAGGATTGTAGCGTTGAAGTAAGATCCATCAAATCCGTAGATGGTCCCGGAAACAAGAATTCCCTCAGGATCACCTATCATTTCCGTTTCGACTGGCAAGGTAATGCCGGTAATTAAATTCCAGCCCTGATTTAGACTCATTGTGATCTGGTCTATACTGATCCCATTTAATTCTACATCACCGGTTTCATTAAAATATAGCCAGTAGCCATTGCCGGTTGTGAGCTCATCAGTATTGTAATAAGACCCGTCAAAACCATACAAAGTTCCTTCTACAGAACTCGGGTAAAGAGATCCAGGTGACGCATCATCTACATTTAAGGGAAGGCCAACGATATTCCAGCCAGCAATATGATGTACCATAACGGCTTGAGCTTCGTCACCCCAGTTTCGGAAGTTTGTGTACACGCGCGAAGTTGATCCCGGAATGGTATAATCAGTATAACTGCCTGATTCAGACTCCAGTTCACTGTCTTCCGTGAATTCGTACCATGTGCCGGCATAGGGGAATGGCAGTTCACTGATAGTCTGGTCATCTCCACTGAAGTTCATGACCGTATACACTGTTTGTCCTAAACTGTCATCATGGCGTTTCATTCCGATTATTTTTTGTGAATTATTGATATACATTATTTCAAGGTTCGGCCCTCTGATGACCGCCCAGTTGTTTCTAAGCCAGATGAGCTTCCGGAAAAAATCGTAGAGATCCGCTCCTTCAGGGGTCTCGAGATTCTCCCATTGCAGTGGCTGTGGATCCAGGCTTACAGGTGAGTTCTGTCCAAACTCCTGGCCGTGATACATCATGGGTGTCCCCGTCCCGGTAAACAGTGCTGCAGCTCCTAATTTTGACTTTTTATATGCTTCCTCCAAATTCATATTGGCATAAGTTAGCGCTTCGTAAATAATACGTGTTTCATCATGGCTTACAGTATAATTACATGGCTGGGTGTGTTCTGACCAGTTTTGTGACCACCATTGTAAATGGTTTTGAACCTCCCACATGTTTGATGCATATCCCATGAGATTGTCAAAAACCGTGTGGTGGTATGAATAGTCCCAACCGGAGTCAAAATCAGAATTAATGATTTGATAGGGATTGTCTTCTTCCGCAACTAAAATGAAAGACGGGTCTATATCATCCAATAAGTCAGCATAAAATGATGATCCGTTTTCATCCCCTCCCCATCCAATTCCTCCTGTTACATCAAACCTGAATCCATCAGCGTGATAATCATAAACATAGGAAAGCAAAACATCGGATATATGCTTCCAGGCACGGTATTGCCTGCCATCTACCTCATGCCAATGCTGGAGTTTATAACCCCATAGAGATTCTTCATTATGAAAGTACGGACATTGAGCATAATTGTGATCTTCATAATCCCAATTGTCCAAAGGCTGATAGAGCTGAAACAACGGAGCGGATCCCCAAAGGTGATTGAAAACTACATCAAAGAGAACGGCAATACCGTGTTCATGGGCGGTGTTTACCAATTCTTTCAGTTCATCGGGAGTTCCATAACTGGATTCAGGCGCCATGTAAAAGGACGGATTATAACCCCATGACCAATCTCCTTGGCATTCGTTCACCGGCATAAGTTCGATAGTATTTATCCCCAAATCATTAAAATATCCCTCTTCTATTTTTTGAGTTACTCCAGAGAAAGTACCGGTATTAACCGGATCTCCATTAAAATCGCCAATATGCATTTCATAGATTATTACATCTTTCTGCTCCGGCCTTACAAAATTTTCATCCGTCCATACAAACTCATCATTTCCCACAGAAAAAGCAGTTTTGGCATGGGCATAATCTGAGCTTTCCCATTGCCCGGAAGGATCCAGCCAGGTTACATCCTTAGACCATGGATCAGCAATGTTTTTTTCACCTTCCACATTATATTGGTATGTATATGCTCCATCTTCTAATTCTATTTGATACCACCATAAAGTATCACCTGAAAGTTTCATTAATTCACCATCACTAAACTGCGAATTCCAGCTTCCCTTTATTGCAACATAATCTTTATAAGGAGCGTACAATGCAATAATGACCGTATTCCCATCAATATTTACACCATCATTTGCACCGTCAGGTACAGGCTCATTTACAATAGTGTACAACAAATAAAAATTACGGAAAAGATATGTTACTCTGCCGTTCTCCCCGATTGCACGAATAATTCCAGTTGTCTCCCCGAATAAATTTTCTTCAGGATACCACATCGCTTGGTATGGGGATGAACTATCCGTTTCGATCAGTATACCATTTACCCAAAACTCAACATATTCAGCACTGCCAACTACAGAAAATGAAACCGGTCCACTAACTTCTGCTCCTTCATCAGGAGTGGGAGATATAAAAAAGACATAAGGATCATCTTCAGTAGGTGTATAATCTAAATAAATGTCATAGGACATAATCTGACCATTTGATCCCTCATCCCAGCTCCCATCATCCCAGCGAATTTTGAACTTAATGGAGTTGATTACCTGGTCACCATTTAAAAATGAACCTAATTCTACTGTGTATGAGTTCGCACCATTTTCAATCAACGGGGTAAATAAATATTCATCTTCAACAAAAGAATCATTTGGCCAATACTCTTCAATGGGGAGTTCGTGACCCATTCCAGCATCAACAGTCCAGGCAATATGACCGCCTTGATCAACATTGTCTATAAATATTGAAACAGTATCGTTTGGATTGGGCAAAAATGGAGACCAATAATAGCTCAAGCTAATATGCCAGTCAAGACCCATACCACCATTGTTATCCCAACTCCCCTCCAAATCTGTAAAAACAAAATCAATAGTTTCTGCATCTTGTGGGATTGAGTAAATGTATCTCCACCAACCATTTCCAACATCGGGAGCATAAGACATTTCATAATCATCTGTATTCTGCCAACCATTGTATCCAAGGTGTATGTAAACAGGGGATGTTTCGTCTGGTAAAGCACCTTCAATGGTATTGTAATAAATGGTTATATCACCACCCGGTACTGGAATTTCCGGCTCCCAAAAAACTACATTTTGAGCAAACAATATATTAAGCAGCACTGTAAATATTATAGAATAAAATTTCACTATTGACCCCTTTTAAAAATTATACAATATTTTATTGTTAACTTCGTTTTTCATTATAACTGACAGTTTTCTGAAATTAAATATTCTGACTAAATGATGATGTGCTCTTCATCACAAATGGAATTTCTTATAAATTTGTATTTCCTATTTTTTGAACCAATCTCATTTTAATTTTACTGATATTATAATTTGATTCTTTCTTTTGTCTCTTGATGAAAAAAATGAAGTGAATTCACATCAACAATCAGATCAAGAGAATCACCAGGATGAATTGTTTTCCCCGTTGTTAAAGATGCTGAAAGATGAGTATTCCCGGAATGGGAATGCACCAGTGCAACAGAACCAAGGTTTTCCACTAAATCTACTGTACATTTAATAGTGTTCTCCGGATCTTTGATTTCTGCAAAATAATTATCATGTAGGTTTTCCGGCCTTATTCCCATAATAACATGTTTATCCAAATCTTTTAATAATTCAATGTTCTTTATTTTTTCCAAATTTATTCTCATTCCGTCGCTCATAAAAAAAGCACTGCCATTTTCCGTACACACTTCTCCGTCAATCAAATTTATGGGTGGCATTCCGATGAAAGTGGAAACGAAAGTATTTGCCGGCTTATTATACAATTCTTCCGGCGTTCCAATTTGTTCAATGATTCCATTGTTCATTAGGCAGATTCTGTCCGCCATTGTCATGGCTTCTGTCTGGTCATGGGTTACATAAATCATTGTGTTGTTCAGTTGGGTGTGGAGCTTTTTGATCTCCAGCCTCATTTCCTGCCTGAGTTTCGCATCTAAATTGGAAAGAGGTTCATCAAAGAGAAATACTTTTGGTTTCCGAACCAGTGCTCTTCCAAGTGCAACACGCTGACGTTGTCCACCAGACAATTCTTTAGGCTTTCTGTCTAAGAGTTCGTCTATTTTCAGCATCTCGGCAGATTCCATTACCCGCTTGTCAATTTCATCCTTACTTCTTTTCCTTATCCGCTGGCTGAATGCCAGGTTTTCATAAACCGTCATGGTGGGATACAGTGCGTAATTCTGGAAGACCATTGCCACTTCTCTTTTGGATGGATCTGTATCGTTTTTTCTTTCCCCATCTATGATAACATCACCTCCATCCGGCGTTTCAAGCCCAGCAATGATCCGCAACAGGGTTGACTTCCCGCATCCTGACGGTCCAACGATTACCATAAATTCTCTGGAGTGTGCCTGAACATCGATTCCTTTCAGGATAGTATTATCACCAAAAGATTTTGAAATAGCCTGTAAAGATACACCCGCCATGTTTATCCTTTCACGCTTCCCACAGTCAATCCGGATACTAAAAATCTTGAAAGTGAAATAAACAATATCATCACCGGGATACTCACCACAACAGCTCCTGCAGCATAGAGCCCCCATTGGGTTGACAGACTTGCCTGAAATGATTTCAACCCCAGGGGAAGCGTGTATAGTCCCGGGTCCTGTAACACAATGGCAGCCACCACATATTCACTCCAACTTGCCATGAAGCTGAACAGGGCAGTGATCACCAAAGCCGGAGCAGACACAGGCAAGATCACTTTTGTAAATGCAGAAAATCTGCTGCAGCCATCTATCCGGGCTGCTTCTTCCAATGCATCAGGAATGGTATCATAATATCCTTTCATTTGCCAAATGCAAAACGGAAGCGCTGTGGATGAGTAAATGATAATGAGCCCTAAGTAGGAGTTTATCAGTTTCAACTTTGCCAATAAAATGAAGAATGGCAAAAGCAACATCGTGGCAGGAAACATTTGAGTCATGAGTAATGAAGACAGCACAGCTCTTCTTCCCATAAAATTAAACCTGGAAAGAGCATAGCCCGATGTCGATGCAAGAACAACTCCTGTTAAGGTCACAACAAAACTTACGAGAAAAGAATTCTTCATCCACGTGAGAAAATCAGTTTTTAAAAACAGGGTAACATAAGATCTAAAACTTGATTCCGATGTCCACAAAGCCAATGAACGGGATTGAAATGCATCATCGGTTCGCAAAGAGATTCCTATAATGTTCAAAGCTGGATATAGCGTTGCCAAGGTGAATAAGACCAAAAATGAAAAAATGAAAAGTGTTTCTATCTTTTTTGACATAATACTTTAAACAACAGTATCCAATTTTGATCTTCGCATAAAAACAACAGTGAACATTGACAGGATCAGGAAAATGATCATGGATAGAGCAGCGGCATATCCATAGCGGTATAAATTGAATGCTGCCTTATAAACGTAACTCACCAATATGTGTGTTAAGTCAGAGGGTTCTCCTCCATTACTCACCAGCCAAACCACATTAATATTATTAAATGTCCAGATCGTTCCCAGAATGACTGCCGGTATCATGACCGGCTTAATCATGGGAAGAGTAATGTTCCAAAACTGCTGCCACCGGGATGCGCCATCCACCTGAGAGGCTTCGTACATTTCTTTTGGAATGGATTGCAATCCCCCCAAAGCAACCACCATCATAAAAGGAAACCCAAGCCAGATATTCGTAATGATACACGCAGAAAATGCTTCAACAGGCTGGCTTAACCATTGGATTGGAGACATATTTAACAATTGATTTAAAATCAGGTTGATCGATCCGTATTCCTGATTAAACATTCCCCGCCAGGTTAGTGCTGCAATATATTGCGGTAGTGCCCAGGGAATAATAAGAAGAGTCCGAAATGTCCTCTTTGCAGGAAGAGTTCTGTTGATCAGGACAGCTAAAAACACTCCCAGAGATACATGAAAGCTTACATTGACAACAGTCCAAATGATCGTTTTTCCAAAAAGGGAATAAAATCCGCCGTCAGTCAAAACAGAGGCAAAGTGGTGAAAACCAATGATCTCCCAATGTTTAAATGTCCGCAAACTAAAATTAGAAAGTGAAATAATTAAATTATATCCAAATGGAAATATTATTACAGAAATGATTCCGAGAAATGCCGGTAAAAGCATTAAATAAGCAAATTTATTCTCTTGAAATGATCTCAGATAAATTTTCTTTTTGATCCAAAAAACAATTCCCAAAGCCGCAATAAATAGAAACAACAATCCCTTGATAAATTTTCCCTGAACCCCCGGTTCGATAACAACATTCATTGTTTTGATCTGATCGATGGCTTTCCTCTGCGATTCAACTGCAGCGGCGTGAGGATCCTTTGTCCCGGCAAGAACCGATTGATATTCTCCTCTTAATGCATCCCAGATGGCACGTAATTCCGGAACAACAGGCATGGGTCGTCCCTTCTTAATAATATCTGCGTTTTGGTTAAGAAGACTGTTGGACTGCACATTCGGATGAGCCAATGCAGCTAAGGAAGAAGGCTGAACATTTAATCTTCTCACATAATGAAGCTGCACTTCCGGGCTTGTGAGATAGGTCATGAGATCAATCGTATGGCTCAATTGTTCACCGGTTGTGTGAACATTGATGGAATAACCTTTTGTGCTGACTAATGGCGTGGGAAAATCCCCGGTAGATGAAACCATGGGTAATGCAGCAATACCAAAATCGACCTTATCACGGTAATCACCCCAGCTCCAGTCACCGTTGATGATCATGGCTGCTCTTCCTGTTTTGAATAGTGCATTGGCAGTCTCATAGTCACACTCTTTTGGAATAATCCTGTGTTCATCCCGAAGTGATTTAATAAATGCAAAAGCATTTTCATTTGATTTTGTATTCAAATTCGGTGAACCGTCATCATTGATAAACCAATCTCCGAATCCTCCTATCCAGGGAACATAGAAAAAAGGTTCTGTAAAATTCCATACCAATCCATACTGGTCAATGATTCCATCGCCATTTAAATCTTTGGTTAGGGATTTTCCCATTTGAATCAATTCATCTGTACTTTCCGGAGGTGTTGAAATTAACTCTTTATTGAACATAAGCATCAGATGGTTCCCAACACCATCTCCCACCATCCATGTCTTCTCTTGGAATCTGACAACCGCATTAGATAAAAATTGATCGAAAAACGAGGAGGGAAATAATTCATCCAATGATTGAATAATTCCCATGACTGCAAAAGGCCCAACCTGATCCGAAGGACCGTAGATCAAATCAGGACCGCTGCCGCCGATCGCAGAAGATTGGAAATTTGACCTTAATTCTTCCGTTTCTCTATAGGTTAGCTCTATTTTGATATCCGGATGAGATTCCTCATATTTGTCACATACTTCCCGCAAAGCTTTCCGATTTTCATACAGCATTTGGTGCCAGATATTAAGGGTAATTTCATCAGAGGATTCACAGCCGAAAAAGAGGAAACTGGATATGACAAAGGCTATAACCCTGGCAATAATGAAAAAAGGTAAAGCTGGTTTTCGATATTTAATAATATTTTTTCTTATAATCACGAATCATACGTTGTGCTGTAAACCGCGCACCCGTTTTAATAGATGCTTTCATTAATGATACCCATTTATCTGTTTGGCCATAAAAAGCTGGAATTACTTTTTCTTCCAATAACTCAAACAAATGGTTTGCATCTGCTTCATCATTTGGCTCATCTGGAGTCCCTATTGCCCAACCATTAATACCATCTTCACATCCTTCAGCCCACCAACCATCAAGTATGGATAAATTTGGAATTCCATTTAATGCAGCTTTCATACCACTGGTACCTGATGCTTCATTTGGTCTCAGAGGTGTATTTAGCCATACATCCACACCAGAAGTAATCATTCTGCCCAGCCACATATTATAATTCTCGAGAAAAATCACTTTAACCTTTCCATACAATTCGTTCGCATTAGCTACTATTTCCTGAATAATCTCTTTCCCTTGGTGGTCTTTTGGGTGAGCTTTTCCAGCAAAGATAAACTGTACTTGCCCTTGACAAATATTTACCAAACGTTCTAGATCTTTAAATAACAAATGTGCTCTTTTATATGTAGCTGCTCGCCGGGCAAACCCTATGGTTAATATATTCCTACTCAACGCTTTTTGAACTTGGGCATTGGCATACCCCAATAAGATGCGTTTGCGTTTCGCGTGCGCAGCTGCCAGTTCATCATCCGGGACTGAATCAACTTCTAATAATTTTTTTCCGTCTTCTTTCCAACCGGGTAGATATATATCATACACTTTACGAATCTGGGCACAGATCCAATATGGGTGATAAACACCATTGGTGATATATCCGATCTGATGATCAGGGAATTGATCCTGTGCTACATCCCCATG
>Ga0187833_10004223_pt1 | contig 14131 bp, 5 predicted proteins | sample ETNtaG_37_FD_167968 | JGI IMG/M metagenome (GOLD analysis project Ga0187833, IMG submission 167968) | Marine microbial and viral communities from oxygen minimum zone, Eastern Pacific Ocean - ETNP2014_SV_400_PacBio MetaG (Illumina Assembly) | ecosystem: Environmental > Aquatic > Marine > Hypoxic... | reverse complement strand
CGGCTGGCAATGCGTAAAGTTAAGTATTTTTTCAGTACTAGTTTCATTAAACTTCTCACTTAAAATTTTTCTTGCGTTTTCTTTGTCTTCAGGTATTATTTCATACAATAAATTTATAGAATCTACAAAATCTTCCGTTATTTCTAATATGGTATTAAAAGCCCCGTTTTCGCCACAGTCAAGCATCCGTAAGATTCCTATTGATACATCCTCATCGTCTGTCAGCAAGGCATTTCCTATAAAATGCGCCTGAGGAGTAGTTTGCGTTGTTCCATCAAATGTTACTGGACGATCTGCCCAGAATTTAAACCAATGCCCAAAATCCCACCAAGAATTTATAATGGCATCTGGCTTCGAATCTTCTTTTATTCTTTCCAGTGAAATAGCCCATGCATCGTTAAAGCTTGGTATTCCCTGTTCAGCTGTTCTTTTTGCTGAAGAATATGTAGGCACTAGCAATAAAAGAATTATAATCATAACAGTAATCTTTGATACATACTTATTTACTTGCAAGCCTTTTGCAATCCAAACACTAGCGTACCTATAAAGATGTCCGAGTGTAATACCAAACCCTATTGCAAATGCAGGCACTAAAAGCAAAGTAAATCTTACCCCCTTTGTGCTTGCGTATGTTGTAGCAATAAACCATAGGATAAGTAAAATAGCATATTTTATATCTATGCTAGAGTCAGATTCCCATAGAGCTATTATGATTCTGATGACTATAGGGATGCTTATTAATATCAAAAAGGTATTCAAATCTTGGATAAATGGTTTGTTTTTCGATAAAAGTATTATCAGATACCATACTAATACACCAATAATAAACCATAATTTTTTACGCTCTTTGGATGTTAGTGTAAGCGTGATGCCCATCAGGGCTATTAAGAAAAAATAGAATTTTCCTAGGCCGACTTGGTTTATTACATTGTTTAGAGAAGCTGGATTCTGTTCTGCTACTGTTGTAAGAACATTGGGCCATACTGTTGTGATGCCTACCTCTTTTTGCTTTGCAAATCCTCCAGGATTTTTTGCGAATTGAGTAAAATATTCAAAATTACCAACCATACTAACACTTAATGCCGAGATTATGAAAAATACTACTAGGAATATTAATGATTTTTTTATTTCCATTCTTTTAAAGATATTAGTAAGATTCCTGGTTAATTCTTTTCTATGCACAAATGTATAGTATGCTATGTAAAAAACAACAGAGATTAAAACAAAATCAAAAATATACCACCAGCCACCCCATGTAAGACTATACAAGCCTACTAGGATACCGTTTATGGCGCTTAAAATTATGCTGTTTTTCATATTCTTTGCTTCTAGAGCCTCAATAAATAGCCATGCTATGAACAATGGAAACATCACGTTATAAGCATCTGTATCAGCAAAACCGCCTACGGTCCTAGTTAAGAAAGAAGGGTGTATCGCGACAACGGTTGCTGCTATAAAACCCCCAAAATTACCAACAAGTTTTCTAGTTATAAAAAATGTGGGTATTATAGACAAAGCTGAAATCAAGACAGGAACAAAAAATACAACTGACATTAGATTAAGATTTTTGTTGAAAAGACTCAAGAATTTGAATAAATACGCTTCAAAATATGCATGGAACACATCAGGAGGTACGAATCTTCCTTTAGGCGCTAGCATATGGTTGTCCCATGGACGGTCTTCTCTTAGTTCATCTCCGGGATGGCCATTTTTTAATATATTTTGAGCATGCCGCATCCAGAAATAAGGGTCTATCGCGAGCAAATAAGTCTGGCCTGTATCATCCTGCAATTTTGATTTGGCATTAGCAGAAAGTTTTTTTATTTCTGGATCAATTGATGCTTTATTTTTTTTTAAGAACTGATCGAATTGTTCATTGACTAACTTTTGTTTATTTGCATCTGGTAGATTTGGATACTGTTGGTTTATTTGGTTTAAAATGTTCGATTTAATATTATTATGGATACTATTTTCTGCCCATTCATCTGTTACTGGTAAATATGCTGGCTGTACCCTTAAAAAAATAGATAGGAATATTGGGATTAATAACAGGAATATAATTCTGTGCTGCATAAAAAAATCTGAAAATTTTTTGAAATCCAACGAAATATCTTCATCAGACTCAGTTTCTTTGCCAGACCTCTTAAATATATTTTTGATATTCTTTAGTTTTGAGAAGTCTATAGAAATTTCATCATCATCTTTTTCCGTTTTTGTTTCTGCAGTTTCAGCTACTTCTTTTTTTATTTCACCACTTCCTTTTATTTTTTTGAAAATGTTCTTTATTTTTCCAAAATCCAACGAAAATTCCTCATCGGAATTTTCTGGGATGCCAGAAATCTTAGATTTCTGAGCATCTATATTTATCTCATCATCATTTTTTTGCTCATCTTGTATTGTCTCTGTGGTTTCATCTGATTTATGTTCTGTTTTCGTATCTTTGTTCTCTGGTTCTGTAGCCACTTCTGGTTTTTCTTCTTCTTGTTCTGGTTTTCTATCTACTTCTTCTTTCTTTCTCTTGAAAAAGGCCTTTATTTTGCTTAAGTCAATAGAAATCTCATCGTCTTTTTCTTCACGAGAAAATTCTTTAGAATTTTCTGTGTCCTGAAAAATTTCATTTTTCCTGACTTCCATAAAACCACACTTTGTTTAGTGTCTGGAAAGGTATATTTTTTAAAAAGCTTTTGATTTGAAACAATAAAAAATTAATGCTTTATTCAAAATGTTTATATAATACTGATTTTGACCCCGGTTTAATAATCATTTTATTTTACCATGAAATCTAAAATAATGAATCCAAAGTTCAAAAATGCGCTGGATCTTTTTTTGGTAAGCTTTTTGTTCTTATTTTTAGAAATAGCATTTATACGCTGGATTTCAGGATATGTTAAAATTGTCGCTTATTTTACTAATATAATTCTAATTTCTGCATTCCTAGGGGAGAGATAGGATTACTAATAAAAAAACGCAAATACATAAACTATTTTCCTGCCATTATCCTTTTGCTGATAGCAGCTGTATTCTCTTATCAGATTTTATATGCCTCTTACATTGATTTGAATATAACTCCAGATATAGATACCCTAACTGAAACTGGTCTTGAATCAAAAACAGTTTCTGAAAAGAGCTTTTTGGCAAAGGTGTTACTGCCCGAAGGAGAATGGATCTGGGGCACATCAACTTTTTTAATCTATGTTGTGCCATTTTTCTTTTTTCTGAATGCGCTGATATTCATCCCCATAGGGCAATTGCTCGGAGAAAAAATGAAAAAATTTCCTCCACTTAAGGCATACACTATTGATATTTCCGGCTCTCTAGCGGGGATTTTTGCGTTATCAGCTCTTAGTTTTTTTTCTGTTCAGCCTATTTGGTGGTTTTTGTTTGGATTTATCATTTATTTGAGGTTCTTGACTAATTTTAAATCCAAAGCAATCGGAATAGTCTTTTTTGCAATATCTTTGGTCTTTATAGGCTTACTTGGGTCTAATACTTTTTGGAGCCCGTATTATAAAATAATCATGGAGGAGCCTAACAAATTTGGAGAATTCACATTAACTGTTAATGATGATAATATACTTACATCTGTCAACTTTAGCAGATTTGAAAACATTAAAAATCATTATATATTGCCCTATTTGTTTAAACAACCAAAAAATGTATTGATTGTCGGAGCAGGAACCGGGAATGATGTATATGTGGCATCATTAAATAATGTGCCAGATATAGACGCAGTAGAAATAGACCCGACAATAATATCATTTGCCGATTTCCACCCAAACAAACCGTATGATGATAGTAATGTCAATGTTATTGTTAATGATGCGAGAAATTACATAAAAACCACTGACAAGAAATATGATATGGTTGTTTATGGTTTGCTAGACAGCCATCGTGTATTTGCTCAGCAATCAAGTGTGCGGCTTGATAACTTGGTATATACCAAAGAAGCGATGGAAGAAACTAAAAAAATTCTGAAAAATGACAGTGTTGTGGCATTAAGCTTTTGGGTTGGGAAAGATTTTATTGAGACAAAGATATTCAATCTTTTAAAATCAACATTTGATTTAGAGCCGCTTGTTATTAAAACAGGAAGTGTAAAAACTTTTATAGTTGGTGAAGATGTAAAAAAGATTGAGCTTCCATATGGATTGCCTTACACTCAGATTAAAGATATCCCGGTTATTGTTCCGAGCGATAATTACCCATTCCTTTATTTAAAAAATAAATTAAAGGATACAAGTTACATCAGGATCCTTATCATTATTTTGTTAATCACTTTCTTTATGCTTATGTTCTTGACTTCAGGTTTTAAATCATTATCCTGGCACTTTTTCTTTTTAGGTGCAGGATTTCTGCTTATCGAAACTAAGAGTATCACAGAAATGGCCTTAATGTTTGGATCAACATGGATTATCAATTCATTTGTTATAGGGGGAATTTTAATCATGATATTATTTGCGAACTATTATGTGTCTACATTTAAAATCAATATTAAACACTTTTATCTGTTCTTGCTATTGTCAATAGTAATCAATTTTTTAATGAAGCCCAGCAGTTTCCTTCAAGATGCTTTAATATTCAAAATTATTGCAATACTGATAGTTTCATCTCCGGTGTTTTTTGCAGGTGTGATTTTTGCAACCTCATTTAAAAAAATTAAAGATATACCAAACAGATTCGGTTCTAATATTCTTGGCGCTGTTTTGGGCGGAGCATTAGAGTACAGTTCACTGCTTTTTGGAATTAAGGGATTATATATAATCGCATTTGTAACTTACATACTTTCGTATATCCTTATCAGAAGATAAAAGAGATTTATGTTGTAATATTAGTTGACTTAAATAATAATTTTGTAAATAATAAAAACTTCGGCTCTCTTAATAATAAATTTAGAACTAGGGATATTGGGGTGTCTCTGTCATATTTTTTCAAAATCTTTTTTACTTTTTCCTGCGACATTAATTTAAGCAAATAATCATAATCTTTATCTGAGAATTTATTTAATGTGTTTCTTATCTTTAGGTGTAATAATAATTCTTTTCTTGATTGTCTCTTAAATTCTTTATTATAGTTTTTTTTGTTGATAATACAGTCGCATAAAGTATGCGCTGCTTTAAGTGAAGAGACAATCCCTCCACCAGTTGTAGCCTTTACCTGTGTTGCTGCATCTCCTATTAAATATATATTGCCTTTTTGTATAATCTGTTTTGGGTTATAAACAGGAATAACTCCAGATTCCCAGCATAAAACTTTTTTCCCATTAGTCCTTTTTTTGAGGAATTTGTAGAAGTAATTTTTTGCATTTTTGAAAGCGCCTAAGCCTAATCTTACAGTATCTTCTGATTCCGGAACAACCCAGCCAAAGAAATCTGGAAAATTACTGCCAAAATATGTTTCAAATTTATCAAGATCAGTTTTTAGTTTTACTTTTGCCTGCATTCCAATGTAAAATTTCACATTTGAATTCAACCCAGCGGATTTTGCAACAACTGAAGAAGGGCCATCTGCTCCTATAATGATGTCTGATTTTATTTCTGCAATCTTATTATTATTTTTATTCTTTATTTTTAGTGTATTTTTGCCATTGAAGTCAATAAATTGGTGATTAGTTAATATTTTGACTCCTTTGTCTGTTGCTGTGTCAGCCATGAATTCGTCAAATTTATTGCGCCATAGTACTATTTCATCTGTGTTAGCTTCTATCCTATTATTTTTACTGATAACAATAACCTTATTGCATCGATTTGCTATTATATTATTAGGCAACTTAATGGATTTTTCAATAGAACCAGTCACTATTCCGGTGCATTGAACTGGATTTCCTATTTTTTTATGATCTTCTATTATTGTAACAGCTTTTCCTTTTTTCGCAAGAAGATAGGCAAGATAGCTTCCAACAGGGCCTGCTCCGATTATTGTTATCATATTTTTTGTGGATTAGAATTAATTTATTAATGTTTGTACGTTCCCGTACAACAGTGTATAGGGCTATCTTCGATAGCCCGAGACGGCTCGGGATGCCGCAGACGTCCCTATACGCTGTTTTACGGGCGCGTAAAAAATCGCAATATTTAAATATTGGTTTTTATAACTTAATAATAGTCATTAAATGTATCTACTGGAGTATGCTAAAATAGCGAAACATTTAAATATAAGTGAAGGATATTCCATTTAAAATTAAAATTAAATTTAAAAACACGGGGGAGGTTTATTAAAAATGATGAAAAATATTTTTAGTTTATTGACGGTATTCCTAATCGGGGTTTTAATGAGCTCTGTTGCTTTTGCAACAGTTGCAATTGATAGTGTTAAAGTTGATGGAACAACCATGACACAAAGTTCCACAAATATGATTCTTGGTGTTGAGAGAGGAGATGAAATAGAAGTTAAAGTGACATTTACTCCTGACGCTGATGCAGATGATGTTGAAATAGAAGCTGTCCTGAGAGGAATAGACAGTTCAAATAAAGTTGAAGACATTACAGACACTTTTGATATCAAAAACGGAGTGTCATATGTGAAGAAGTTGCACCTTCCATTAATTGAAAAGATGGATCAGGACAGGTACTTGTTGAGAGTTAGAGTAACAGACAGAGATTCTGCAACAGTAGAGCAGACATATTCATTAGAAGTTGACACAGAAAGACATAATGTTGAGGTAAGAGATATTGTACTTTCACCAAACACAGAAGTTAAAGCAGGAAGGGCATTGCTTGCAAGTGTAAGAGTAAGAAACAGGGGAGAACAGGATGAAGACGGAGTAAAAGTCGTTGTAAGCATACCAGGGTTAGGAGTTTCTGCTGCTGACTTTATTGATGAGCTTGAGGCAGAAGATGAAGATGACGACCAAGCAACAACTGAAGAGATGTTCTTAAGAATACCTGATAATGCAGAAACAGGCGAATATAAGATAAGAGTAGAAGTATTTTATGATGATGGCGACAAAAAGAATTCAAAAGAGACAACAATCTTTGTTTTAGGACAAGATAAGGCTGTTGGGAAACCTAAAGCAGAAGAGAAGACAATAATAACAGTTGCTGTTGACAAGCAAAATGTTGCAAGAAGTGGAGGAGAAGTCGCTTATCCAGTAACATTGACAAATGCAGGAGCAAGCTCAAAGACTTATACAGTAAGAGCTGATGGCGCTGCATGGGCAAATTTTAGAGTGAGCCCATCAAATGTTTTAGTAATAGGCGCACAGGAAAGCAAGGCATTTACTGTTTTTGCATCTGCAAATGAAAATGCGCCATTAGGCGACCAAACATTTACAGTAACAATTAATAGCGGGGATAAAGTACTTAAACAACTTCCTTTAAGTGTAAGTGTCCAGGAAGGACAAGCAAGCGGCGTTTCAAAGGTAAAGAGAGGCCTTGAAGTTGGCCTAGTCGTTTTAGTGATTCTTCTTGTAATAATCGGCTTGATAATCGGCTTCAGCAAGCTTAGAGGAGAAGACGAAGAAGAAGATAATGAAGAAGGAAAAGAATACTATTAGTTTTCTTTTTTTATTTAATTTTTATATTTTATTTGATTTCTTACTAGGTATACTATGCCCAAAATGAATGCTAAAAAGCTATTTTTGAATTTATTGCTGTTTATTGTAACCTTAATTAGCTTAGTTAGCATAGTTAATGCACAAGAAGATTTTACAGCATCTTCAACTGGAACTGTGAATCTGTGTCCCTGCTCAAACCAGGCATATACTGTCACTGTAGAAAATACAGGCACTATAGCAAGTTCTTATGTGGTTTTAGCAAACGGGGCTGCAAAAGAGTGGGTTACCTTTAATCCAGATAAGTTTATTTTGAATCCAGGACAAAAAGGGGCATTTTCCGTTATAGTAAATTCTGTCTGTAATACTGAAGGAGATTATGATTTAGAGACCTTTATAATAGCTAATAATAGATTAACAAAGGTTGTCAAACAGGCTCTTAAGTTTTCTCAATGCTATGATTATTCTTTAGATTATGGAGAAGTTGTTGAAGAAGCCAGGGAAAGTATAAGCTTTTTACCATATGAAAGCCCTTATCTTTTATGCAAAAATGAGCAGAAAGCAGTCCCTATTTTGATAACAAACAATGAAAATTTTGGAAATAAATATAAGGTATTTTTGGATGCTCCAGAATGGGCAAAACTGAATGTTGATAGCGCAAGTCTTGTAGCAAAGAAATCCGGTATTTTTCTTATTAATTTTGATACCACAGATATAGAAGGCAAATTTAATTTTAAATTAAATGCCATAAGCGAACTTGGCAAAGTTCAAAGAAAAAAGAATATTGAGGTCAATGTAGAGGAATGTTATGCTTTAGAGATTGAGCTGGAAAAAGAAAAAGATACTATTTGCAGCGGAGAAGATAAAAGTTATGAAATTACAGTTAAAAATATTGGAGCCTTAGGCCAGAATGTAAAGCTGGAATTAGACGCTCCGGAATGGGTAAGCTTAGGAAATGTATCTTTTTTTGACTTAAATCCAGAAGAAGAAAAAACTGCAACATTAAGTGTGAATCCTGAAGATGATGTCTCTGGAAGCTTTTTAGTTACAGCGCTTGCTATAATTGAGAACAAGACAAAATCAATTGATGATATGCAATTTGATGTTGTTCCCAAGTTGGCATGCTATCAAGCAGATATAAGCACAAAAACAAGCGTAACTAATCTTTATAGCGAGGATCTCTTTTTTGCTAAGGTGAGGAATGACGGGATAAAAAAAACTCATTATAAGGTAAGTTTGGATGGTGTATCCTGGGTTAGTGTAAGCCCTGAAACTTTAGAACTAAATTCAGGACAAACAGGAAATCTGAATTTAATTGTAAATCCGGGTACAGGTGTTGAGCCAGGAACGTATGGCGTTAAAATAAACCTGGACAGCAATGGCGCCGTATATTCTAAAAATGTGGATCTGGTGCTTAGGAAAGAAAGCGAATTTATGAAAAAGTTAAAAGAAAATGTAAAGTTCTACCAATATTATATTTATTTGCTTATTGTAATTGTTATTTTGATTATTATTTTCAGAAAACCAATAATCAGAATAAAAAATAAGACGCAAAAAAACTATGAGAAATATAAGGTCAAGCAGGAAAAATTGAGGGCTTTGAAGATTTCAAGAAAGGAAAAGGAAGAAGAAAGAAAAAAAGAAGAAGAAAAAAAGAAGAAAAAAGAGTTAGAAGAGAAAGAAAAAGCCAGGAAAAAAGAAACAGAAAAGAAAGAAAGTAAAAAGAAAATAAAAATTTTGAAAAAGATTTCTATAAATAAATTATGGTATTATGTATTGTTATTTGTCGTTGCTGTAATCTTTATAGGGCATAATGCCAGATTATTTAATGCAAAATATCTTCATATTTACATCAAAAATATATTTATTGGATATCTGTACTATATATTAATAGGTGTTGGCACAATCGTTGTTTTGTTTTTATTGGTTTTGTTTTATAATTATCTTGGCAAAAAGGGAAAGATGCCCAAAAATCAAAGATTTTTGGCACCAACTACGTTGGAAAAGAAGAAAGTCAAGAAAGTCGTAAAAAAAGCAGAGAAGAAAACAAAGAAAGGAACAGAATGGTATAATAAGCCTTCTTATGTAATCGCTATTTTTCTCCCTATTATTATCCTGCTTGCAGCTCTTGCTTACCTAAACCTTTTTGATGATATAAGGGATTTCTTTGTTTTGTATCAATATTATTTTGTTTTAGGAATATTGATTCTTATAGTTATAATATTGTTGATAAGGTTCTACAAGCCGCTGTTTGAGTTTTTGAAAGAATAAATGGTGGGGATGCAGGGAATTTCATAAGATTTCTCTTAATTTGAACCCCGATTCAAGGCTGTCTTCAAGGAAATTTTTATCATTGCTATTTCAGCTCAAATCTCCATTTACTGGAGGCCCCGATAATAGCCAGGTTATAAGACATCCCCATTAAGACAAAAGAATTATTTGACGCTATTTAAACATTATTATTTTTGTGCATGCCTGCACACTAGCGTATAGGGACGTCCGCGACGTCCCTAGACTGAGCACTAATTGGATGTTCATCTTATTGTTTTCCAAAATCAATTTTATCTCCAATCTTCGTCTTTGAGCTTTTTATTGCGCCTTTTAGCAATTCTATAACATACATTGCCTTATTTTTGGGGGTGTAGAATACAAATGGCTTGAAGTTTTCTTTTATCTCCACGACAATTTTGTTTTTGTTGAGGAATAAAACATCAATGGGGTAAAAAACAAAAAGCATGTGCAGAGGAATTATTTTTTCTTTTTTGAAAATAAAAATTAATGATCTGGGTCTGGAGAACATCAATCCAATGCTTTTGGAAAAAATATTTTTACATAGCTTTGCGTTTTTTGCAAGCAAAGTTTTTTTTGTCGTGTTTTTTATGCGCATTTTTCAATAAAAATTTATTTCTTTTGTATTCTGGAAAATATATGTTAATCGAAAGCTTTAAATATAATTGCATTTTTTCATTTTTTATTAAAAAATTGGATGGTGATAAAAAAATTCTGACTATAAAAAATAATTCCAATTAATTTATTAATATCAAAATCAATATCATCTTAACAAAAGTCACAAACGAAACATTTAAATATATGTTGTGGGATAAGTTAAACAAAATATATTTTTAGTGGTTTAAATCGGGTTGAAGGAATAATATTCGATTATTTCCTTATATGTTTTTAGTAAAAGGGGAGTCCAATAATGGAAAAAGAGGGTAAGGTTGATTTATTATCGATTATAATTTTATCTATTGTTATCTTTCTAGTTTATGTTGTGCTGGTTCTTGCTAATCTAAACATGGGCGGGGGAGTTGAAGCGACATTTCCAGAGAATAATACCAATGCAAGCGCAACTTTTGGATATAGCCCGAGTGCTGGAAATGCTTCTTTTAACGCACTAACTCCGCAGTTTCATTGTACTGCTAGAGCCAATACTACAGTTGGTAATGTAACTAATGTTTCTTTATACATAGGCACAGCACCAGGAGGATGGGGCGACTTAATTGAGAACCAAACAGTCAACGTATCTATAGATGCTGGTGAAGAATCAGTTGTTATTATTAATGTAACGAGTGCTTTTAATGAAGGAGTTCACTGGTGGTTCTGTAGGTCGACAGACAATGGAAGTGGGGTGGCTGGTACAGGCACCGCAAACTATAACACAACTCTAAACAGGACATTTACAATTGACAAAACTGGACCATATTTAACTACTAATGTTACTAATACTTCTAATGCTGCGGTTTCTACTGAAGATGTCGTTTACTTTGCAGTGAACTTTACAGATCAATACACTTCTATTCATACGGTAAGGCTTTTTGTAAATGCCAGTGGTGCTGCAAATAATGAGGTTAATATTACTGCTGATTCTAGTGGAAGTTTGGTGCAAGCAGGAAATGATACAATGGTAAATTTATCTTATACAATACCGGGTCATTTGCTTGATGATGTTTTGAACTTTACTTTATGGGTAAATGATTCTGTAAATAATGTAAACATGAGTCCTGCAGTAGTATTAAGGGTTGATAGGGATGCAACTGGTCCTGGTATTAATTTAACTTCTCCAGTATCCTTATTTAACCAATCTAGTGGAACAGTAAGCTTTAACTTTACAGCAATTGATAATAACAAGACTGCCGGGTATGAGTTTACATGCGGCATAAATATATCATTAACCTCATCAGCAGGTAATTTAGAATTTGCTAATATAACCAACATACAAGTCACTAATGGGACCTCTCAGGTAAATTCAACATCAGATAAATCAGTTGGATTATCTAATGGCACATATATGTGGAATGTAAGCTGTACAGATAAAGCTGGCAATTTAAACACATCTTTGTCTCAAAACTTTACAATTGACCAGATAGCTCCTGTACTTGTTAACTTCTCTATTAATGGTACGGGTGCTGTAGATTTTCTTGGTAGTGATAGTAGTGCAAACCCGCCGTTTGAAGGTGCTAGTAGATCATGGGCTCAAGGAAGATCATTCACTGCAATTGGAAACTTTACCGATAATTTAACAAAGTTGCTTGAAGCGGATTTACAGTTCTACAATACTAGTCTTGGTGATTGGCAGACAATCAATACAACTAAAGATGATACGAGCAATAATATAACTTCTGCGACGAGTGCAGAGGCGGTTTTTAACCTGACTTTTACTCCTCCAAGTGGACGTAATGAATTTGAAGGTAATAATGTATCATTTAGACTTTTAGTTAATGACACACTGGGAAATATGAATAAATCATCAAATATTGTTAATATAACAATTAATATTAATGATACTTATGCGCCTACTATAACTATAAATGCTACTGCTGATGGTGTGGCTATGATAAATGGCAGTAATATAACTAGTTCAATACCCTTAATAAGTTGGGCTGTAGCTGAAAATAATAAATTAACTAGTATAAATGTAAGTGTTGATGGTGCTTATAAATTAGGAACTGGAGAAAATACTTGTAAAACATTTGGCTATTATACATCTAGCGATGTAGATGCAGATAATGTAGAAGCAAGAAGGAATTCCTCTTTCCAAGTTGCAGATACTTCTTCATGTAGATTAAGCAATGGAACACATTTCATCAATATAACTGCAACAGATATTTGGGGCAATATAAGGGGGATAGGTTGGACTTTTTCCGTGGATACAATTGGACCTACAATTGATATTACGCCGGCAAATAGTACAAATATGACTACTTTATCTATTGGAATTATAGTAACCAATACTGATGATTATAGTAGTGTTCCAACAACTACATGGACAAGTAGTTGTGGTGGAAGTGGAACTTATGTAAGCGGAACAGCGTTTTATCCGTTTAATGATTCAAGTGGTGCATGTACTGGAGCTGCTGTAAGAACATTAACAATAACAGCTACAGACCAAGCTGGAAACACAAATACTTCATCATTCTTGTTTGGAGTGGATAATACTGCTCCAAGTGTAACTGCAATCAATCCAACTGATGGTGCAGTAATAGACCAAGTAGTAGATGGCATTTCAACACTAAACTATAGTGCTAAAGATGTCTTTGGCAAAGTGTCTTATATTGGATATTATTTAGATGATGATGCATCTCCTACACAACTTAATTATAGTGAGAGTGGTCTTGGTCAAGTAAATACAGAATTTTATGGAAATCTATCATCAATAAACTTTACAGGGGGAGACCATACCTTAATATTTACAGCAAATGATTCAGTAGGCAATTGGTATAATGACACTGTTACATTCGTTGTAAGGGCACCGATACCTTTAGCAGACTGGGTAATAGGATTAAATGCTACATTAGGTACAGAATTATCAATAGGTCCAGTATTTAGAGTTAAGAATGATTCTGAAGAATACAATGATAAAACGGATAGTCAATTAACCAATGAGACATATGAAATTTTATTGAATGTGAATTCAACAGGAACACCTATCAATATTACATTGAGTGATTTAGATGGTTCAACTGCAAACTGGGAAAAGATTAATTCAACTTATATTAGAACAAATGATTCTAATGCATATCCTGGAATCCAGAATAACTGGACAAACACAATACTACATATGGTCTATGTAAATAATAGCATAAATGAGTTTGTAGAAAATACAAATAGCTATTATGGGACTGTAACTTTTCCTATAAATGATTCATTAGTAGAAGAATTCTGGTGGGTTGAGGATGAAAGTGACCTCATAACAGATACCGGTAATAGATATAATATAAGTCAGTGTGGTCAAACAGGCGGGGGAGATACTACCTTTAGTGCAACCCGTACAACACCATGTTGGAATTATACAAGTGGAGGAAGAACAGAGATTTATGTTCCACACTTTAGCATGGTTGTAGCTGTGAATGATACACAACCACCTACTGTAACAATAAATAATCCTGCGACAACACAGAGAATAAGTGGCTTTATTCCAAATATTACTGTAAGTTCTGACGCAGTTAGTTGTAAATATGACCTTAATATAACAGATTCAACTAAAACTTCGGCTACAGCTAATGTATCAAGTTCAGCAACTGCTGGAATAATTGGTAACAATAACATTTGTACATGGTCTGAGATTAGGTTTAAGGATGGTGTTTATAATATAACATTTAATGTAACAGATGCAAGTGGCAATCTTAATTTATCAGTTAATAG
>Ga0187833_10004221_pt1 | contig 14136 bp, 8 predicted proteins | sample ETNtaG_37_FD_167968 | JGI IMG/M metagenome (GOLD analysis project Ga0187833, IMG submission 167968) | Marine microbial and viral communities from oxygen minimum zone, Eastern Pacific Ocean - ETNP2014_SV_400_PacBio MetaG (Illumina Assembly) | ecosystem: Environmental > Aquatic > Marine > Hypoxic... | reverse complement strand
TGTATCGTTTGCTGACACTAAAGTTTTAACGTCAGTGTCAGAAGTGATGGCGTTCCAAGAACTGCCATCATAATATTTTAAGGCGTTTGAAGTCGTGTTATAGGCGAGATCCCCTTCATCTAATGAGGAAACTGGATCGCTTGAAGCTATTCGATAACGAGTAGCAAAAGTATTTACGTCAGCAATATTCGATGCAACTGTAGCAATATTAGCAACCACTCCACTTGCACCAAGAGTTGCCATATTTGTAACATTTCCAGATGTTCCAAGAATGTCAAGATCAGTTACCACTGAAGATGTTCCAAGAAGATCAAGATCAGTTACCACTGCAGATGTTCCAAGTAATCCCATAGCAGTAACATTTCCAGATGTTCCAAGTAATCCCATAGCAGTTACATTTGCTGACGTAGCCAACAAGTCCATATCCGTTACGATTGAACTCGATGCTAGGGTGTTTAAATCTGAAATTATATCACTTGTCGCCAAATCATTCATATCGGATATGACATCAGCATCAGCAAGTAGAGCCATATCGGCTATGACAGCAGAATCTCCCAAGAGAGCCATATCAGTTACAGCAGCACTTGTTCCAAGCAATCCCATAGCAGTTACATTAGCCGAAGTACCCAATAAACCCATAGCTGTTACATTTGCAGAGGTCGCCAATAAATCCATATCGGTAACGATTGCAGAGGTAGCAAGGGTATTAAGATCAGCTACAACATCAGAAGTTCCAAGTATTGCCATATCAGCAACACAATCACTTGTGCCAAGTAAATCCATATCCGTTATAACAGCACTTGTGCCTAATAATCCCATATCGGTAATGACTGCAGAAGTTCCAAGTAAACCCATATTCGTTACAGTAGTGGAATTACCAAGTAATCCCATTGCAGTAACATTGGCAGAAGTCGCCAAAGTATTCATATCACTAACAATGTCAGAGGTGGCGAGTGTGTTCATGTCGGACACGACATCAGCAGTTCCTAAAACATTCATGTCGGTAACGACATCAGCAGTTCCCAATATTCCCAAGTCAGTAATGACTGCTGAAGTTCCAAGCAATCCTATCTCCGTGTCAACAGCAGACAGGGCAGCAATTTCAGTTGCAATTCCAGCGACAGTAGAAACATCAGTTGTTGTTTGATCAAACTCTACAGCAGTTCCAGCACTATTAACGGATAAGATTTTATTCGCTTCCAGTTCAGGAAACGTCAGATTATATGCAGTTGATGTTGTTGCAGCAGCTCTAGGAGAGAATTTTAAATCCCTCTCCACTTGCTGTGTCATGGCTATGACCTTGTCCAGCTCGGTGTTAAGTGTCTCTACAGGAAATGATCCTGATGCAGAAAAATCCGTTGTTCTTGCCACAGGCAAGTTTCTATAAATTGTGTATATATCGTTAAGGGTAGCTCCACCACCAAGGGTGATTGAACCACCACCTGAAACACCAGCTCCAGCTACGGAATACTGTGCTGCGCTTGAAGGTGTTGCAGAATATGTAAGGGTAGTGTCCGTTGAACTAGCTGTCTTAACGACAACTAGGTCAGAATTGTTAAAAAATTCAAATCCAACCGAAAAAGCAGTTTGACCACTTGATGCAGTATACTGTACTCTCGGTTCGGTATCCGATATTGTAATGGACATTATTGTATTCCTTTTTCCACTTGATCAAACAAAGTATCCAAGTACCATATGTTCTGGTATAGCATCAGTCCACGCACATTATGTGCTGTTACGCTTTCATCATTTGATCCTATTATGTTTAAAAGTTTATCTACTTGTGAACCAGTGGGTCCACCAACTGCACTTATTTTTCCACCCATATCGTTAAAAAGAACTCTCATGGATGCGTTAGTCGCATCAGTGAAAATGCCACCAACGCCACTTCTTTCAAAGGCACTAAACATTTTAGCCCTGTAGGATTTATCTTCATAATCCATGTCGAAAGCTCTTGATCTTATCCTGTCAATGATAGCTCCAAGGGATACCATCATAATTATGCTTCCAAGGAAGTTGGCATCCTTTTCCTGTAGTCCACGAATAAGGAATCGTTGCGTCATTCCCATGGAAAACTTCTTGAATTGAGCCAATAAGCCACCCAGTTGTGTAGACATCCACAAAGGCGTATCGCCTTTGCGTGGAGTAATGATTCCAATATTCAGGTCATTTTGCACAGCAAGATTGAATCTTTTGGCTATTATTTGATTATCCCAATCCCAGCTTTTAGCTAAACGCACTTCTTTCAATCCTGTTGAATTATTAAATGCTCCTTTTCCTTCTCCGTGATTATAATAATTTTTTACAATTTCCTTTGCGTCTTCCAAGTCAATACCAGCTTGTGCCAGTCGTGCCTTATTCTGCTGGGTAATTGTTCCCTTAACAAGATTTTCCGATTCTTCAAGGATGCGAGAAACAATCAGCATTGTCTGGTGTGTCTTAATCATCTGATTCCAAGGTGTCATGAGATTGATAAGAAAGAAAGCTCCTGACATCTTATTCATACCAGCTTCTATCTGACCACTCATGGAATAAAAATTATCCAAGTCATTAAAAAGCATAGCCCTTGTATTCAGTTGCATTTCAAACAATTCACCAGCCAGTCGTCCTTCCTTTTTTGTCATGGCATAAATGTGTCTTGACATGTTCTTGTCAAAAGATTCCCATGTTAATCTAAAACTTCTGTTCATACCGTTAAAGAATACGGAACGACCTAGATCAACAATACTTGCCAGTCCACCCTGAAGGGCAGTCATGGCATTGTACAATTTCAGCATTTTAATTCCTCTTGACCAGAAGGATGCTGGATTATTCGATACACCGTATGTTCCCTTAAACAAATCACGGACAGCTTCCATCTTTTCAAGAACCTTATTTCTTTCCATAATAATTTTTTCTTTTTCTGTTCTTGAAGTCGCCTTCATCCATTTCATGTCATATTCATAAACAACATCCATAAGACCAGCTTGATATCCCCTTGCCCTGAAGTAAGCTCCCCCCATGGCATTAGGTGTTCCAAAGATGGATGTCAGGTAGATGTCAGGCAAGATGCTTTTATGATACATTTGCATCAGGTTGATAACATCTGTTTCTAAATATCCAGCTTTCATCCATTCTTCCTGATCTATGTTCAGTCGCCTTGCCTTGAGATGACCACTCATTCCTGAAGGGCTGAAAATATAATCCTCAACAATTAAATCGTCATGTGATTTAATTTTTTCTGCTTTTGTGTTTATTTTTTCATACGCCTTCCAAGGAAGTTTGGTTTCATAACTTTTTACGATCTGCAATACTGCTTCATCCGATAGGTCAGGCATGGTTCTCTTAATGCTACGAGTTGCAAATTCTCTCCAAGCTGTAAGGTCATTTTCAATCTTGTTTCTTTTAATCAGGGAATTAAGATAGTTTTCACGAACAGGATTTGTTTTTAATTGGTTGAGATATTTTTCCTCCATTTCAATTCTTTTTTTTAATTGTTTTGTTGTTAATACTCTTTTTTGCGTTGTTCCATCAGGCAACTTCTTGCTGAAAACAATATCTCCCCCTTTGGCATTTTTTAATCGTAGTTTTAATTTTGACAAAAGGATTTCCTGTTGATGTAGATTTGGATTTGCTGCCCTTATCTTTTCTCCAATGTAGTCATAGTATTCTCTTGCAAGTTTCTTCGCTTTCATTACCTCTGTTATTTCATCAACATAGTTGGGATTCACCATGGCTCTTGATATCCGTTGGCTAAATTCACCCAATGTTATTGGTCTTCCCTTGACGGTTTTCCTGTAGGTGTCATATAATTTTTTTATATCCTCCATGGCTGTGCCAAGATAATACATGTCCAGTTGCATGATTTGATCCAATGAATCACCACCCTTGATTCCTTTCATGTGTCCTTTGGTAAACAGAGCGGATTTTAAAATAACTTTACCAAACTTAATGGCTGTCAGGTTTCCAATATTTACAAGAGCTTGGAGAGGATTCCAGTTTGATTTTTCTCCAAGTTTTCCCAAGAAGGTACTTACAAATGCTTCGTTATCCAATTCATCAAGATATTTTTCTTTATTGTTTAAATATTCCTCTGCCCTGAATTGTGCATGAGGCACTACTCCTTGTTTAAGGGCTATGTTATTAACTCTATTTTCATACTGGGCTAATGATTCCCCCAATCTCTTTAAAGTAAATGTATGAGCAAGTTCATGATTTAATACAAATTCCTGATACTCCTCTACTGTTTTAAATCTGTTTTTTGGTATAGGAACAACGCCTTTTACTTTTGGCTTTGTCCATTCCTTGTTTTTAAAATCCCTTTTAATTTTTTCAGGATTAATCCGAATCTCCCATCCGTTTTCCGTTGCCCTAGCAAAAGCTGAAACTTCTATCCAATCGTCAGGAATCAGGTTGGAGGAAATCCAAACTGTTTCACCATTGGGCTTTCTCCACTTGTTTGTAGGTCCTACGATAATTTGAATTGTTTTGTTCTTGTTTATATTGATGACTTGTTCCTGAATGTTGCTGCTATTGATATGATTTTTAATGTGGAAAATATCTTCTTCATTCATTTTTCCCTTGAATGTAGGCAACAGCATATTGATTAAAAAGTTTCCACCAAGAATCATAGTTGATTCTTGCCATGTCCTGTCTTCACTAATGGACTGTTTTAAAAGTTCTTCAGCTCCAATAATTGAAGTTGTTGCTGTGGCTCTCTTTAATCTTGACATCTGCCATATTGGTTTTGCAGCCTTGCTTAAAAGAAAGATGGCTGTTGGATCACTAAATCCACCTATAACTCTGCCTGTCATATACCAAAAGGGAGAAACATATTCTTTTTGTTTTTTATAATTTTGTTTAATGATGTGTCTTGTCTGTTCCTCGCTAAAGGAAGTGCGAAACAAGTCAGGAGCTTTATTAATTATATGCTTGTAGTTTTCATCCTTGTAAGGATCATAGTTTTCATCATAGCCAAAATCTTGCCAGTTCTGGTCCTGATGGGCGATTGAGGCGTACATCATTCCCAGTAAATTTTCATCAAACCATCCTGTCTTCAGGTCTTCCCATTGAGGCGTATCTATAAAGGAAGGACCATAAACATCAAAAAAATTATAAGGGGGATGCTTGTAGGGTTCAGGTTTTACTTCCTTCCATCTTTCTATGACTTTTGGAGCAATGAGATTTTCCTCATCTTGCCCCCAAGATGGATCAATAACTTTTTCTACTGGTTCAAGCGTTGGAATAGTTATGTCTTCTTTGATGACTTGCTCTCCAGCTATCTGACCAGCTTCCAGCTCATCTTCGCTGAATTGATAAAATTCTCTCCATTGTCCGTGAACATCAGTTGTTTGGGGTGGAAAAATTTTTTCCATTATCGTCTTCTTGGGTTCTTTTATATCCACATCCTTTAGCTCTTTTTCAACAGGAAGGATCGCTTCTAATTGTTTTTCAATTTTAAATTTTTTTTTTCCGTAAGTGGCTAACGCTTCAGATGTGGCATCCATTCGCTTAATGATTCCACCCTTGTTATTTTGCCTAGCTGTTTTATATTCTTGATTATCAAGAAACTCGGATGACGCTTCCTGAAATTTTCCCTCATTAATTAATCCTAAAGTTTTTGGACTTCCACTTAATGAGCCACGAAACCAAGAGGAAACAATTTTTGTTTTTAACTCGAGAGGAAATGAATCAAATTCTGGTATGTTTTCAATGATTTTTGGAATACGAGCTTTAATATTATTTTCTAAATTTATTGTACTTTCTGCTATACTTTCTACTGTTCCTTCCTTGACATGTTTTCCATAGTCTCCAAAACCAACCGTAAAGAACATTTCATTAAACTTCTTCTTGGCTACTGGTTCATGCCCTTCCCACCCTTTGAGTTCTTTTACATATGCCTGTAATTCTTTGTCTGTCATTGAGTGTTCATCTCAATTCCCCACATCATCAGTAATGACTGGTAACGCTGGTAGTTCTTGAATAGTGGCTGCAATCTCATAATCTCTTGTCTAGCATATCTCCATTTTTCATTTTGGATAAAGTGATAAAGATCGCTGTCCTTGTTTACATGTTCAGGACCAATAGCGTCTATGATATCAGTAAGAACAAATTGGAATTTAGGATGAATGACAACGCCAATGTCATTATAAATTTCATTAAATGTTTCAACATTCTTATTATGTTTTTCTTTTACATATTTAAATTTTGCTTCTCTTGAAAGTTCCTGTGGAATGGTTTCGTCATAGCTAACTTTGTGAGTAAGAACCATAGCTTCCATTTCATCCTCAAATTTAAAATTCAATTCATTTTGAACTTCCTTAACTTTAAATTCAAATTCACTTGTTGCCTTGGTCATTATTTCACTAATAGTATCAATATCCATGTCCTCATCTGATTTGAATATATCTTGCCATTTATCTCCAAATTCAGTCGCCATCAAGTGCAGCCATTGTTGACTAGCTAGTATGTCAATTAATTTTTCTTTATCTGATGGTGAATACTTCTGTTGATTGTTAGTTTCAAATCGAGTAACCATATCACGAATAAGAATTTCCTTTAAAGTCTTCGTGCTATGCTTTCCACCTGAATCAGTAAAGACAGTATTTGGCAACCAAGATACAGGCTCAGTTCCATCCATCACCATTTTCCAGTCACCAGACTGGTTTTTCATCATGATGTGAAACTTTATATTTTCACGGTCAACAGTTGTCGTGTCTTCCACCAGCTTTATGTGACCGTCCTCTGCCAGTTGAAAAAAATTTCTCAAGTAATCATCATATTCTGTTTCGTCTACACTATCCCAAGGCGCTCCCATTATGTGTAATGACTGTTCATTGATGTCCATTTTTCTTAAATGATTATAGACATAAGCTGTAACATTGATGTTCAATTCTTCTGAATCCATGCCAGTTAATTTTTCAGGAGAATGTCTTGTTAAAACCAAACCAGTTGTCTGTGTTGGTTCATATATCATACCACTCCAGTAGTATCCTATTTGTGTCATTTGATCAATTGATGCTACAAATGCCTTGCTGTACGCCCTGTCTAATTGTTGTGGAGTTGGATCATCCACATTGAGATAACCCCAAGCTATCTGGTCAAAGATAACCCTGAATTGCTTGTAGGCACTATTTGTCATCCGAAGATTGTTTTTTGTGCCACGGATAAATGTATTCTGATTTTTAACAATATTGTCCAGAGGTCTTTTACCTTCCACATCCTTCAAATTAAGACCTTGGCGAATCCTGTTTTTTCCCCATGACCAGTAAAAAGGAACATCAAGAGTATTTTCCCTAGCGACTGCTGCTTCCAGCACATCAGCAAAATCCTCCCTTATGTCATCAATAATAAATCCCCTTCCTTTGATTAAACCTTCAATTTCATACTGTGTCTTTTCTTTGACATAAGTAGCTATAGCTTCTTTTCTTTTATTCTGTGATTTAAAATCAGGATTAACAGCAATCATCCAAGATTCGACTGCAGCATCCAGTCCAAGCGTCCTGTTTAATTTCCAAACTTGATCCAATGCTTCAGCAATATCCTTTCCATCAGTATTAAGATTTCCCACCTTGCCGAATCCCAAAGTATTAACCTTTACGATAGCCATGCTTAAAAGCATGTTCTTGTCTGCTTCTGTTGTTATGTTCAGTCCAGCGTAGGTGTAAAGATTATCAACCATCTGCTGTGGGAAATACCTGAATTTTTTTATATCAGCTGCCATGGCTTGAAAAGAAACATGTTGTGTTTGATCGGATGATATATAAGATTCGGCTATCTGACCGAATATTTCAGTTGTATTGTAGTTAATCCCAACAGTATTTTGCTGAAAGAATCCTTCCAATAATACTGCCATAGGGGAATAACTTTCATCATAACCAATCAAGGTCATGTCCAGTCTTTGCATTTTACCTATAGCATCCATAATTTCTCCGTCCTTGCGTAGTTGAAGAATTATATCATTAAATGCATTGGCAATCTCCTGTGGTTTTGTTAGTTCATTTACTAAATCTTGATTGGTTATAAGTTTTCCATTACCATCATCTTCCTTACTTAAATTTATAATTTCTGTTTCAGACAAATCAGGCGAGGTAATTTTCTTAACGGAACCGATATTAGTTTCATTTAATAGTTCTGAACGAACAATATTCTGTTCTGATATGTATTCTTTATTTATTTGCGTTACAGCCTGTTTCCATTTTTTTAATTGATTCCCCATGGCTGTATCAACCTGATCTTCAATTTTTTCCTTGTTCGGCAAAGGATGTTGGTCATAGGTTGTCCTGTTAAGGATATCCAAATAAAATTCCCCTGTTCCTTCATCCCAAACTATATATGGATAATCAAATTTTTTTAATTTAATACCAGACTTGTAGGCTTTCCATACTGCTTCAGCCATGGCAACAGAGTTGGCATCATCAGGTTTCATTATGACATTGGTCAGGATGTGTTCTAGGAAATTCCTGTCATGATCCAATTTCCATTGGTCCAATACATTTAAAATGTCTGCTTCTGTTTTATCGGTCCTATATCCATGATCTTGTAAAAAATTAACAAGCGTTCCCTCTAAATCTTTACTTTCTTTTGCATACAGCTTTTTATGATTGGCGATATCCTTCATGCTGTATATTTGTGAAATGCTGTCCTTGATTATTGATGAATTTTTTTCTGCTAAAAGATTCAACCCTTCCCAAGAATTATTTTCCAGCAATGTATCAACATTATTACTTATTTCATTCAGTCCTGAAACACCCAATGATGTCGCTTTTTCCTGAAACTTCAATATCCTTGTTGGATCAGGAAATAGTCCTGAATTAAGTTTTACCTTGACATATTCATCAAGTTTTTCCTTATAGCCAGTAGGATTATTTCGATAATCGCTTCGAAGATTATTTTCAAATTCAATAAGGGCGATCTTTTCACTTGTAAGAACATTGTCAAAAAGAGTTTTGTTCCTTTTCTTGAACATTGTTTCTTGTTCTTTTAAAAAATCTTGTTCACTCTTGTTTTCCAGTTTAGCCAGTTCAATCTTATTATCCAAGTCATCCAAGGCTAGTTTATCATCATGCTCAATTCGTTGAGCATACAGTTCAATCGGAGCATTAAAGGGCTTGATGTCCTTGTTTACTTGAATGTTCAGTCCACTTGGCTGTGGTGGATTTACCATTGATTGATATTTTTTAAGCGTTGCCATTATCTTCCTTTATAAAATCCATAATTTTTATTTTTTAATTTTTTAAAGCGATCAGCAAATCGTACAATGTTATAGTTCCTTCCATAATATCCTCTGGTAATTCTTCCTTGTTTTTTTATTTCTGCATTTATTTTATTTAATTTTTCCAGTTCAGCGTTTCTTGTAGCTATTTCTGTAGTTTGATCCTTCATATAATAGTGTGACGATACAGCAAGAGTTCCAAGATCAGCAACAAGTTGAAATTCCTTCATTCTCATGTTAAATTTCAGATTGGAAATTGAAGTATTAATTCCACTAATCGTTATTTGATTATTAATTTCTAGATTCTTAATGTCCTTGTCTGCCAAAGATGTCATTCTTTTCTCAATAGCCCTAAAAGAGGCACTATCAAAGGTATTGTAATTGGCTGTTCCAGCCATGGTTATGTTATCAGCCTGTAATGATGCTAAGTTATCCAATATAACATTAGTATTGGATACCGTATTGTATCGAGTAAGGAGTTTGTCCTGACGCAGTTTTTGAAGATATGACTTATCTTGCCTTCTCCCCATGGTAAAACCAAAAAGAGTATCTAATCCTTTAACTCCTGCGTAAATATATGCTGGGTTTATTGTCATTAGCTTATCTGAACCTCAAGTGCCATTCCCAATACCTTCAATGGCAAGGGATCATTCTGCGTTATTGTTACTGTAGGAGATTTATCATATCCTAAAAAATAAAATTCTTTCTTTCCTGATTGCTTTGTCAAATCGCCACCTATCGTAAATCCACTTTGCAAGATCACCAGCTCATGTGCTGTCGCAGATGAATTGGGAGCTTTCAATGATATATCCAATGCATCAGCTATATCTACAATGCAACGCACTATTCTTCTGGGAAGTCCTGTATGAGGACCAGTTTCCGTCTCCACATCAATCGGCATGGTTTCCAAGGAAGGCGTATAATTGAATCCAATGCTTACGCCTGTTGCTTGGGGATCAACGGTAAAGGTAATTTGGTCGCCACCTGATACTGTAAATGATCCTAATGAGGAATTACCAGCTACAGCATTAATGGATTCACTTGTATAAATGGCGTTCACATCATGCAAGAATCCTTTTGTAAGGGTAAGGGCTGCGTTATCTGCTGGGGAAGATGCCAATGTGGCATCAAGTGTTAAAGTATATGTTCCACCACCATTGTTGGTAACGGCAGTAATCGTGTATGTTCCTGTTACTCCACTAATTGTAAATGCCTCCTGTACTTGTGGAGCTGAAGTAAATCCATCCGTTATTAATGTAAGCCCTGACTGTGATGCGCCTTTAACGAGAGGAGTACCACGCTGGTTTAGGGTTGACGCTGTTGAACAGTCAAGGCTCGTTGAATCATCTTCTGCAAACTTCTCCAATGTATAGGTTACTACACTATTTAGGGATCGTTTGCATACAGCAAATAAATGTTCGTTGGCACTTGTAACGCTGTGAAATGTATCATCATCTCTTGTACTCCACATGGTCCATCCAGCTATGTCTTCCTCTCTTATTGAATGAAAGACTGCCAGTTTTCCTCCGTGGGTACTTCCGTTATTTGTAAAAATAGCAAATTGTTCAGGACGAGTGGAACTGCCACTAATCATGGCAATATCCTTTGGACTGTCTATAAGATGGTTAGCCATTACAGAAATATTAGTTGAAATGTATCCAGCCTCCGTATCGGAATAAATGAACTCCCTGATTGCCTGACCATTCTTTTGCGTATAGAGGGATGCTCCATCAAAAAGAATTGGTCTTGTTCGAGAGCATCCATAGGGTGTTTGTCGCCTAAAGACAATGTTGCTTGGAGTGATTGCAGAAGTATCGGATGATGTTGGAATAATATATTCACCACCATCCGTAAAAATTTGTAGATTGGAACTGGAATAAAGATGGCGAATTTCATTCACCTGATCACCACTAATGGCAACATCTATGCCTTCACTTGACAGACCAGTACCTACGCTGAAGTTAAAGTAATCACCTACATGACTGGCATTGACTGAAGATGGCTTGGATTTAACTCCACCCAACCACAGTCTATTGTCATGGAAAGTAATTGCTTGGGGGTATCCTCTGTGAGAGGAAATCAGTTGTTCATCCCATTCAGCGTTGGCACTTGTACTTGCCAATGTTTCCCTGATGGTTACGACAACAACGGTTGTATTGGTCCTTGCTGTAATATCAACTTCCTTTTCTCCGATACGCAAGACTTTCCCTACCCAGTTGGCATCAGAATCAAATATGGCAGATGACGCAGTTACATTAACTCCACTTCCAGTCGTTGCTGCTGGAGTTAGTGTAACAGCACTATCCTCATACTTGTAATAAGGTTGATAGCGTGGATATCCTGAAGAATGGGAATCAAAGGCAAATATTGTTGCAGCAAATGATGATGCTGATGCCCTTTTAATCTTAATTGTTGGATTATCCCTGTGAGCTATAAAAACAGTATCGCCAAATTGAGCTATGTTCAGTTCAAATAACTGGGCTGTGGTCCAGTTGCAGTTGGATGTTATGTTTGCTTGAATGGATGCTCCTGTACTGCTGAAGACATCCAGCCTGTTGTTGCTTAAAGAAAATATGGCAACTTCATCATCTGAAAAAACGAATGGCAATATGCGAGATTCTCCAGTTAGCGTTTGCTTATAGGAAGTTCCTTGCCTACGCATGATTCCACCAGTATCGAGCATATACCAGTTGCGAAGTGTCTGCGCTCCATTGAAGTATGCCTTTGCATCCGTTCTTGTTTTTAGTAGTGGATTAAGTTCTCCCCCACTAAAGTTAGTTAGAACAGTTCTTAATGTTCTAGCCATTTAAATTCTCGTTGATTGTCTTAAGTTTGTAAATCGAGTTACATTTAATTGCTGGTTTGTTTTTTCAGCAGAATCAATATTCTTGGCAACAAGATATTGTCGTTCAGCCATTTCAGAAAATTGCTTAATCATTCCTGAATCCCTAGCTATTGATCCAGCAAACAGACTGGCTAAATGATATTCAAGAGCCAAGATGAAGTGTGGAGGAAAATACGCTTCATCTTGGCGAAAGATGTAATCGCAGACAACGGTAGAGGTACTACCATAGCTGTCTAAATAAACTTTATCTCCATATCGTTCATATGGAATAACAGCATCATTAACTGTTAGTGTAATAATTTGTATGAGTTGAGGACTTGTAGGCAGTTGATAGGCATACGCAAATCGTCCTGTCGGAGTTGCTGTCAGTAAACTTAATTGCTTTTGTTCTGACGCAAATCTCCATCTGTGTCTTGTCAAGGATGCCTTAAGAACATCCTCGTAGATTGTATTGCAGACAGTCGCCTCTGTACTGTCATCCGTGAAAGAGGTGATTGTTGTTGCTCCTATGAGTATTAGAGCTGTTGAACATATATCTATCTTTGTCGTTGCCATATTAGAATCATTATAATCTAGGGGGAATAATCCCCCTAGTTAATAAATTTACGCTAAGATAACTGTAGTAACAGTCGCAGTTGTTGCAGCATTTACTATTAGTATATCCACAACAGCATTTGAACCACCACTATTTACAAAGATTATATCTCCAGCAGTAAGGTCATGAAGACCACCACTTAAAAAATAATCTGCATTATCTATATCTCCAATGGCATCTCCGTCAGTATAGTACCACAGAGAGTTTGAATCTCCCATTTGAGAGATTTTCTTTATTGGGTTACTCGTTGCATAAGCCATAAATATCTCCTTCCTATTCTGTACAAAGTTGTACCCTAGCAGCATCACCATCAATTGCAACTGCTCCCATAGAGAGAGAAGAAGTAATTAGGTGAGAAACTTTTTCAGGTATGTAGTTAACTTCTGTTTTAACATCTTGACCTATGCCAAGACCAACAGAAGATTTATGCCATGCCAAACATAGTCTGTCTGAACCTGAAGTGCTTAATCCTGAATGAACAAACCAAAGGAATCCCATCCATCTTTTCGCAGTTGATTCACCATTTGTAAATGGTAAATTTTCAGGTCCGACATATTCGGCTCTAGAGAACTGATCCACACTCATTAGGTCACCCCATTGAGTAGGACCAACAGCGAAGTAGCGTTGTCCGTCATCAGGCACATCATTAGTAGCAAAAACTGATTGCATGTTTTTAGCTTTAATTAATGTCATGCTTGTAGCAGACGAATTGACATTTGCAGCGATTGAAGTAGCAGCATCCAGCACAGCTATAAGAATAGCGTCTGTTTTACGACCAAGGGCATATGCAGCATTTTGTGCCACAACTTGCCTTTCGTCAATGTTGATCTTCAATTCATCTAACTTGTCAATGTAGTCGGCAGCGTAATAATCGGCTAAAGTTGCAGACACATTAGAGTGAGCAAGGTTCATAGCAACTACTTCAGCATGTCTAGCTTTAGTTGTCGCTGTTCCCTTTGCAACCTTTTGGAATTTCACGCTAGAACCACTTACTCCATTAACAGTTCTCACCAGATTTTTAAGTTTAGCTCCCATGCGTTGGTACGCCATGTGAACTTCTGATTCGAACTGAGTAATAAAGGCATTGGTTATTGTACTAGCCATTTCATTTCTCCGTTAGTTAAGGTTTCGATTGTCTTTCAAGCTAGTCCAATGTTCTCCAAAAGGGCATTTTCCTTTACTCTAAAGGTCTTGAGGCAATTAATGGGTAAAGAAATCAGTATTTGCAACGCACATTATTCTTTCAGGATTAAATCCTTAATTGATTCAATACATCCGTGAGGGATGACAGTAGTGCGTCCTACTTCCTTATCCTCTAATTCCAAAGGACAACAGGCTGATATCTTTAAATCAACTTCTGTTCTTTCTGTAATCCATCCAACACTATGAATAACGGAAGAATGTGTTTTTGATACTTCCTCCATGTCATGCCAAGTTTCTCCAACTTCTCTTGTATCTCGCCATTGTACAAGAACAAGTCGCATTAGATTGCTTCAAATAATT
>Ga0187833_10004220_pt1 | contig 14137 bp, 9 predicted proteins | sample ETNtaG_37_FD_167968 | JGI IMG/M metagenome (GOLD analysis project Ga0187833, IMG submission 167968) | Marine microbial and viral communities from oxygen minimum zone, Eastern Pacific Ocean - ETNP2014_SV_400_PacBio MetaG (Illumina Assembly) | ecosystem: Environmental > Aquatic > Marine > Hypoxic... | reverse complement strand
TATAACTAATAAACTCAATAGAATTATTTTTTACACCATTTTCATTATTATCGGTTATAATTATGTATTTTAGTTCATTGAGTTCTTTTAATATTTTTTTTATTATGGGCAAGCATTCTTTATCTGTCAAGATTACTTTTGCACCAGAATCGTTAAGCATATATTTTGCTTCTTCTTCTTTGAAATAAGTATTCATTGGAACAACTATTGAGCCATTTTTAAGAATTCCACTAAAGAAGTAAATCAATTCCGGGCTGTTAGGAAGATATAAAGCAACTCTGTCTCCCTTGTTGACTGAGATTTTTTTCAAAGCATTTGCTATTTTGTTTGCATTGCTACTTATCTCACCAAAGGTTATCTTTCTTTCATTAAATTCAATTGCTGGCTTATCAGCATAAGTTTGGAATGTCTTGTTAAAGCTTGAGACTAAAGTCATATATAAATTGATTTTTTGCAGTGTTTAAAAATTTAACTGATATTGGTTTAAAATTATTTTCAATATGGAAAAGAATAAAAGGGCTGTGCCAGAGCGGGTTTAAGGTACAATCCTATAGATTGTATGGATTAAAACCCATTCTAAGGCTAACAGAATTAATGCTGTTATGAGCAGAATCCAGGTTATGTTTAAAGATATCGACCTTTCTGTAAAGGATGCAATTTCTTTGAAAGTGTTTTCCAGTGTATCTTTACTTTCTGCCCTAAAGTATCTGCCGTTTGTCTGGGATGCAATTTCTTTTAAACTTTCTTCGTCAAGCTTTGAGAGTATATCCAGCCCGAATAGTTTGCCACCTTCTTCTGTACCTATACCAATTGTATGTACAATAATCTCTCTTGTTTTAGCGTAATCTACAGCTATATCAATCGGTGTCCCAATATTGCTTTGCCCATCTGTAAGAAGGACTATGACTTTTGATTTTTGACTTGATTCATCACCTGCCAACAAGTTTGAAGAAATAATCAATGCATCTCCAACATTAGTTCCTCCGCTTTCTTTTATATTTAATTGATTAATTATTTCTTTAACCTCACGTTTGTCAGCAGTAGGCTCTTTATCAATAAAAACAGTGCTTGCAAATGAGACTACACCAATATCAGACTGGCCCACTACAGAATCGACAAAAACAATTGCAGATTCTTTTGCAGCTTCCAGCCTTGTAACATCAAAATCATCAGCAAGCATGCTGGTAGATGTATCAATAGCAAGTATAAAATCAAAATCACTTGCTTTACCTGTATACCACAGAGTTGTTCCGGTAACAGATAAAATAAGCAGAATGTAAACCATCAATCTTAAAAATAATAAAAAAATGTTCTTATTCCTAAATAATCTTTTGTATGATTTGCCTAAAAATTTTCCTTTTGAAACTCTTTCAATAGCTTCAAAGTTTGAAAATTTCAAGGCTGCAGTTTTTATATACTTTAATGTCAAAATGTGCGTCAGGATAATAAAGGGTATAAGCAACAAAGTCCATAAATATACTGGATTTGTAAAAGTTACTTCAACCATTCTTACCTGTGCCTTAGGGCTCTTTTCATAAATAGATTTGTTATTGACTCTACAAATGATTTGTCTGTTGTAAGATTTACAAAATCTGCATTTGCCCCTAAAAAAGCATTTTTTACAGTTTGTTCCTGCTTAATCACATATTTCCTATAATTTTCCTCTATTAATTCCGGCCTGACTAAAACCTGCCTGTCAGAATATGGATCTTCTAAAATTGCCTGGCCGCTATAATGCGGCAATATTTTATCTCTTGGGTCTCTTACCATGATGCCGATTAAATCAAACTTTCTTGACAGCATTTTAATGTATGTTTCCCAGTCATTTTTCAGGCCAATAAAATCTGACAGGAGTATAACAATAGAATCTTCTTTCAAAAATGAAAGGACAAATTTCAGGGCGTTATTTAAATTATATTTTCCTCCGTAATTATTTGGATTAACCAAAGCTTTAACAAGATTCTGATACTGGACAGGGCCTGTTGTTGGCGGCATTGATTTTACAATCTCATCACTAAACATAATAAACCCAATACCATCTCCTGCATTCAATACACTAAAGCTTAATGCTGCTGCTATTTCTCCAGCGTATTCCATCTTTAGCTTATCTATGGAGCCGTAAACCATGCTGGAGCTTGCATCAATTATGAAAAAGATATTCAGGTTTCTTTCTTCTTCAAACTGCTTTACCAGCAATTTCTTGGATTTAACAGATGCTTTCCAGTCTATTATTGCTGCATCATCATTCGGTGTATATGGCCTGTAATCCTTAAACTCTAAGCCTCTTCCACGAAATACACTTTTATAATTGCCAATAAACCTCGTGTTTACTATCTGGTTTGTCAATATCTTTAGCCTTTTAATGCCTCCAGATAAATCCAGTTTCACTTCTTTTTTCATGGTATCGGAACCTTAGAAAGAATTTCCTTAATTATTGCCTCTGTTTTAATGCCCTCTGCCTGGCCAGTGTAGTTAAGAAGAATTCTATGACGCAAAACATCATAAGCCACGTTTTTTACATGCTGGGGCCTGATATAACTATCACCCTTTAGAAGGGCATCTGCTTTTGCCCCTATGAACATACTAATGCATGCTCTTGGCGAGGTTCCTAATCCAATATATTTGCCTGTTTTAATCTTATACTTTTCAGGATTCCTTGTTGAATCTGCTATATCCACAATATATTCTTTAATTTTGTCGCTATGGGATATTTTTTTAGTTATGTCCTGCAGCTCTAATATCCTGGCTGGAGATAGGATTGAATTAATTTTATAGTCCTGAAATTTTTTTAGGGTTATATTCTGCTCTATTATTTTTTTCTCTTCCTCTTTTTTAGGATACTCCATAAGAACCTTAAATAAAAATCTGTCAATCTGGGCCTCTGGCAAAGTATAGACTCCTAAAGTTTCTATTGGATTTTGAGTAGCTAAAACAAAAAACGGCAAGTCCATTTCAAATGTTTCTTTGCCGATAGTAGCCTGTTTTTCCTGCATTGCCTCCAGCAGAGCTGACTGCACTTTAGGAGGAGCCCTATTAACTTCATCTGCCAAAACAAAATTGCTGAATATCGGCCCTTTAATAACAAAGAAACCCTTTTCTGCTTCATAAGAGGTTATTCCGACAATATCTGTTGGCAGTAAATCAGCAGTGAATTGTATCCTCTTAAAAATACATCCGGTGGCCGCAGCAATAGATCTTATAGCAAGAGTTTTTGCTATTCCTGGAATTCCTTCAAGCAGAACATGCCCATTTGCAAGCAAGGCTTTTATCAATGCGTCAATAACTTTTTCCTGCCCAACAACAACATTTGCAACTTCAGATTTTACTTTATCTATATCTGCCTTGCATTTATTAATAACACTGTTATTCAACCCTTTCATTACCTCACCTCTTTTTTACTAGGAGAAGTTTCTAAGTTTAATAGTACTGCACTTTTTATTATAAATTAAAATCTAAATAACCGGAGTTTTACCGCCATACTTTGCACTGAAGGCTTTGTTTGCATATTCCAAGGTAAAAATGTCCAAATTACATTTTGTAGCCCTCATTTTAATTATAGATATTTCTCTTGTTACTTTCCTATATCTTTCTGTTAATTGTAAGCGTATTATGCCATCTGCCAAGTACTCTTCCACACCAAATTCTGTCTGTTTGCCTTTCTCTGTAAATGATTCAGAAATCATATATGATGTTAATCCTAACTCTCTTAGAAATTCAAATATAAAGAATAATTTTGTTCTTGGGTCCTCAAATCTTGATAAAGCATAGAGGGCAGACATAGAATCCATGACAAATAAATTGCATTTTGTGTCTTTAGAAATCTTTGAGGTAAGGTTCTTAATTGCATTTAGCCAGTCACTGCCTGAAGAAAACTTTGTATCTTTAACTTTTTTCCTTAAACCGCTTAAATCAATCAGAATCAAGCTTCCTTTTTTAGAGGATTTTACTGATTTCAAATCAGTGTCTATTTTTGAGATATCTGAACTAATAACTAGGTTTATTTTTGACATGTCGAAATCCATATTAACCATATGATTGATTATAGAATGGGATGATTGCTCCAAAGTTAGGTAAAATCCTGTATTCCCATTAACAGCCTCATTGTATAGGATGCTGAATGCTACAGATGATTTCATGGTTCCACTGCTTCCGTTTATCAAAACGATATGGCCTTCAGGAATTCCGCCTTCCATGTTTTCATCTAATCCGTTAATGTAAGTCTTTATTCTTTTAATGTCCTTTTTGCTTTTAATTAATTCCATTTTTATTTCCTTCTATAATTTTGTATATATAAGTTTATCTAATTCTTTTGTGCTTGTTGTTATTAAGATTCCTTTATTATCGTTCAGCAAGACTGCAGAGCCGGTAATTGTTGAGCCTGCATTGTACTTATAGAGCAGCTTTCCATAAAAGTTTCCGGGCTCTTTTGTTATCATATCAGAATAATGCCCGCTTTGCTGTGTAATAGAAGATATTCCAGGAACATAATCTAATACAAAATTGCCTTCACCTTCGAGCGCATAAACAAAACCATCATAGGAACTTATGATGATCTCCGGTTTGTTATTATTGTCTATATCCAAAATCAATGGACTTGCAACTACCCAAAAATTTGTTTCATAATCCCAGATCTTATATCCCTTATTGGAAATCACGTGCATCTTATCATCGCATGAGCCAATTAAAATTTCCGGCTTGTTGTCTTTGTTTATATCCTTAATTATAGCTTTCGAAAATATTTTTCCCCCGGTATCATGTTTCCAGGTAAGATTTCCTTTGTCATCAAGTGCATAAAGATTATTGTCTGTTGAGCCAATAACAATATGGACATTTTCATTATCCAATGAGTATATAGCTGCTTGTGCAGTTATTTTATCCTCTGTTTTAAATTCCCATAACAATTTCCCATTTATATCAATGGAATATACTGTTCCATCATTTGATCCAACAACAATTTGCTTTTGCTTTTCGTCAATTAATGCAGGGCTTGCTTCTATGCCTGATTTTGCCTTGAACTTCCACAACAATTTCCCTTTGCTGTCCAGGCAATAGATTAAAGAATCATTTGATCCAAATATTATTTCCAGCTTCTTGTTTTTATTGACATCTGCAACTAATGCAGAAGCTTTTATTGCGTCTTCACTTGAAAAATTCCAGAGTAATTTTCCCTTATGATTTAATACAAATAGTGCGCCTATCTCAGAGCAAATAATAATTTCATCTCTGCCATCGTTGTCTATATCAGCGATTACAGGCTCTGCGCTTACTTGTTTGAATTTTTCTTCTTCCAAAAAAATTAATTCTTCTTTGCCTAATTTCTGCTCAATTGTATATTCCCATACTTTACTGCCATTATGGTCCAGAGCGTAAATTTTCCCGCTTTTTGTACCGAAAACTATTAAGGAATTATCTTTGCTTACTGCAGGGCTGGTAGTTATGATATCGTCAGCCAAGAAATCCCATTCTTTGACTAGCTTTCCTTCTTGTTCCCCTTCTAATTTTTTAAATAATTTGGATAATAACGCCATGTATGAATTTATTTATTATGGATATTTAATATTTTCTATTATAGGGCTTTTTTCTTTAATGAGGCTGCGTTCAAAATCTCCTTCGCTGCCAGCGGCACGTTCGCAAGCTCACGTGTAATTCACGGTTGCCATCGGTTCGCATTTGATTTCATTAAGTTAAGGCTGCCACCCCCGTAAGGGACTTCCCCCCGGCAGCTTCATGTATCCTGTTGAAGATGCTCACAAATTGATGGCAACCTATATTTTGAATGCAGCTCCTAATGATGAAAATATTTAAATAGTATGTTTGAATTAAATTTATTATGGATGAGTTTAGTGAGCAAGAAGTGAATAAGAAAAAAGAGGAGAGTTCTGAAGATGGTGATTATAGGAATTTTACCAAGCTCAGCACTAAAGAAGTTTTAGATAAAACAGGATTTGGATTTGGGTCTCAGCAATTTATAAACATACTTTTCCTGTTGACCGGGGCTTCATTTTTTTTAATAGGGATTGTTAATGGTTTAAAAGTTATAGTGGGGAATCTAGTTTATTACTTCATTGAAAGGTCTAAGTTTGTTATAGATAAAAGGATTATCAGCCTAAGCGGCATTGTATTCGGCTTTTCTTTTTTGCTCATAGCGATTGCAATATTTATAAAATCCATTGCGCTGTTTGCATTCGCAATCATAATAAGCAACATTTCTATAGTCCTTTATGGAGAATCAAAAAAATTCTTTAAACTAAGCAGCAGTAAGGCTTTTTTGACTGAAAAAATCATAAAATACAGCCTTATAATAACTGCTATATCTTTGTTCATAGCTGCTTACTTGATGGATGCTTTCCCAATTTCTGGTGCACCTGTTTTGTTAAACATTTTTAATAACTTGTTCTCACTTAGAATATATGGATATTTGATTGTTTTTGAAATTGCGGCAATCTCATTTATTGCTGCGGGCTATATCTTATCACATGTAAAAAATAAGTCCAACCAGTTAAAAAAACAGGGAAATTTAAAAGATGAAACTTCTGATATCCACAAAGAATATCTTTCAGGACCATTGCAACTCAAGGACAATTTCAATTTTTTTATTAAAAATAAGATATTGCTTTTATTAATCATAACAAACATTGTGGTCAGCTTAGTGCAGATCATTGGCTATTCTTATTTTGGAATTTTTATTTACCAAAATTTCAATAATGTGATGTTTGGAGGTTTTTTGAATGTTGCTATGGTATTCCTTATTTCAGTCTTTAGTTCCCTGATAGGTTATTTTATAACAAAAATCAATGCAAGAGCTTATAGAAAATTCCCAATACTTATTTTTGGCATTATAATGATTGCTTTTATGCCATTTATCTATTATTTCAAGCCAGATTTGATTTTTGTCACCATTGGAACCATAATTGGAGTAATAGGGGGTTCTACTGTAGGGGTCACAAACAGCTTATTGGCAATAGAATTGATCAACTATAATTTAAGGCAAGCATATTTTTCTTTTACCAATCTACTGTCTGTCCCGTTTTTCCTGGTATTTGCGCCTATCCTGGCTTATATTGCCCAGGCTTATGGTTTGAGCGTGTTATTCCTATCATTGACAGCTATATTAGTTGTGCTTATAATCATGCTTTTAACAGTATCTGTAATATTTAAAAAAGAACTGGTATAATGCTGCTATATAAAATACAATAATTTTTTATATATGTAAAAAAGATTAAAAATTACAGAAAACAATAATACAAAAATGGCCCGAAAATTATTCAAGAAAGGGATGAGTCCTATAATAGCTACTATGTTATTAATTGCCCTTGCAGTTTCTATTGGGGCTACTGTAATGAGCGTTGGAGGATTGTATTATGAAAAGATTAGATTAGAAGGTGGCGTTTGTTCAGAGGTCTTGATTAGTGCGTTCGGGTTAGGAAGAGAAAGGGAATGTCTAGCTTATGAACATAAGTCAATCTTAAACTTTTATCGGAGTAATGATACTGTAATAACTCCTGAATGCTATACTGGAATTTTGACAGGAAAAGGAGATATATGCACAACATCAAATGCACTTTTAGATTCCAGTTGGGCGCCAATAAAAGAAAGCATCAGATAATCATAATTTTTATAAACATTGTATTAGATTAATTAAGGAGTATAGGCTATTATCTGTAAATGGCTTCAGAAAAAAAAGAGGTGGCAGGTAAAAGAAATGAATTACTTAGCAGGATAATCCTCACTAAGTTAAAAACTATCCGAAAAGAAAAATTTGGGCCTAAAAGCATCGATAAATTCAGCCTGACTATCAGGGTATTCTTACTTAGATACTTGAATTTAAACTATGAGTTTACTTTAGACGAGCTTGTTGATGAACTGAATAAAAGAAAAATTTCAAAAAAGTTAAGTAAAAGGATTGTAGCAATCCTGGATTTGATAACTAAGGTAGTATATGAGAATAAAAAAATATCAAAAGAAGAATTCATATCATTACTGGAGGAAGCAGAAGGAGTTATAAATTTAGCTACAGGAAAAGCTGAAAAAAAGTCTGAAAAAGAAGAAAAAATAGAGATAAAGAAAGGTCCATTATTCAGTTTTTTACATAAGTTTGGTGCAGTAAAAACAAAAGAGGAAAAAGAATCAATTAAAAGGATAAAAGAGACTGAAGAAAAGAAAATTGTTGAGGAAGAAAAAAAGAGGCTGGAAGAAGAAAAGAAGAAGGAACTTGAAAGAAAAAAGGAACTAAAACAAAGAGAAAAGTTTAGTAAACAAAATGGAGAGGATAAGAATAAACTAGAAGAAATAATGAGACAAAGAAAACTAGAAAAGGCAAAGACTTTAGAACCTGTACCTGGTGTTGAAGGGAAAACAGACAAGATTGAATTAATTAAGAAAAAGATTGATGGTGCTAAGGCTATGATGCATGAACTTAATCTGGATGGTGCAAAAAGAACTTATACTGAGATTATAAAAATCTATATTTCCTTGGAACCCAGAGAGCAGGCAGGAGTTTATAAAGATATAATGGATTTGTATTATGAAAGAAAAAACAAGGAAAAAGTAAATAGGGTTGAATAAGAAGTTTTACTTTGAAAGCATCCTGCGTATTTCTTTTTCTTCATTCTCAAAGGTTTTAAGTTCTGTTCTTGTAGGGCCCAGCCTTCTATGCCTATGCTCTTTCTTAAAGGCAGATTTTAGACTAAATCCTGGAACCCATTCTGTGCTTTTGATTCCATAAATTATCAATGCAAGGATTATCAGCAAAGCTGCAATAATCAATGGTAACGTTAATTCGAATCCAACTAATCTGGAATGTCTTTTTAAATCTGGAGGTATTGCTTTTTCACTTACAATCTGTCTGCAAGCATTTATTCCACTTTCAGTCAATCTCAGAGCTTTTTGGAATTCTTTATTTTCCAAGGCTGTTTCAGCTTGTGTTAACAATTTTGTCAGCTCTAAGCATTCAGGATTTTGTTTAAACAAGTCTAGAGAGAATTTTATCTTTTCCTCTACTAAAGTTTTATTTCCTTTGTAAATATCAATTATGTCAATGATAATATCAGCATATTCTGTAAGTCTAGGATTGCTGACATTTGCAGTAATTGTTATCTTGTTTTTTCCAAATTGTTCTACATCGGTTGTTATTATTGCATTTGTTGAAACAGTTTCATCTATATTTAAGGATTCAAAGCTTGTGTCTTCGATTTCTATTGTGATTCCATCTGCTTTTACTTCAGAACTTAAATTTATTTTATTTAGTTTAAGCTCTCCTGGATTTTTTAATATGATGGGCACTATTACCTTGTCTTGAGTGTATAATGATATTGGAGATGGCACTATTAGGTCTAATGATGCTGCTTTGGTTACTATACTTCCTCCTCCGCCTCCTGCTGCTGCCGATGTTGTGGAAGTAATTGTTTCAGTTACAATTTCTGTTGTAGTTGTTTCTGCTGTTTCTGATACTAAGAAAACAGATAAGCTAGTTGTGGTAGTTGAGATTATGTTTGTTGTTGTGTTTAAAGTTGTAGTTAATAAGCTCCATGTACAGCTTGCCTGGCTGTTACATTTATACATTCTTAAGCCTGTTTCATCATCTAATGCACCTTCTATGCTTGTGTAATTATAGCTGACAGTTACATTATCATATTTAGTTATATTAGAGCTTATTTCAAACTCTGTTACTATTCTTTGTCCAGAAGGTGCGGATATGTTCTTTACTAGGTCTGTATAATTCAATAATTTTGTGGTGTTGGTTAAGTTAAGATTACTAAATGTGACAGTTGGTTTTGCAGTCTTAACTTCTACATTATATAAAGCAATATCCGGAATAGTTACTAATAAAGATATTCCATTTGATACTGGCTCATTAGTACATATATCATTAAAGTTGATATTATTGATATTTACACCAGAAACATTGATGGTTTTTACTGCAGTTACAACTTGGAAGACAGAGATTTTGTTAAATGAATTATCTTCTATGTCTGTTACAGTTGCATTTAGTGTATAATTTCCAGTTTCATTAAGGAAATGTAAGTAATTAAATGTATAAACTAAATTTTCTTTTGTAGAAGATGTAGAGTTTAGTTCGATAACTATGTTAGATGGGTTAATTATAGTTACATTAGTTGTGTTAATTAATGCTTCTAAAGTAGTTTTTAGGGTTATAGTTCTGTTTGTGCTGTTTAATGCGTAGGTTTCATTTGAGCAAATATAGTTAATATCTGGTACTGAATTTATCTTAGAAAATATTATCTGTTTTTTGATAGTTGTTGTTAAATTATCAGTTCGGTTATATCCATAAGCGGTTATATTTAGGAATTGTGGTGTTAAGCTGGAGAATGTTACATTAACAGCCCACGTATCTCCAGTGTTAGATGCAGTGTAATTTGTGTTATTTATTTGTACTGTAACATTATTGATCCAGTCTGTACCATTTAACTCGCTTATAGTTACTTCTGTTGTGTTTGTTGGATAGAATTTAGTGTCGTTTGCAGGAGCAGTTATGTTTAGTATGGCTACTATAACTGTTAAATCAAAATAAGCAGAGTAGTCACTGTAATTTGCGTCATCATAGGCTCTGACTTTCCAATATCTTTTATCGTTACTTAATGTACTTCCATTTTCTTCTAGATCGAAATAATTAACGGTTATGCCTGTTTTATTTAGGTCTATATCTGTAAATGATGTGTCTTTAGCAATCAATAAATCGTATGATATATCATCATTATCAAGATCAATTGATTGTGTCCAGGTAAAGTTAATATCATTATAAAACTTTATTGTGGTGTTGGATGGTAAAGCATTGTTTGGTGTTGTTGGTTTTCTATTTTGAAATGTTTCATACCTAAATGCACTTGTTGATATCTTTGAGTTACCTACGTTATCATAAGCAATTACTCTCCATGTCCAGTTTAGGTTTGGTGTTAAAGATGTAGTCAGTGTAAAGGAAGAATTGGTTACATTGCCTTCTGGTTTGAATGTATGGTTAATAAATGAAAAACTCGAGCTTGTACTAAATTCAATAGTGTAATTTTCAAAATTAGGTTCTGTTGTATTTTCCCAATCTAAAGAAGGGGTAAGATCTGTGCTTCTTGTACCATCAGCCGGAAATATTAAGTCAAAAGCAGATGGTGGAGTAATGTCCAGTACGGTTATTAATGTTTCATTTTGAGCTTCATTGCTTGAATTATCTCGTGCAATTCCAGTTACATTGATGACGCAGCCTGATGAACAATTAACTGTAAAGTTTTGACTAAATTCTAAGGTAATTAGACTACTTCCATTTAATGAGAAATTAAAATACCTATTAAATCCTGTATCATTAATCACAATGGATGCGTTAGTTAAATTAATATTATCTGTAGCATTAAATGTTGCGTTGATTATATCAATTTCTAAAATATTATTTAAGGATTTATTTAAAGTTCCGTTAATTATTGGCAATGTTGTATCAGGATCAACAATATAATCAAATTCAACAGGATTATCAATAATCTTTAGGTCAAATACATCTTGACTATCAACTAAATTAGTTAATAATATTCGATATTTCTTGTCCTCATTAATATTTTCAAATGTAGCTATTGAGTTATTTTGATCTTTTTCATAGACTTCAATAGTAGCATCTTGATCACTTCTTGCATAAATACTAATATCTTTGTCATTTGTTAAGCTTCGTTCAAACGTGACCCTAATGTAATGATTAGTTGGTATTTTGTCAGTCCAGTTATCATCTCTGGCTCTAACCAAATCATAGACATCTTCTATAAACACTCTATTTGAATCTAAATGCTCAGCTTTTGAAATCTCTATAATCAGTTCATAAGTTTTGGAACTTAAAGAAGGAACATTCCATTCAATATAATCAACTAAATTATTATCATTTGTATCGTATCCATCAATATTAACATTTATCTTGCTTTCATTTATAATCCAATATAATTTTACTGCTCCAGAATCAATTTCTCTTGGTAAGAATGTAAATGCTAAAATATCTTCATAATGTATGTCTGAGCTAATAACTATTTGTTTTTTATTTTCTGCAAGCGTGATTTCTTCTGAAGTAGGGCCTTCTGTATAGTATTCAATTTCAACTTCTTCTACTGGGTCTTCAATAATTATTTCAGTAGAGTTAGTATTTCCATTATCTTCTAAAATTACATTTCCAGTTATTAAATTAACAGTTTTTTCTTGTTTTAAATCTTTTATTCCAGTTTCATATTCTATTAATTCTTTAATTTCTCCTTTATCTCTTATCTTAATCTTTTCTTGTGGAATTTCTTCAGGGATATTATTCTTAATTTTCTTTACTGTTATGTTTGTTGCATCAGAAGTTATATTAATAGCTACATTACTCTTTACCTCGCTTAATTTAACTTTTTTGAGCCATTTAACCGGCTTATTGATGACAACCCTGCTTCTGTTAAGCTGTTCTTCTGCTTCTTTACTTATATTGTTAATCTCTGTTTCTTTGTCAATAATATAGTTGATGCTATCAAGTTTTAATATAGAATTATCCATCTCTATTACCAATTTGTAGCTTGTCTTGTTTAATGATAATGCGCATGTTTCTATGCAGATGTTTTCAAATAATGTAAATTGTTTATAGAATTTAACTGGAAGTTCCTGCCAATCAGAATAATAAATTTTAGAATATGGTGTTTCTGAACTTAGGTTATAGTCTACATGCAATACTTGTGCACTGACTTTATTGTTGAAAGTACTATCATATAAACCATATGTCAGGTATAGTGTTTCATTCCAATCTTGTTTTGCAGGTAATAAATCAACGAAGCCGCAGCATTTACTACTACCATAACAAACTAAGGTATTTTCATCATTTTCAGTAGAATAAATATTCCATCTTGTACATAAATTATTTTCATCGGTTTGCCAATTAAATAATGTATTTTCAACAGTGAGGTCTACAACTCCATAAATATCTTCTATTCCGTCATTGTTGGTGTCATAGAATTCATTATTATTGTATTCTAAATTTGCAGTTATTGTTTTGTTGATTATTTCTTTTGTTTCGTTAATGATTGTTGAGTTTGTTTCTGTTGTTTCGTTTATTATTGGTGTTATGTTTATTGTTTGGTTTGTCTCTATTGTTTCATTTATTTTTACTGATTCTTTGTTATTTGTTTCATTGATTATATTTTCATTATTATTAGTTTCATTGATTAAATTATTATTTTCATTTATTATTGAATTATTATTTAATTGATTGTTGTTGGTATCATTGTTTTCATCATTATTGGAATTATTAGAAACTACTAAACCAGTAATACTTTCAATTCCGCTTATATTTGATTTAGTGCTGTCAAATATCAAATACCTATTTTCTTCATCTTCCAGGTAAACCTTAACATTTCCTTCTGCTTTGTAGCTTCCACTAAGTTCTAAGGATTTAAGCACACCATTATTTTCTGGAACCCAGATGTATTCGGAGTTTTGATTGAATTCTATATCAATTATGTCAGAATAATTAAATTGTTTTTCAGCAGTTATGAATCCAGTTATGGTTGGTTTTATGAATTGTATGCCTATGAATAACAATAGGATAATGCTAAGAACTGAGATTATTTGCCTATTTTTTATCCTATTTAAATTCTCAAATTCTCTTTCAATCTCTTTGTTTAGTCTGCTATCTATCATTTAATTAAGGCCCTCCACGACGTAACATCTTTCCTATTTCCTTTTCCTCATTTGCAAATTTCTTAAATTCCTTCTTTGTTGGTCCTATCCTGAGATTTGAAAACTTAAAAGCTGATTTTAGCCTTGTTCTTGACCAATAAATTGCAATTGTGAATACAATAAGCAGAACTGCAGCAACTAATGTCAATATTATTTTGAAATCAAAGAATTTTTGTTTTTCCAAAGTTGAGGGTATCAGTCCTCTACCTATTAGCCCTTTACCTACAATTCGTTCACACGCATTTATAGCACTCTCAATAAGAACTAAAGATTTCTTAAATTCATTTTTTTCTAAAGAAGCTTCTGCCTGATTTAACAATTCTTTCAGCTCTAAGCATTCAGGATTTTGTTTAAACAAGTCTAGAGAGAATTTTATCTTTTCCTCTACTAAAGTTTTATTTCCTTTGTAAATATCAATTATGTCAATGATAATATCAGCATATTCTGTAAG
>Ga0187833_10004215_pt1 | contig 14155 bp, 12 predicted proteins | sample ETNtaG_37_FD_167968 | JGI IMG/M metagenome (GOLD analysis project Ga0187833, IMG submission 167968) | Marine microbial and viral communities from oxygen minimum zone, Eastern Pacific Ocean - ETNP2014_SV_400_PacBio MetaG (Illumina Assembly) | ecosystem: Environmental > Aquatic > Marine > Hypoxic... | reverse complement strand
CCCGATGGCGACGAAGACGACGTAAATCGTTGTTGTATAAAGGAAGTAAATGGTGGGCGCGACTGGGATTGAACCAGTGACCCCTGCCGTGTGAAGGCAGTGCTCTACCAACTAACAGTCCAAAAACCCCTTAAATAACAGGCTCCGACTCCACGCAATCGGACCTGAATGGACTGGAGAGGACTGGAATGGACCCAGTTTCAGCACGTTTTCAGCACACGAACTTGGGGTGCCCACCCCTCGAAATAGTCAATTTTGATTTGGGGATATTGTTCAACACAGTCGCGAGTGATCAAAAAAAACGACGTAATATTACGTTTCGTAATATCAGCTGATATATTACTTCTGTTGTCTTTGTGCTTTTGTAGGTTTGATAGGAATATTTATCTAACTTTTAATTAGTTATAGGAGGATGACCGTGAAATCAATAAAAACATTTCAACAAATGTACCGAGACGGGCATTTAAATCGTCGGGAATTCTTAGGAGCGATGGGTGCGTTTGGTCTTACAGCAACTGCTGCAGGTGCTTTGATGACATCCGCTAGTGTAATGGCAGCAACACCTAAAAAGGGTGGGCGTCTACGAATGGGTATCACTGATGCTGCAGTTAGTGACGCGTTGGACCCTGCCTTATCGATAACGATCATGCAAGCAGTACTCACTCACGGCGTATTGATGAATAATCTTGTAGAGATTGATCATGAAGGAAATACTGTACCGGAGCTTGCCGAGAGTTGGGAGTCATCACCAGACGCATCTCAGTGGATATTCAAATTGCGAAAGGGTGTTGAATTTCATAATGGTAAAACCCTAGATGCAGAAGATGTTGTTTATACCTTTAACCATCACCGTGGTGAGGATAGTAAGTCTGGAGCTAAGGGGCTTATGCAGGCAATTGTTGATGTTCGCTCCGATGGGAAAGATACGGTGATATTCGACCTATCTGGAGGCAGCGCAGACTTTCCGTTCATAACGAGTGAATTTCATATGTCGATATTCCCTGCTGGAACAAAGTCGATTGATCAACATAACCAAGGAATTGGGACAGGTCCTTACCAGCTTGAATCCTACGATGCTGGAGTCAGGGCGCTAACGTCGCGTAACCCCAACTATTGGAAATCTGGGCGTGCGCATTTCGACGAGGTTGAGGTGCTTTCTATAAGTGACATAAATGCACGAAGTAATGCATTGAGAACAAATGAGGTAGACGTCATAAATCGTGCTGAACGCAAGACCGTACATCTCCTGCGAAAAAATACCGACGTTGAGGTTGTACAGACTAATGGCACACAGCACTACACCATGCCTATGCGTACGATTGAGGCGCCATTCGACAACAATGATCTACGCCTTGCCCTAAAGCATGGAGTTGATAGACAAGCAATGTTGGATTTGTTGTTGCATGGTACGGGTGTTCTTGGAAATGACCATCCAATTAGTTTGGCTAATCGTTATCATGCCGATTTGCCGCAACGTCAGTACGATCCAGACAAGGCAAAATTTCACCTCAATAAGGCTGGGCATTCTAAGATTTCCTTAGAATTGTATGCATCGGAAGCTGCGTTTGTTGGTGCTGCTGATGCTGGTGTTCTCTACCGGGAGCACGCTGCAAAAGCAGGTATCGACATTACGGTAAAACAGACGCCCAGCGATGGTTACTGGAATGATGTTTGGATGAAAGTTCCTTGGTGTACCGGATTTTGGTTCGGTCGACCCACTGAGGATATGATGTTTTCAACTGCATATGCGGCTGGTGCAGCATGGAATGATTCTCATTGGAAGCACGACCGCTTTAACAAGTTACTTGTACAAGCACGAGCCGAGCTCGATACGCAAAAGCGTGCAGAAATGTATAGCGAGATGCAGCTGATTGTGCGTGATGAGGGTGGTGTTGTAGTTCCTGTTTTTGCGGACTTTCTCATGGCGTCAACGACTAAGCTGGCCCATGGACCAGTTGCGAGCAATGTAGAAATGGACGGTCTTAGAATCCCAGAGCGTTGGTGGTTTTCGTAATTAACTGAGCTCTACATCTTTGATTGATCGAATAAAGGGACTTGTTGGTTAAATTCGGACAAACGGAGGCGAGTTTATCTCGCCTCCGTTTCTACGTGACGAGTAGACATCGGGAATAATTTGTCAATCTTTCATAACCAGTCTCGGTGACGACTATGGTTTCCGAGAATCCGAATCCATCTACTAACAAGTATGTGTGAAACGTCATGTTTGGTTCAAATAGCCATTCACAATCTGGTGTGGCTTCCAGAGGTTCACCACCAGAAGGTCGAAGAATTAGTCCAATCGAATAGAATGTTTTATTGGTATAAGACTTTGTTAATCCGGATGCTAGGATTCCTTCCCTGTAGATTTGCTCTGCATCTGCAGCTGGTAGTCCTGGACCAACTGCATTCAGTGCGCGATCCTGAATGTCGAGTAGGAGTTCCGCATTGCGGTCGTCTTGATCGCTAGAACGTTCTATCTTAATTGTACACATGAATCTCGCGTGGTAGTTTCTAACACTCGGCGGACACTCTAGTCGAAGAGTGTCACCTTGATTTAGAGACCGATCGCTATATCCGCCGTGTAGTTGTCGAGCTCACTCCTCGGAAGACATCACTCCTGGACCAGGTTCATCACTACTTGCAGAAATCATTGCTGAGCAGACCGCAGCAGCCACCTCACGTTCAGTAATGCCAGCCTTTGCAGTTTGAACTGCTGCTTGCATGCCTAGTTCAGCAGCTTTTGCAGCATGTCTTTGATAGGCAATTTCGGCGGGTGACTTTATGAGCCGCATCTCGGAGACCAAATTCCCGATGTCATGGAAATCTGCTCTGGGTAAACCATTCTGCAATGCGAAAAAGTTAGCTGCTGTGAGATGCCAGGAGTCCAGTTCGATGCCAAATTTACTATCAGGAGAGACACAATCTGTGATAACAGAGAGCGCTATTCCTATCTGATCATCACCGTCAGACTAAGATATGCAGCGTTCAAAAGGAGAACGCAATTTGACATAAAAAGCTATTGGTCCCGACAGACTATTGTCGGTTCACCTTGCGTTGGGACAATGACAAATTGAAATGCGCCGTATGCTCTTGTGTAGTAACCCGTTAGCCAAGTGACACTCTCAGCTTGAAATCCCAGAAACGCGTCTAATCCTCTTTTGTTTAAGGCTTGTTGTAGTTTGAGAATTCGATCTGAATACTCGTCAGGAGAAAACCAAAGGTCCTTATCCATGACTTGACAATTCAGTTCGACAAACTTTTGTAAAATTTGATAGCAAAGTCTTTGAATTTGACGCATTGTCAGCCCTGAATATTAGTTCATCGACATCTACGCCATCTTTTTCTAAGCGGTCTCGGCGGGCTCCAAACCAATTAGCTGCTGCAGCTTTTGTAACTTCAGGATGCCCTTGAATACCCCATATTCTTTCATTTTTGTAACGCCAGATTTGATTTGGGCAATTCTCGGAGCTGGCGAGGATAACCATATCTTGGTGACCTGATCGTACTTCGTCGTTGTGCCAGACAAACATTGGAAAACTCGGGAAAAGGTCTTTGGCAATCGCATCGTTTCTCGCTTCATTAGACCGAGACAGATTGTGATAGCCGACGTCACAACTACTTCGCCGAAACACTTGACCGAAGCCGCAAAGAGCAGAAGCCAGCAGTTGACTTCCATAGCAAACCCCTAGAATAGGCAGACCACGACTTGCTACAGTCCGAACTAAGTCGTGTTCTTTATGGATGAATTCCACGTCGTCGTAAGCGCCATGTGGGCTACCAGATAGAAACACTGCACTGTATCTATCTAGGCGATCAGGAAATTCATCGTTGTATGCCCAGTAGTAGTCGACATCGAGATTAGCAATTTCGAAATGCGTGCCGATTAGAGCTGTATCGCGACTAGGACCATTTAACAAGAAAAGTATTTTTTGCTTCATAAATAGGCATCCTTTCCTAATCTAGACAACTTCGCAAATTTCAAGTATGGCCAACATATAGATTTTAATCATGTCCAGATAGTCAGGAATATCAACTCGTTCATCTGGCATTGTGTTGTAACGGCCACCGGGTCCGCAGACAATTCCTTCCATTCCTAGTTGGTGCTGGAAATGAGCCGCATCTGTACCATAGAAGCAAGGTGGTGGGATGGGTCCAGTCGGTTGAGATTCGCCTCGGACCCATTTATAAGACTTATTCATTGTTTTCACAATCCTAGATTCGCGCGAAACTTCGAAAGGGAGCATAGAAGGTTTCTCTTCTGCTTGGTGTTTGAATACTTTTGTTTTTAGCCCAGGATATCTTGTTTCTAAGTCGTCTAAAGCTGATCTTAAGTCTTCTAATACGCTCTCTTCAGATTGACTCGGTGCATAACGCGCTGATCCTAGTAATCGAACAAAATCTGCAACTTGAGGTGCGCGCCAATCATGAAACTCAGGTGACAGAGCACCCCGAATTACACCAATGTTGGCACGGTTGACGGATTCATGCTCTTTATTAAGCGCACCGCTGAAACTAATAGCGTTAATAGTGGGAACCAATTCACATGCTGCAACAATGGCGTCAACAGCCTCATTTCGGTTGGACATATGCCTCGTAATGCCAGTTAGCTCGATGGCAAATACAAATGCGCCTGAATGCATTGTAAGGGCTTGTAAGTCAGTCGGTTCAGAATTGATAAAATAGTCTGCACGTACACCATCTTCGATCGCTTTGACGGTGCCGATTCCTCCCTGCAATTCTCCGACTACATACGTTAGGATTACATCACCTCGTAGTTTTATCCCAGCATCAAGGAGAGCCTTAACAGCACAAAAGTACGCTGCGTCTCCAGCTTTCATGTTGGATACGCCAATTCCGTAGATGAATTTATCGTCGATCAAGCCACCCCAGGGATCAACTGTCCAGCCTTCTGTTGCCGGATTTGTGTCTAGATGACCATTAAAAAGTAAGCTCGAGCCTCCACCTGTACCTTTGAGAGTGCCTAGGGCCTGATACCTATCAGTATCTACTTTATGTAGCTTTGCGTCTAAACCAATACTCATCATTTGTGCAACCATAAATTTAGCTAATTCGGTCTCACCAGGAGTCGCGCTATAGCTTTTGTGTTTTACCATTTGTGCTAGAAACGCAAGGCATTTCTGCTCATCGATAGTTTCTAGTAGTTGATGATCCATTTGTGAATTTCCTTTGGCCGTTTCTCGGACGAAGTCCTAATATGAACCAAGAGAACGGATAGTGTATTGAATAATAGTCGATCGAATTCAGACTCTTATGACAATTGTTAAGGGCTAGACAAGACCCGATTAGAAACCATATAAATCTAGCTAATAAGTAGCCGTGTATCTATAGCTAATTGACTTTACTAGTCATCGAACGGTAGCCTAAATGTTGGTTACTAAACTATTGTCGGGGGATTGAGGATGAGCGAATCTGCACATAAAACATTGAATTTTGAGGATAGAGAATTTAAAGAACGTCTATCACATGCTCGGGGCATGTTAAAAACTGAAGGAGTCTCCGCAGCGCTGTTGTTTGCTCAGGAAACTGACTACTATCTCACGGGCTATGACACTGGCGGTTTTGTGTTTTTCCAGTGCTTAATTCTCGATAGCCAAACAGATTCTCTGACACTTCTGACACGACGACCAGATTTAGTTCAGGCTCGTGATACATCAATAATTGATGATATCCGTATTTGGTGGGATTCTGATGAAGCCAACCCTGCTCTTGAGTTACGCGAAATCCTTAACGAGAAAGGATTATCAGGTAAACAAGTTGGAATTGAGCTTTCGACTCATGGGTTGACTGGGTTCAATCATAAAAGGGTGGCAGATGCATTAGACGGTTTTTGTACACTGGTCGATATTTCTTGGCCTCTTCGTCGTCTCCGACTTTGCAAGTCCAACAGCGAGTTAGCTTATGTACGTAAAGCGGCTGAACTTTGTAATCAATCACTAAGCGATGTCATTGCTGTAGCAAAGCCTGGTATCCCAGATACTGCTCTAAAAGCGACTTATCTAAAAACTGTACTAGAAGGTGGTGCTGATATGCCTGCCAATGCACCACTTTTCAACTCGGGTCGGCGTGCTCTGTATGGCAGAGGTATTTCTGGTATCCGATTACTTGAGGCGAATGATCAGATCGTTGTCGAATATCCTGTGTCGTACCGTCGTTACAACGTCAAAACTGAATGGACAATTATTCTTGGTGGACTTCACCCACAACAGGAGCGAATGTATGAAGTCGCACGAGACGCACTGTCTCAGATGACTGATGCTGCTCGGCCGGGCAATCAATTAGGAGAAATCTTTGAAGCACATGCGAGTGTTTTAGATGCTGCGGGTTATAAGGAACAAAGGTATGGCGCTTGTGGTTATTCAGTTGGAATCAGCTGTGCTCCAACTTCAATGGATGTTCCTCCAATGATCTATCCGAACGCGTCACTGTGCTGTGAGCCAGGAATGACGCTTTTTTATCATGTGATGATTACCAATACCGATTCAGGTCACGCAATGGGTGTCGGACATACCCTACTCGTTACTGACGATAAACCAGAAGTCTTGAATCCATTGCCCGATGAGTTGTCGGTTATTAGCTGATCAGGTAGGTATAGATCTGATCTTCTCTCTAATTAAATCGATATTTGACATGTCGGCGATAGTATGAGAGATATATCAAGCCTAATTTAGGTTAAACAACATCATCATGTAAACCAGTTATGCTGGTACTAAATCTGAAGGAGGAATCATGATTAAATCTTTGAAGCAATTTACTAAGACTCGCAGCGAGATGGTCCGTGGTATGGCCGTCGCCGTAGGTCTGGCGGCAGTTCTTGCGCTTCCCGGCACGGGATTCGCACAGAACGAAACGCCCAAGGTCGGCGGCGTATTGAAGATCGCCCATTCGACCCGCATCGCAACCATGAATGTCTTGAATTTGTCCGGGCCGGCTGAATACCCCGCCATCGACATGCTGTATTCGGGCCTGACGCGGATCGGGATGGACAACCACCCCCATCCGGACCTGGCCGAGAGCTGGAGCGCAAATTCCGATGCGACGGTATTCGATTTCAAGCTGCGGCCCAATGTGACTTTCCATGACGGTACCCCCCTGACGTCGGATGACGTGGTGGCGACCTTCGAGGCTATTCAGGATCCCGCCCGCGGTGCGTCCGCAAGGTCGGTTCTGACGATGGTGGAAAAGGTCGAGGCGATTGACAATCTGACGGTGCGTTTTACGCTAACCGTGTCTTACGCCGACCTGCCGGTCGCTGTGGCTCATGCCAACGCGCGCATCATCTCCGCCAAAGCGCTGGCCGGCCCAAAAGAGAATTTGGAGAACAAACCAAACGGCACCGGCCCCTTCAAGTTGGAATCCTACGATAGCTCACGTATGACCCGTCTTGTGCGCAACGATAACTACTTTATCGAAGGTGTGCCCTATCTCGACGCCGTGGAACTCCACCTGTTTCCCGATCTCACTGCCCAGTCGGCGAACTACCTATCCGGCAACATGGACGTCCTGCTGGCCGTTGAGCAGGCCGACTACGATAGGATCGATAAAGCCCCCGGCAGCAACGCCTTACGCGTGGCCTCCGGCCGCTTCGTCAATGTCGTCATGCGCTTCGATCAAAAACCGTTCGACGACGTCCGGGTCCGTAAGGCCCTGGCCATGTCAATCGATCGGCAAACCTTGGTCGATGTTATTCTTGAAGGGCTTGGGCGCCCGGCGCGGGACAACATTCTCTCGCCGGAATACGCCTATGTTATCGACTCGCCCGAGATTCCCTACGATACTGCAGCGGCGAAACAATTGCTGGCTGACGCTGGCTACCCAGATGGCATAAAAATCGATCTGGTCGCCTCGAACCGACCAGCGATCCGGGGGCAAGTCGCAATTGCGATCAAGCAAATGGCCTTGCCCGCAGGGTTCGATATCAACGTCAAATCCATGCCGCATGATACCTACCTCGCTAACTACTGGCGCAAGGGTAACTTCTACATGGCCTATTGGGGCATGCGGTCGACGCCGGATGGTGCCTTTACCTTGTTGTTAACGTCCGACGCTTCTTACGAGGATACCGCCTGGAACAACAAGGAGTTCGATGCCATTGTTGCGAAAGCCCGCAGTACGCCGGACGACAGCGAACGAGCTCAACTTTATGCCGAAGCACAAAAGCTGATCTTACGGGATACGCCTTACATTATTCCCTTCTTCCAGGATGTGCTGACAGCAAGTCGGGATGGTGTGAAAGGTTGGGTCGTGCATCCGCTGAATCGCGTCTACTACATCGAATCGGTTTGGCTCGACCGGAACTGAAGTCTTGAGTCTGGGGTACCTTACCCGGCGTTTGTTCTCTGTCTTGTTGGTGCTGGTGATCGTATCTTTCGCGGTGTTCGCGATTACGATGATCCTGCCGGGTAATGCAGCAGTGATGATCCTCGGTGAATACGCCACCGAGGATCAGTTGCTTGCATTGGCAGAGGTCCTCGGGCTCAACCGTCCCTGGTATATTCAATACTTCGAGTGGGCCGGCAACATCCTGCAGGCCGACTGGGGTATGTCGCTTCGGCTCTCCCTACCGGTTGGCGAAGTTGTGGGCGACGCCTTCTGGAATTCGGCATCTTTGGCGGTGACAGCACTCGTTACCGTTATCATCGTCGCTATTCCGCTCGGCATTCTCGCGGCTCTATATCGAGGCTCGAAGGTCGATCTCGGAATCGGACTTTTCGCCTATGTCGGAACTGCGATGCCCGAGTTCGTAACGGCGACCCTGCTTCTGGTTTTTCTGGCCGGCTCGGCAGGCGGATATTTACCCGCAGGCGGATTTATCGCCCCTAACGAGAGTTTTCCCGGGTTCGTTTCCCATGTGATCCTGCCGGCCGGGACCTTGGGTTTGATTCTGATGGCCCACATTGCACGGCAGGTCCGTAGCGAGATGTCGGATGTATTGGCGAGCGACTACATTCGGGCCGCAAGGCTCAAGGGGCTGCGAGAAAGAACCGTAATTAGACGGCATGCCCTGCCCAATTCCCTCGCTCCGGCTGTTGCCGTCATTTCTCTGGATATCGGCTACTTGCTGGGCGGTATTATCGTTGTCGAAGAGATATTTGCCTGGCCTGGGCTCGGTCGTTTGCTGATCTATGCCTTGGAGAATCGTGATTTGCCGGTGATTCAAGCCATTACCCTGCTGCTGGCGGCCGTCTACGCGCTTTCCAACCTGTTTTCCGACCTGGCGATTGCGGCGCTCGATCCGAGGGTGCGTTATTGAGTGATTTCGCTCGCCATCCCGCCGGCGTGGCCGGGGCGATTCTTCTCACGATCATAGCCCTTGCGGTTCTGTTTGGCCCCCTCGTCGCTCCCTACGACCCTCAGGCATTCCACACCACCGTGCGACTGCAAGGTCCTTCCGCCGATCATTGGCTGGGGACCGATCAATTCGGGCGCGATCTGCTGTCGCGTCTATTGTTTGGCGCGCGTTCGACGATCGCATTCGGCGTGGGCGCAACCATGATCAGCGTCATTGCCGGCTCCTTGATTGGAGTCACGGCAGGCGTCGTTGGCGGGTGGATCGACAGTGTAATCATGCGCGGGCTGGACGGCATGCTCGCCGTTCCCGATCTTCTGTTCGTGCTCCTCATCGTGACCATGTTGGGCGCCGGTACCGGAGAAGCCATGTTGGCGGTGTCTATCGCATTTACACCGGGGATGGCGCGAATATCGCGCAGTTCCGTATTGTCGATTCGGACCCGTGAATATGTGCTCGCCGCGGTCGCAAGGGGAGAGTCGCAACGCTACATCATTCTGTCCGAGGTCATTCCAAATGCTATTGGCCCGATCATCGTGGAGGGGACAATCCGCGTGTCCTTTGCGATCATGATCGGTGCCACTCTCGGATTTCTTGGCATGGGCGCCCAGCCGCCAAGCACCGAATGGGGGTTGATGGTCTCAGAGGCGCGGCAGTTCATGTACCGCAGTCCTTGGGTCGTGGCCGTGCCCGGCCTTGCTATTGCCGTTGCCGCGATGGGGTTCAACCTCTTTGGAGATGCGCTCCGCGACGCCTTCGATCCGAGAAGGTCTCGGTAGGGTGGTGGAGAAATTGGGAAATTTGCCTGCCGAGGCGTCGTTGGACGGATTGACCGTATTGGCGATTCGTGACTATTCGCTCAACTACAATACCACGTCGGGGCCCTTCGAAGCCCTGAAGTCAATCAACTTGGAGATCAATCGCGGCCAGACATTGGGGCTGGTCGGTGAGTCGGGCTCGGGCAAAACCTCTTTGGCTTGGGCGATCATGCGTTACCTTCCCGACAATGCCTCGGAGGTATCTGGCTCGATTTCGCTTCTGGGCGAAAACCTTAGGGGCAAATCCCACCAGGAGATTCTCGAAATACGAGGCAGGCGAATCAGCATGGTGTTCCAGGACCCGAGCACCTCGTTGAACCCCGTGATCCGCCTCGGCGATCAGATCGCCGAGGTCTTGGTCCGACACCGGGGATTGACGCCCAAGCAGGCGCTGACCGAAGGTGAAGCCCTGCTGGCCACTACCGGAATCACGAAACCGGCTGAGATGATGGATCGCTATCCGCATCAAGCATCTGGTGGCGAGAAACAGCGGGTTGTAATAGCCACGGCCTTCGCCTGTAATCCCGAACTGATCATCTTTGATGAGCCCACCACCGCCCTCGATATCATTACCGCGCGTCAAATTCTCGATCTATTCGATCGCCTGCGCGAGGAAACCCAAGTCACCGCGCTCTATATCTCCCACGACCTTGGACTGGTATCGCGCATTGCCGATGATGTCGCGGTGATCCGCAGGGGCCTCGTGGTCGAGGAAGAACCCTGCGACAGGGTTTTCAGCGCGCCTCAGCACCAATATACGAGAGACTTGATCGCGGCCGTTCCGCATCCCAACCGGCGCATCGCCTCACCCGCACCGGAAGAATCGGCGAGTGATCTGCTCAATATGACGGGCGTCAGTGTCCGCTATGGCGAAACCTCCATCTTGACAAGAATATTCCAGCCAGATCGGGAATTGACCTACGGCGCCTGCGACGTCTCGCTGAACGTGCGGTTACGCGAGCTTCTTGGAGTTGTCGGTGAATCCGGTTCGGGCAAATCGACAATTGCCAAGGTCCTCGCCGGCTTGCAAGATTTCGACGGGTCGCTGCGGTTCAATGAACGTGTATTCGCCACTCGCAAATCCATAAACACTGACTACCGCAGAGCCGTTCAAATCGTGTTCCAAAATCCCGACGCGTCGCTCAATCCCCGCCAAAAGATAAGGGAGATCCTATCGCGCCCGTTGAAGCTCTACAAAATTGTGCCACGTTCTGAAATCCCGCAACGCATTCGCGATCTACTCTCAAAAGTACTCCTGCCAGAAGAATTTGCCGATCGTTATCCGCACCAACTTTCGGGTGGTGAGAAGCAACGCGTCGCCATCGCCCGGGCCTTTGCCGCCGAGCCGGAACTGGTTATCTGTGATGAAATCACGTCCTCTCTCGATGTGTCGGTTCAGGCATCCGTGGCCAAACTTCTGGTCGACCTGCAGCGGGACACGGGAACCACGTGTATTTTTATCACCCATGACCTGAACCTTATTCGCCAACTTGCACACCGCATCGCCGTAATGTACCGGGGATCCTTGGTCGATCTGTTTGAGACCAACGAAGCGGAAAATGCGGAGCGCCACTCCTACACCCGGGCACTGCTCGATGCCGTGCCGGTGCCGGCCGGCACCGAATCATCCCCGTCACCTTGATCGTCCAACAACATATCCCGGGAGGTCAACGTGACCGACACCCTAGATATTGCCCACAACATCGATGAAGCCGCGTGCCTGGACATATTGTCCGATATGGTACGCCACAAAAGCTACTCGGAGACGCCGGGAGAGCGTGCATTGGCCGAATCTTGTCACGGTGATGCGCGATATGAGCCTCGAGGCCGAATTAGGCGTTGTCAGTGGTGAGCGCATGAACGCCATCGGCCGATGGCGCGGCACCGGTGGTGGCAAGAGCCTCTTGTTCAACGGTCACATTGACACCAATCCGGTTTCCGAGGGATGGATCCGTGGATCCCTGGGGCGGCTGTAACGAGGGTCCTGTCCTGCTTTTGTCTCGCGCCCCCGATCTACGGGACTTGAGCGGCGGCCCTGTCGGCGCGGCTTGGTTTTATCGGCCGCCCACAAAAAGTTGCCGGGGGTAATTCGTCAGGCGTTCGTAGCCGGTTGTAGTGACGGCCAGTGTTTCCGACATTCCGAAGCCGCGCGCCAGGACATAAGTGTGGAAGGTCATGCCGGTTTCGAAAGACCATTGCGCACCCGGATGCGCCTCGAGTGGCTCACCGCCATTGGGTTGCAGAAGAAGGCCGACCGAATAGAAAGTCTTGTTGGTATAGACCTCACGCAGACCCGCACTCAACACGCCCTCCCGGTACACGGCGTCGGGAACGGTTGCCGGAACACCCGGACCTACTTCCGCAATGGCACTGTCTTGAATGCGAATGAGTGACTCAACGATTCTATGATCCTCGTCTGTCGCCTCGGTCACTTTGATTGGACGCATAAAGCGGGCGTGATAGTGGTGGGAATTCGGCGTCGTTTCCAATTGCACGATATCACCGTCTCGCAAGATCCGGTCGGAGTATCCTCCATGCAGGTGAAAGGCCCTCTCGCCGGAGGATAAAACGCCCGGACCCGGCAGGTCGCTGCCGGCACGAACCATCGCGGCGCAGATATCGGCCGCCATTTCGCGTTCGCTTGTGCCCTCCGTCGCCGCGGCGATACCAGCCGTCATTCCGGCCTCGGCTGCCTGCGCGGCTTTTCGTTGCAAGGCGATTTCGGCGGGAGATTTTATCAACCGCATTTCCGACACAAGATTGGACGCATCGCTCCATGTCACCGCCGGAAGGTTAGTTTTTAGCGCCTCGAACCGGCCGGCCGAGAGCGGCCAGGCGTTCAGTTCGACAGCAATCGCCGTATTTGCTCCGATATGCTCGGAGATCGCCTCCATCGCAATGCGGTTCTTGTCATCGCTGTCGTTCCAGAGGACGCGTTCGGAATAAACACATGTACTGTCCAGATAATACTCTTCGACATCGCGGCAGATAACGATTGGATCGCCTGACGCTGGAATGATCGCAAACTGAAAGGAGCCATAACCACGTGTGAAAAAACCGGTGATCCAAGTTACTGTTTCGGGAAGGAAGGCCAACAAAGCATCCTGGCGTTGCTCCGCCAATGCCCGTTGGACCCGATGTAGCCGCGCCTGGAATTCGTCCCGTTTGAACCAGTAAGAATTTTCGACCATGACCGAGTTGTAGCCTCTTCATTGTGGGTTATTGCAAGAGCGGGCTGGGCCTACGGTTTCACCCACTACGGCCGCTGACGATATCCGTGAACCTGGTAAGCATGGTTTTCACCGTCACAGCCTCGTCCGCCGTTCTGTTTAGGTCATCGATTACCGCACCGTCCTTTTCCAGTTCCTGCGCCATACTATCATCCACGGCGCCAGGTTTCACATCGAGCCATCTATATCCGACCTCGCATGTTTGTCGACGAAAGATCTGGTTTCGCCCGCATAAGGCCGATGCGAGAATTTGATGCCCAAAGCAGATTCCCAGCATCGGGATGCCAGTTTCCGCAGCACCTTGAATCAGTTCATGTTCGCGATGGATAAAGGGAATATCCTCATAGGCACCGTGCGGGCTACCGGATAAAAAGATACCGTCATAGCGTGAAAGACTTTCCGGAAAAGATCCCTCATAAGCCCAATAACGATCGACATTAAGGCCCCAGCTTTCAAAGCGCTCATCCAATTTCGCTACCGACTGACGAACTTTACTATTTTGTAGATAAAGCAAACGTTTCACAACCTAGTTCTCCGTTCGGGGTCGGTAATCGCATTGCTGTGAAAATGGCCGGCTTTACTATTCAATTGTATTCTCGATCTCTCTCGTTCCGATCATGCTCCGACTTGATGGACTGGCACCCGGCCATTCAGAATATCGATAACGGCTTCGGCTACAGCGAGCCCAGTTCCAGTACATTTTCAGCACACGACAAATTCGGAGTAAAAAGGGGCCAGTGAAAATGGCCTAAAAGAAGTGGAAAATGGTGGGCGCGGCTAGATTTGAACCTCCGGCCCCT